>SDBS01000070.1_pt1 | contig 74766 bp, 69 predicted proteins | sample 2277091 | NCBI WGS metagenome assembly SDBS01 (sample SAMN10404972, study PRJNA504765) | marine sediment metagenome | isolation source: marine sediment core GS10_PC15, 163 cmbsf | place: Arctic Ocean: Southern Knipovich Ridge | collected 2010
TCTTTTCGACGCCGACCTCCCCGGGAAGTTCTCCCTTCTCCTCGGAATATTAGTCGCACTGGCGGCTCTCCTGGGCGACCTGGTTATCTCGGCGGTCAAACGTGACGTGGGCGTGAATGATACCGGCAGTCTCATTCCGGGGCACGGCGGCCTCTTGGACCGCCTGGACAGCTTTCTCCTGGTCATGCCGGCAGTCTACCTCTTCCTTGTCAGTCTCCACCACGCCGGGTTGTGGAACGGCCACCTGGGCTAAATAGCAGAATGCCTCAATACAATTTTAGGAACCGGAAAGCATTTACCCGATCACCAGACAAGGGGTTTCATCCCTTGCCTCGTTTATGCAAACAGCCAATGAGACAAGGGGTTTCAACCCCTTGCTTTAAGAACATATAAAGCGTACCTTGGAGCTTCATACGGTGCTTTTTTCATCGGTCTCTTTTTTATGACATGTGATACGCGACGCTCCCGAGGCGGTGGCACAGGTTTTTTGCAGTAGGGGGCTCTGGATGCTTCCCTAAAGGGTACGAAAGCGCAAAAACTGTGCCACCGCCGGTACTGAGTTGTCTCGTTGTTCAAAGGTCTCAAATACATATTTGCCCAGTCCAATCCGGTGTTAATAAATCCAAACCCCCACGATAGATAAGGGGCTTAAAACCCTCGTCCCATTAAAGAACGATTATGTTCCGGAGCCAACAACTGTACTTATTCAAAACCCTCTAGTTAATATCGGCATTAACCGGCCTTATGCAACAACCTCGGAGCCTTAGGGAGTCATGCGTAAGAGAAAACTGTCAATCCTCGGCTCGACCGGATCAATCGGGCGACAGACGCTGACCGTGGCCCGGTCGCTCGGTCTACCGGTAATCGCCCTGGGAGCCCTGAACGAGGTCGAGGAGGTCTTTTCCCAGATCGAGGAGTTCCAGCCGCGCCTGGCAATACTTTTCGAGGAGCGGGCCGCTGAAACTCTTGCGAGGAAGGTTAAGACTGCGGGATTCGGGACCGAAATAGCCTCCGGAGCCGAGGGCCTGCTGAAGCTCGCCCTGGTTGCCGAAGCAGACACCCTAGTCGCCGCCAGCTCGGGTTCGGTGGGCCTGGAGGCGACCTACGAGGCCATCCGGGCCGGCAAGGACATCGCTTTAGCCAACAAGGAGGTCCTGGTCGCCGCCGGGAGGCTCTTCACCGATGCCGTAGCCGAGCACGGGGTGGAATTTCTCCCCATTGATTCCGAACACTCTGCAATCTGGCAGTGCCTGGGCGACCATCCGCCCGGAGAGGTCACCCGGCTCATCCTCACCGCCTCGGGCGGCCCCTTTTTAAACTGCTACGACCTGGAAAGCGTAACCCCCCAAGAGGCGCTCAGGCATCCCAACTGGTCCATGGGCGCCAAGATCACCGTAGATTCGGCCACTCTGTTTAACAAAGGGCTGGAGCTCATCGAGGCCCGTTGGCTCTTCGATGTAGAAAACGTCTCGGTGGTTATCCACCCCCAATCCATCGTACACAGCCTCGTAGAGTTCGCCGACGGCTCCCAGCTCGCCCAGCTCGGTCAGCCGGATATGCTCCTTCCGATCCAGTACGCCCTCACTCATCCTTTCCGGGTTCGGGGTCCTGCTCCGAGGCTCGAGCTGACGGAGATCGGGAAATTAGAATTCCTCCCCCCCGATGAAAGGCGTTTCCCGGCCCTCGGGCTCGCCAAAAAAGCCCTGGAGGCGGGCGGCCTCGCGCCGGCGCACCTCTCCGCCTCTGACGAGGTCGCCGTCGAGGCGTTTCTGAATGGCCGGATCCGCTTCACCGACATCACCCGCCTGATTGAGCGGGTTGTTGACGAACTGGGAGCACCGGGATACGAGCGTCTCGCCGAGGTCCGCACCGCATTGGACAGGGCGAGGGAAACGGCGGTCGAGCTCGTGAAAAAGGGCTTCTGACCTCGATGGGCATCCTCACCAACATCCTCAGTTTTTTAATCTCCTTCGGCCTGGTGGTTGCGGTCCACGAGCTGGGACACCTCATCGCCGCCAAGATACTGGGGATAGGCGTTAAACGCTTCTCCATCGGTATCGGTAAACGTCTGTTCGGCATCCGGCGGGGCGAGACCGACTACTGCCTCTCCATGATCCCCATCGGCGGGTACGTCCGTCTGGCCGGCGATGTCAACGAAAATCCGCTGGCTGCAGAACCCTCCCACCTCAATGCCAACCCGCCCTGGAAGCGGATCATCGTCTATCTGTCCGGGCCGGTGGCCAACATCCTCCTGGCACTCATCCTCAACTTCGTCGTCAACATCAGCGGCTACGACGAGTTCCGCATCGCCCCGGTGATCGGCGGTATTGTGGAGGAGACGCCCGACGGCAAGCCCAGTCCCGCCTCCCAGGCCGGTCTCCGGGAGGGGGACGTCGTCGTCGCTGTTGACGGAAATCCCATCGAGGACTGGAGTGAGCTCAGCCGACAGATCATCCTCCACACCGGTGAGTACCTGACCCTCACCATCGAGCGTGAGGGCGAGAAGCGGGAATTCGACATCGCCCCCTGGATCGACCCGGAGAGCGGATTTGGTCAGGTGGGTATTATGGCCCACCTCGAACCGGTGGTGAGCATCCTTACTCCCCTGGGTGAGGACCTCGGCTTTTCGGTGGGGGACAGGATACTCACGATCAACGGTGCGTCTATCGGCGACGCCTCAGATTTCGAGGAAAATATCGAGTACATGCGCGCCCTGGAAAAGCCTCCCGAGACGGTCGCCGTCAGCTTTCAACGAGGCGAGAAACACTTCGCTCTCGACATCCCCTTCAAACACCTCGATACCGAACCGGTCTTCACCCTCGGCGGCAGCGTGCGCCACGTTGATCTTGGCTTCTTCACCGCCATCGGTCGTTCGGTGAGCGAAACTTTTACGGTCGCCTACGAATTCTACGGGGTCCTCTACCTTCTGTTGGCCCAGCGTATCCCAGCCTCGGAGGCCATTGGGGGTCCGTTATCCATCGCCGCCGTCTCGGGGAGGATGGCCGAGGCGGGTTTTGGTATATTCGTAAGATTCGTCGCCTTTCTCGCGATCATGCTGGGTATCATGAACACGCTGCCGATTCCCATGTTGGACGGCGGACTCATCGTGCTCCTCGTCGTGGAAATCATCCGCGGCCACCCCCTGTCACTCAAGGTGCGCCAGCGGATACAGTACGTGGGGATGGCGATTCTGGGATTCCTTCTGATCTTCGCCCTCTACTCCGATATCAAGCGTCTGTTCTTCTAGGTCGAAGCAATGTCTAACTTGACAAAATCTCTATCCGCCAATAAGCTTAAATCGTAACCGAGACCGGAGGACTCGTGAAAACTAGGAGTCCGTCCTTCTACCTTTTTATTCTCACCATCCTCCTGTTGATCGGGCCCCATATGGTAACGGGAGCCTCGGACGACGAGGCACCACTCGTCGGCTGCAGCTTCCCCAACTTCGGCTGCAATGACCCCACCGGTCCGTCTGAAACCCCGGAATCAACCTGCAAGCTGGTCTCCGCCATGCTCAACGAAACCGAGCTCGACGCCGACGATCCCCTGCTGACCGTGTCCCCCGGTGAGGTCTTAATCGGCACGGTCACCCTGGAAACCTACAACGCCGGTTCTTCCGGGGATACCGCCCCCCTCGCCGCCACGACGAGCTGGGGCGATCACGAGACGAGCTACTGGGGCATCTCCACCAACATCCCAACCGGCGAGACAACATTCGAGGTTGACGTCAGCCTCACCGCCCCTGAAGATGACGGAACCTACTACATCTTCTTCGCCTGGTACTGGGAGAAAACCTACGAAAACGTCATGTCGTTGACCAACTGGCAGTACCCCGAGGGCGACTTTTGGGACGACGGCGTGGACGTGGCCGATTGGGTCGATTTTCAGGCCCAGCAGGGAATCGACAACGGCTGGGTGGAGACGCAATATATGAATAAAGATGGTGAATACGACGAAAACGTGGTTTTTCCGGGCACCGCGATCCGCATCGAGGTGCAAGGCTGATAAAAACACGCTGGTGGAAAGGAAGGTGGGCTCTTCGCCCACCTTTCTTCAACACGGTGGATCTTTCCCACAACCTTACGTTCACGGTGAAGGCATCACCACAAGCGGAATTTCCGCCGGGTTACCGGGGATCGGCAAGGGTGGTAACGATAAACGCGCGAAGCGCCGAACAGTGGGATGGAACTCCCCAAATCTCACTCCCATTCGACGCGTCGCGCTTACGAAATTCGGACCGGCCGTCTTCTCCTAGAAGATCGACCAGAGCTGGAGATAGTAATGAGTCGGGGTCTCATCCTCGAGGCCGTATTTTACCGCCAGCTCCAGATCGATGAAGGAGTGGGCGTGCCAGATGAACCGGCCGGTAAAGTAGCTTTGCTCGACCATCAGGCTCCCGGAATCCTCGTTGGGCATGAGTTGGTCGTAGAGCAGGAATAGCTCGAAATCGCCGAGCCAGAAATCGAGACCCGCCCAGAAGGCCATGTCGTCGGTGTATTCGTCGCCGGGGAGCTTTTCCTCGCGGAAGAGGAACTCGCCCAGCAGGCCGATGTCGAAGGGCAGGTCAATGCCCAGGAAGCCCGATGCGGCCCAGGTCGTGCCGTAAAGTTCCGTAGCCGCCTCCTGCTCCTCGTTGTACCAGTAGCTGCCGCCGAAGTAGACCGGGCTCAGCCACTGTCCGAAGTGGAAGGAGGCCGCCTTGCCCTTGTCAATGTCGAAGGCGTCCTCACCGCCGTTGTAGAATCCCGCCGAGACGTGGGTTCCCGTTCCCTTGTTGAACCATCCCACCTCGAGCCCGCTTTCGAACCACCTGATGGGGTCGAAGCCGAAAGGCTCGCGGGTCGCCAGGAGGTGATCGTCGGAGTTGAAGCCGAAAGGCGGCCGGAAGAGGCCGACGCGGGCGTAGAAGTTCATGGGCAGGTACAACCGCAACGATGCCTCATCGAAGCCGAAGCGCCCCCAACTTACCACGGCATCGATGACGTCGTCCAAGGTCGGGTTCAGACGTACCCGATAGTCCATGACGTCGAAGGTGAAGCGCCTCTCATCGGCTATTTCGGTGTCGAGGGCCCAGACGCGCGCCTCGGCGTCAAACCTGATGTACTCGCCCAGTTCGATGTCCGGTCCCTCCTTGCCGAAGCGATACGAAGCATAGGTTCGGCGCATCCCGCCGCCCTCGGGGCTTACGTGGCACATGCTGCAGGTTACACCGTCACGCAGCGTGTAACGGGGCACGGCCCACAACGGTACCACCAGCAGGGCCAAGAGGATAAAGAGAATGGTTTTCCGTAACATACAGTGCACCTCCATTTATCGGCATTGATCGGTAATGTTGTTATGTCCGATACTGGAACTCTAATCCGACCTTCGTAATAATACCAAAGAATACAGGCAAAAAGAATCGCTACGTGTAAGTACACCTTGCATATTTAGACAAGGCGGCCGTTGGGCCGCCTTGTCCCATGTCAGAGCACATGAATCGGATTACTGGTCTGCCTTGATCTGACCCCAGGAGACCGACTCCACACCCCAATCATCATCGTCATCGCTGGAGTCTCCGGGGTTGTCCACGTCGGCCGGGTCGCCCGGGTCCTCGTCGCCCTCGGTCCAATCTCCGTTCGGATCGAGGAGTTCATAGCCGTTTGGCTCGCTACCGCCGTCGGAATCCAGCACGGCGAGATCGGCGTTCCACTCCCTGCCGTTGGTGTCGAAATCTTCTCCGAAGGAGTTCATCGACATATCCTCGCTGTGGCAGGCGTCACACGAGTCCACTCCGCCGTTGGGTATACGGTCGACATAGCCGCCGTAGCCGACTAGCAGAAAGCTGACGGCTACGAGTACACCGATGAGTATCAACTTCTTCATCTCTATGCTCCCTTCGTGAATAATCTCACAATTTACCCTACGCATAGTCTAGCACAAAGAACGAATCGTTTCAACGTATCATGCGGCTCTGTCAAATAAATACTTGAAGGTTAACGGATTACAAAGGCGTCCGAGAGGACGCCTTTATTTACTTTTGTCGGCTATCTAGTGCAACGGCCTAAATAACGCTCCGACCGGCGTTCACCGGGTCGGCTTAGTCATCGTCAGCGTCACCGGGGGATGTCACTTCGGACTCATCGCCCGGATCATCGTCCCCCTCGCCCCAATCGCCCGACAGATCGAGCAGTTCCTCACCGTTGGAGACCCCGCCGCCGTCGGAATCGAGCTCGGCGAGGGTGGAGTTCCATTCCTGGCCGTTATCGTCGAAATCGCTCCCGAAGGAGTTCAGCGCGTAACCGCTGTCGTGGCAGGTGTCGCAAGAGTACACTCCGCTGTTGGGTATCTTGTCGGAAAAGGTGCCGTAACCGACAAACAGGAGGCTGACGGCTGCGACTACCACTACGAGAATCACCTTCTTCATCTCTGCTCCCTTCCGTGATTTGACTCACAATTGACCTTTAAAGCAGTCTAGCACAGAGCACAGCTCGTTTCAATTTTAATTGAAAAACCAGACAAGGCGGGATGCGCTCCCGCCTTTTAACAGCTTGTTTATTATCTAACCGGTTAATTCATCCAGGCTGCGCTGGATTTCGGTTAGTTCCTCGCCGGTCAGGCCCCAGATTCTAGCCGCCTCGGCGTCAATCTCGGCCTCGATCACTTCAAGGGCCGCGGTGTCATCGGTCTTCGCCGCCTCGTGCGCCTCCTGGGATAGCTCGGCCAGGCGCTGATGTACCTTGTCCTTGGGGTTGAATTTGGGTATACGTACATTCTTGAGGATGTGAGTGTCGGGATGAAGAACAATGTAAGATTGTACAGCTAAACGTGATGGTGATGAGTTCAAAAAGCCACAAAGATAGTGAGCCTCTTCCTCGCTCTCGAAACTTACTGTTATCAATGTATGGTCTGCCACTGTTATTTTATCTTTATCAAAACCCGTAACCGCAGCATCTAGTGTGTGTCCAACCTCCCTCCACACCACCTTCCACGGCGCGAAGGTGTAGTCGCCGACGGCAAACATCGTATAGAAAGGTGCCCCTTTCTTTAGCATGTCCGATACGCCACGAGAAGCCCTCGAACGTAAAACCTTCTCAAACCCCTTGAGGTAAGCGTAGGTTTTAGGACAATGTACCTGCAAGTCTTTTTCAGGGATTGCGCTAAGCCTCATGCCGGGTTTATGAGTAACTATCATAAAAGCGGAAGGGTCAGCCTTCCAACGCCGTACATCACGTCCTCGAAGAAGGGGATACAAAAGGTCCGGTTCGAGGGGCGCGATCGTCTCGTCCACCTTTACCTTGGCTCCCTTAGTGACGTTCCGCACCACGACCAGCCCGTCGGGCCTGGTGTCTACTATCTCCACCCAGTAGACAGCATTTGCTCCGCCGGAATTGACGCCTTCACGGGCTCGATAGTCCGATTTCCCCAATACTTTCCTAATGGCTTTAAGGGCCTTCTTGTGGGCGGTGAGCCACGACGAGGTGGGGTCCTCGGCGTTGACCGGCTCGGCGCTCAGTTTGAGCCGCTCCGTGGCCTCAACGACCTCTCCGAGCTCGCTGTCGTAGGAGAAGCGAGCCTTTTTCTTCTTCCGCCACAGCGTGTAGGCAACGGGGTATACGTTCTGTTTGCCCTTCTCAATAACAACAACGGCAGTTCGATTTGAGGCCCCTTCAAATGGGTTGAGGCTTGCCATATCATCAACGTGAAGCACGCGCAGGGGGAGGTCTTCGCCGCTTTCTTTGGGTATGTTAAATCTGCGAAATCCCACACCACCACCTGCGGTTTTAAAAACTGATTGAGTTATTACAAAACCTAATCGTCCACCATCCTTTAGAAGTTTATCAATGACTACATAAGTCATTAACACGGAAATATCGTCTTTTGATTTTCCTAAGATGGCATCAAATCCTTTATGCGAAAAGAGATTATATCTTCCCCACAGCGGTGCGATTGACTTCCGGTAGTTGTCCGGCAGGTGCTCCCAATTGACCCAAGGGGGATTGCCGACCACGTAATCAAACAGGCCCATCGTCAGCGGGGCGAAGTTGTTCTTCAACAATCTGGCCCAGAGGCCGTTCATCCCGGCCCGGTGCAGCTCAACCATCCTCTCGAAAAGAGTAATCAGCTTGCTCCTCGCCTGGGTGTCCCATTCTTCCGGTCCGATGTCCAGTTCGTTCTCCACCCGCCTCATGAAGCTCTCAACGGCGAATTCGCCGTCCACGCACTCCTCCAGAATCGTGCAGAATCCGTCGAACCTCCCCTCGGCGCACAGTTCGGCCGGCACATGGAACTTACCGATGGCGGTGGGGAACTCGTAGGCGTCCTCGGAAAAAATCTCCTCGCCCACGGCCGGTGTGCGCACCGAATCGGCCAGATAAATGGGAATTTCAATCGTCGCGCCTCGTGAGGGCAGCAGATCGGCGATGGCCAGGATGTAGTTGACGCGGGCGGTGAGGACGGCCAGCGGGTTCAGGTCTATTCCCTTGACGTTTTGGAGGATGGCGTCGAGGAGATCGCGGCCGGGAACCGGGATGGCCCGTCCCGCCTCGATCATCCGGGCGATGATGAGAACCGGGAAGGTCCCGGAGCCACAGGCGGGGTCGAGGAAGCGGGTGTTGAGGAGCTTTTTGCGGTACCCGGCGCTTTCGGGGTGCGCGTTGAAGAATTCGTAGTCCACCTGGTTCAACAGGCGCTTGGCCAGCCAGTCCGGTGTGTAATACTCGCCCAGGTTGTGTCGCACTACGCGGGGCAGAAGGTAGTGGTAGAGCTTCTTGAAGAGGTCGCGTGTCTCCTCGGGTATTGCGCTGAGGGTGGCGGGGTCGTAGTCGTCGAGTCTGGCGACGATGCCGCGGACGGCCTCCTCTATCCCGGCGTTCCAGGCGGTCAGATACCACTGGAAGAAATCGCCTTCGAGGAGGTTCTCAATGCCGTAGGCTTTGTGGAAGATGCCCCCGTCCTCCATGTCCCTCAGGCGCCTTTTCAATTCCTCTCCCCCCAGGCCGCCAAGCTCCCAAAAGGTTGGTCCCCCCAACTTGCCGCCGGCATATTTATCCAGCGCCGCCCAAGCCAGAAACTTGACCAGCAGAGCGAAGTAGGTGTGCAGGGCGAAGAAGAACCGCTCGGATTCGTCCACGGTCTTGATTACAATCCCGGCCTTCGCAGCCCATTTCTTCAAGGGCTCCAGCTTGCGTCCGCCAAAGGCCCGTGAGTAGTCTATGGATTCCGAGAAGAAGAGCTTCCACTGCTCGAAGAGTTTTTGCACGATGCCGCCGGCGTCGGCCAGGCTGTCGTTCAGACCGGTGTAGAGGGCATCGAGGATCTTTTGGGCCCTCGGCTGCTCCATCGAAAAGTCCCGGGCCAGATATTCCGAGGTGAGGGCAATGCCCGGCGCGGTTCCTGAAAGCTGGACCAGCAGTCGCCCAAGGGTGTGTTGATTAACCTCATCAACCCGCTCTTCCGTCCATTTACCGTTGACGTAACGGACGAAGATGACGTGATGGCCGTCAAAGACGACGCCCGCCAAGCGATACGTCTTGCTCCTCTCCTTTTCTGCCAGGCTTTGGATGTACCCCCGCAGTTGCCCGATGGCGGAATAGGTCGCCTTGTCCGGGATTTTCTTGAGATACCCCGGTCGCTTGTATTCGATTACGAAGCGGTTGAAGGTGGCGTCGGCCCGACCGGTGGCCAGGGTATGCTCGGCATGGCTTACGTTTTTAATGCCTAAACCAACGCAGAAGGAGTCGAGGAGGGGGTACGTTGCAAGGCGCAGCTCCTCCTCGGTGGGATTCGTCGGCAGAAGCTCGCCGAGTTTGTCTTGTATCTTGACGACCCACTGAGCGACGAGCCTCTCAACTTCCGGGCCTTTAGCCGTCATCGCCGATCCTCCAAGTCGTCCGGGCGTCGTTGCGGAAGGCGATTTTATCGAGGTCCATCCGGCTGCGCTTCGGCGGTTCCCCACCTTCTTTTCGCCAGCCGAGGGCGATGATGGCCAGGAGCTTCCAGGATTTCGGCGCCCGGATCAGCCTGCGCAGCGGCTTGTCCTTGAACCAGCCGAGCCAGCATGAGCCCAGGCCCAGCTCGGTGGCCTTGAGGACGAGGTGCTCGCCCGCCGAGCCGCAGTCCATCAGGTGGTAAGGAATGTCCTTGATCCCCTCGCCGAGGAGGGCCGTCCCAAGTTTTCGCACCGCCGCCAGGACGACGAGGACCGGGGCGTCGGCGGCCCACCGATTCGGGACCATGCCGCCCAGGGCCTCACGGCTAATTTCCCCCCTCTTCGCGGCGTCGGTTACCACGACGAAGCGCCAGGGCTGGGCGTTGCAGGCGCTGGGAGCCAGCCGCGCCGCCCGGAGGCACTCGTCGATCAGTTCCTCCGGCACCGGGCGGTCGGGATTGAAGGAGCGGCAGGAGAAACGGTTCTGAAAGACCTCGTCTAACTCCATCGGTTACATGCTCCAAACGGTCAGCAGAGTGAAGAGGAAGAGGCCGAAGTAGACGATGGCGCCGAAGAGCGCCACTCTGGGGTGCTTGCGGGCCAGGGTCAGTGCGTCGTAGAGCGGGTTGAAGGCCGCGCCGAAGCGGTAGACCTCGAAGGCCGCTTTTTTCAGGTTCGCGTAAACCGCCTTCGCCTTCTCGGTATCGCCCTCATCCAGGGCCGTCTTCATTGCGGTCAGGGTCTCTTTGAGCTTCCCCTTCACGGTGGATTTCTTCCGGGAGGGTTTGGCGTCGCGGCTCTGGGCCTCGTCGAGGTGGTTGCGCAGGTCCTCCAGGTACTCCCCCTTCAGGCGCGGGGTGAGAAGTTCGTCCATCAACACCCGGGCCTGCACGTCCTCCAGGAGATCGGCCACGGTCAGGCGCGTCAGCGGAACCTTGTACTCCCTCCGGCAAGAATCTATCAGCTCCTCGACCACCTCGTACCCCAAAGCCGCCCCGGCTATTAGCATCTCCGCCACCAGCTTGGCCGCGTGTCCCCTGGCCTTGTCCTCGGCGAGCTCGTTTCTCAGTTTTACCAGTTTTCCGAGGATGAACCAGGAGAGGAGAGCGAAGACCAGGATGACCCCAACGGTGACCACCAGACGCATGAACGGGTCCAGGGTCGGGCCACCAACGCCGGGAGGTTGCGCAGCCGCCATCCCGGCCATCAATACAAGCGAGTACGTGATTTTACGCACCTTGCACCTCATCCCGTAGGTGGAAAGATGTATGAGAAGCTAGAGACAACTCATTGTAACCGAAAGAGGTGTTCAAAGTCACACCGGCAAAGGGGACGGGTATTCGCCCGCCCTCATGTGCTTGGTCGTCGGTCCGACCTGCTACGCGATCGGTATCGGGAAGGGATACTTGGGCGCCGGACGATGGGGGATTAAATGGACAGGATCCACGGCGACCCCGCCTTGGAACGGCTCTAAAAGGTAGTTCGCAAAGGTGAACGGGGTGAGTTTCTTGATGTCGGAGTGCTTTTCCGCCAGGTCGCAGGTGAGACCGTCGGTGAGGCCCACATCGAAGGCCACCATCTTCAGCTCCTCTACCTTCGGCAGCCCCCAGGCGAAGAGGTCTCCTTCGAAGGTCAAGCTCTGCCCCGGGCCGAGTTGGGCGGGCAGCTTGGCGTCGGTTTTCGTTACGATGGGCTCTCCCTCGGCGCGGAAGATCCAGCAGCGCAGGCCCTTGGCAGTATCCAGGGAACGCGACTCGCCGGCGTGATTCGTTAAGGTCAGCTTAACGGGGTAAGTCCCGTCGAAGGGCAAGGCGAAGGCCGGTTCGGGAAGGATCAGCTCCACTCCGCCCACCGGGCCGGTCCGGTAAGGGTAGGGCAGCGGGTCCGGCTTGGGAAAGTTTTCGAAGTCGCCGAATTCCTTCTTCTCCTCCGGGGTGTATTTGGCGTCGGAGTGCCATCCGGCGCGGATGAGGGCGGTCAGCCCGAGGAAATCCGGCCCCTGCTTTTCCTTTACCGCGTCGTTACCCATCTCCATCCGCCGGCGGATGTAGGGCCGATAAAAGGCAAAATCCATCTCCCAGCCGTTGAATTCCTTGGAGTATCCGAGTAGATCGTGAATCTTCCGGCGCTGCTCCTCGGTGTGCAGGTGGGGCCAGAGCAGGTACTCGGCTAAAGCGTCGGTGAAGCAGGTGAAGGGCAGCAGGGCGTTCTGACGCCGGGCCAGGGTCAGCACATTCTCGAAGGAGTTCTGGTTGAGGGCGTATACGACGTTTACCGGAAAGGGGTAGTCCCGGGTTATCTCTAGGGCGTTGAGAGCCCAGGTGATCATGTCGGGCTGTTTGTGGGTAATCTCGATCTTGAAGGAGTTCCAGTTCGCGTCCCAGGTGGCCGCCTGTCCCAGATGTTCCTGATGCCCCTCGGCCAGGCTCCTCCGGTTGAACTCGGGGATGGTCTTGCACTCCTCGGCCAGGGCGAAGAGCGCCTCGTAAGCCCTCTTATGATTGGGAAGCTGGTCGTTATCCTTCACCGAGGTGTCGTACACCATCCGGTGCGGCTTGATTACGACATCCAGGTCGGTGATGTCCAGGGTTTTCAGGTCCACCGGCTCAAGTTCCTCCGCACTCTGTTCCATCTGGGCGATTTTAACGTCCATGCCGGCCATCTGGGCCTCGGAGAGTTTGGCTATGGCGTTGCCGTACTTCTCCATCAGGCCTTCGGACTGCATCTTTTCCTGGAACTTGATGATGTCCATGCCGGACTCGTTGCCGATCTCCTCCATCCGGGCGATGACCTCATGAATCGGTTCGAGGAGGCTCTTGTTCGCGATCATGGATGACTGGGCGTCCACGCCCATCTGCATTCCATCGATCATCTGCTTTACCGCGGCGTCCATCTAATACCTCCCCCCGAGACAGTCGGTGTTGACATCATCAAAGATCTCCACCAGCCGTTTAACCTGAGCGTCGGTGAAGGTGAGCCTGTTCCTTATCCAGGGAAGTCTTAGCAGATCTGGGAAAAGATTGCCGGGGTTGCGCTCGGCGAGTTCCTTCAGACAGGCCTCGAGTTTGGTTTGGCTGCTCTCGGACAGCTTGGAGCCCGGCTTGGCGGCGCTGACGTAGAACGTGCTCTCCACTATCTCGTCCACCAGGGTCTTGGTGCGGCTGACCCTTTCCAGGAGCTTGGACTCCTCATCGCCCCATTGGGTGATGATGGAATCTATCTCGTTGTAATCACTTGCATTGGAGATTGCATCGGCGCGTTTTGCCCAGTGGTCGGCCAGCACTTTGACCTTAATCCCCTCGTACACTTTAGCCTGGTAGCGGGCGCCGTCCACCGCCATGGCCCGGGTGAGGCGGAAGGACAAACCGCCCTCCATGAACTGTTTGTTCATTTCGAGGAGGTCCGGCGTTTTCTTGACCATCTCCAGGGTTTCGGCGTCCACCTTCACCGCCTCCACCGCATTGGGGTCCTTCTTGCGGGCCTCCAGTGTCAGCCGATAGTACTCGATGGCGTCGGCGTGCGCCTGTTCGTCGAAACCGGCCATATCAGCGGCCCTCATTGATAGCGGTGTTAATCTCGGCCAGGGTGGCGGCGTACTCGTTGTTCAGATTCGTCTGCTGCATCTGGGTGTTGAAGGCCGCGACGCGAGCGCCGTGCTCCTCCGCCAGGGCGCTGACCTTAGCCATCACGGCGCGGGCCTTCGACCGGGGGGCCTTGTCCTTCAGCCGGTTGCCCTGGGCTGCAATTCTCATCTGCCAGGCGTCCACCATCGCTTTCACCTGCGGATCCACCGTTCTCCTTTCGTCGTCAGAGGTTTTCTAGAGTTGTTCTTCGCTAAACTCCTCCTGGGCCTCGGTCAGGCACCTGCTCCAGTCCCGCAGCTCCGCGACCAATCCGGTTATGAGGGAGAAATCAGAAGCGTCAGTAGAACTTGCGGCGCCGAACTCGTGTGCCACCTCGGTTTCCAGCTCGAAGGCCTCGATCCGATTCAACGACTCGGCCAGACGACCCGTCAGCTCGGCGAAGTCGTTGGTACGCTCGACCAGGGTGGTCAATAGACCCCCGGCCTTCTCCATCAGAGGTTTGGAGTTGATGTCGCGGGAGCGCTCGTAGAACTGGTACACCTTATCCTGGCGCAGCCACTCGCCGGCCAGGGCGACCGCATTGGAGTAAACCTCGTCCACCAACGGCTCCAGTTCGGGGGGACGCTCGTCTATCTCCTTGAGCCGGCTGTCCACCGTCCCGTACCCCGTGGCTAATTTTTTGAACCACGGTCCTTCGGAGTTTCCGCCGATCCGCTCGTTGAAGGCCTTCCAGCGGTCCTCAATCTCCTGAAAGAGGAGACCGACGACGAGGGCGTGATCGGAAAACACCGCCAGGTTGGTGATTAAGATGGCCAAAAGCCAGGCCCCGACGATGCCCACGGCGATCCAAATGGTCTCCAGAAAGATGATACTCATGTAGCTCAGAAAGAAGACGATGGGGAAGACGCTCAGTACGACGGTCACCCTCTTGCGCTTCTGTTCGTCTTTGAACAGTCGGCGCCGGACGATTCCGCGTTGGCGGGCGGTCATTCCAGGCACGTGTTCTCCGGATAAAAACGGGTAATCCAGCGTCTACAAATCCTCACGGTTCAGCTCCTCCTGGGCCTCGGTCAGGCACTCGCTCCAGTCCTTGAGCTCACCGATCATCCCCCGGATGAAATCGGTGTCCGCTTCCGGGGAGATCGCCGGCTTGGTGCCCAGTTCCTTTGAAACCTCGGTCTCCAGCTCGAAGGCCTCGATCCGATTCAACGACTCGGCCAGTTTATCAAGCTGCTCGGCGAAATGGTAGGTTTTCTCAGTCAGGTCGCGGATCAGCTCCAGCGCCTTCCGGGTGATGCTCTCCGAGGTGATGTCGTTGCCGCGCAGGTAGAGGAGGTAGACCTTGTCCATGCGCTCCCACTCGGAGGCCAAGTCAATGGCTATCCCCTTGACTTCACGGATCAGGGGCCGAATCTCGCCGATGCGGGTATCTATCTCAGCGGCGCGGCGCCGGATGACCTCGAATTTGGAGACGATCGTATTAACGGCCGTTTCGGGCAACAGCTTGGCGGGCTCCGTCTTTTGCATCTCATCCTCGTCGTCGTCACCGGCGATTTTTCCGAGAAAGGCCTTCCATTTACGCAAGACGTCCTTATACAGGGTCGAGACGATGAAAATCGAATCGAAATTGAGTGATATTAACGCCCATAAAAGAACGACTAGCCACACTCCGCCAACGGCGAAGGCGATCTCGGGCATCTCGAAGACGAAGAGAGAGAAACAGAAGGCAACCCAAACGAAGACGAGTGAAGCAAAGGCGACCGAAACGCGGGCCTTCATCCGCTTGTCGCGAAAAATGCCGCGCCAGATCGTCCTTCTCTGTTCACCGCTGAGTCCCAAAGCGAAATCCCTTCAGCTATTAGTACAGCCCGGTGATGTTTCCGTCCAGGTCTATGTCCATGTGGTTCGCCGCCGGAACCTTCGGCAGACCGGGCATGCGCAGGATGTCGCCGGTGAGGGGGACGACGTACCCGGCTCCGGCGGCGATCTGGATCTCACGCACCGTCACCACGAAATCCTTGGGCCGGCCGAGAAGCTTCGGGTTGTCCGAGAGAGAGTTCTGGGTTTTGGCGATGCAAACCGGCAGACCGGAGTAGCCGAACCTTTCGATCCTCCTCAGATCGCGCCTGGCCTTCCGGGTGTAATCCACGTGCTCGGCGCCGTAGATCTCGTGTGCGACGGTGTATATCTTTTTCTCGACGGGCCAGTTCCAGTCGTAGAGCGGCTGAAAATCGCCGCGGCAATCCCGGGCGTTTTCGATGACGAGTTGGGCGACCTCGCGCATCCCGTCGCCGCCTTTGGAGAATCCTTCTCCCACGGCGGCGGGTATTCCCAGCTCGCCGCAGCGGTCCAGGATGATCCCGATCTCCTCGTCGGTATCGGAGAGAAAGCGGTTTACACAGACCACGGACGGCAGCTTGAATTTTTTTATATTTTCGAGATGCTTCTCTAAATTCGGCAGGCCCCCGGCGACGGCCTCGGGGTTCGGCTCGTTCAGCTCCTTCTTCTTCACGCCGCCGTGCATCTTCAGCGCCCGGCAGGTTGCCACGAGCACCACCAGGCTGGGGCAGAATCTTCCCGAGACGCACTTGATGTCGAAGAACTTTTCGGCGCCGAGATCGAAGCCGAAGCCGGCCTCGGTGACGGCCCAGTCGGAGAAAGATAACGCCATCCGGGTGGCCATGACCGAGTTGCACCCGTGGGCGATGTTGGCGAACGGACCGCCGTGGATGAAGGCCGGTACGCCCTCGAGGGTCTGCACCAGATTGGGCCGGACGGCGTGCTTCAGGAGCATGGCCATGGCGCCCGCCACGCCGATCTCCTTGGCCAGCACCGGTTCGCGGTCGTAGGTCATCCCCAGATAGATGCCTTCGATGCGTCGCTTCAGGTCCTCGAAGTCCTCGGCCAGGCAGAGGATGGCCATGATCTCGCTGGCGGCGGTGATGTCGAAGCCCGACTCCCGGGGCACGCCCTGGGTGCGCCCGCCGAGGCCGATGACGATGTCCCGCAGCGCCCGGTCGTTCATGTCCAACACGCGGCGGTAGGTCACCGTGCGCGGGTCCAGGTTGCTTTTGTCGCCCCGGAAGAGGTGGTTGTCCAACGCCGCGGCAAGGAGGTTGTGCGCCGATGTGACGGCGTGGAAGTCGCCGGTGAAATGGAGGTTGATGTCCTCCATGGGGATCACCTGGGAGTAACCGCCGCCGGCGGCGCCGCCCTTGACACCGAAAATCGGCCCCAGGGAAGGCTCGCGAAGGGCGCACGTCACGCTCTGGCCCAGCTTGGCCAGCCCCTGGACCAGACCGATGGTGATGGTTGTCTTGCCCTCCCCGGCAGGGGTCGGGGTGATGGCGGAGACCAGAACCAGCTTGCCGGCATCCCCCCCAAAACTTCTCAGGGTGTGGTTGTGAACCTTGGCCTTGCCCGAGCCGTACCGATCCAAGTCATCGGGACCGAGACCGATTTTTGCCGCCACCTCGAGAATGGGCAGCGGCTCCGCCGCCTGGGCTATTTCGATGTCGCTGGGGAATCCCATGACGCTCCTTGCGCAGGGCGGTCGCCGAGGGTTGGTTTTCCGCTATCCTGGCGATGATACTACAACCCGCGGTTTAGTTGGAAATCCCTGCGAAGCAACGCCGGGCGTTGCATCCGGGTTCCGCGTGGAAGATCGTCGCTGTTCGTTGGTATATTCCCGTGAGCGCACTTGATGTAGGGTCGCCACCTACGTTGCCCCTCACCCCCACCCGTGGGCGACAGCCCCCTCCTCAGAGGGGCGAGCGGGTAGGCTCGAAATAAGCAGGTGTTCGGTAAATCATTCAACGATCCACGTAAGGCAGCTATAATCATAAACATCCCCCTTTCAGCAGACGACCCGGAAGGAGTTGACCGGTCGGAGCCGGTTTGCTACACTTCGCCCGTTGTGAAATCCTGTCACCTTCCTCGTACTACTGGAGTTAACCTTGCTTACCAATATCGTGTACGCTCTCAGCGGAGGCGGAGGCGGAGGCATTGGCGGTGAGGGCGGCGACGGCGGGGGAATCCTCGGCCTGATCCTCCCCTTCGTCATCGTTATCGCCATCTTCTACTTCCTCATCATCCTTCCCCAGCGGAAGAAGGAAAAGAAGAAACAAGCCATGCTCAGCGCCCTGGTCAAAGGGGACCGAGTGGTGACCATCGGCGGCTTGAAGGGCACCGTCATGGGGGTGGATGACCGGGGGGACTCGGTGACGATCCGCGTTTCGGGTGATGTGAAGCTCGAACTGTTGAGGAGCGCCATCGCCCAGGTGATCCCCAAGGGATAGATCGGTCTAGTCAAGAGATGTAAGCCGAAAGGAAACCGAGGGAGGGTGGATGATGGCTGAAAAGATTTTAGTGATCAATCCCGGAGCCACCTCGACCAAGGTCGCCGTGTACGACGGCGACAAGATGAATTTTATCGAGGCGGTCCGGCATCACGCCGACCAGATTGCCTCCTTCTCGAATATCCTCGACCAGCTCGAGTACCGCAAGGGGCTGATCCTCGACGTCCTGGCCGAGATTGACCTTTCCCCGGCGGACCTCACCGCCACCGTCGGCCGGGGCGGAGCCTTCAAGCCGCTCGTCTCGGGAACCTACAGGGTCAACAAGGCGATGATCTCGGACGTTCTTACGGGAAACGTGACCGCCGAGCACGCCAGCAACCTCGGGTGTCTGTTGGCCTACGAGATCGCCAAACCCCACGGAATCCCCGCCTTCATCGTGGACCCGGTCAGCGTGGACGAGTTCGACGACGTGGCGCGCTACAGCGGCCTTCCCGAGCTCGAGCGGCGTTCCCTGTCCCACGCGCTCAATCTGAAGGCCGTCGCCCGCCGCGCTGCCGAAGAGCTCAACAAGCCGTACAAAAAACTGAACCTTGTCACCGCTCACCTCGGCACCGGAATCAGCGTCTCCGCCCACCGTCAGGGCAAGATGATAGACGTGAATAACGCCAACGACGGCGGTCCATTTTCTCCCCAGCGCACCGGAGCCCTGCCCACCACCAGTCTTATCAAACTCTGCTTCTCTGGCAGATACTCGGCCTCCGAGCTCAGGGTGATGGCCGTTAAACGCGGGGGTTTGATGGCCTACCTGGGCACCGACGATCTTCGCGAGATACATAACCGCATTGGGGCGGGCGATAAAGAGGCCGGCATGGTGCTCGACGCCATGGCCTACCAGGTGGCCAAGGAATGCGGCGCTATGGCCGCCGTGTTAAAAGGCAAGGTGGACGCGGTAATCGTGACCGGCGGCATCGCCAAGAGCAAGCCATTCATGGACATGCTCCTGCCGCGCATCGAGTGGCTGGGTAAGGTGTTCGTCTACCCGGGCGAGGACGAGCTCAGCGCCCTGGCGCGGGGCGTACTGCGGGTGCTGCGGAACGAGGAGAAACCAAAAGTTTATAAATAGGATCCTCATCCAAATCCACTTCGGGGCGCCCACCGGGTGCCCCAAAATCTAGGTGAGTAAACCGTGAGCAGTACCGCGGCGGCGCAGATGTGGCGATGGGCGCTCGGGCTGCCCGGGCAGCTCGCCTACGAGGCGCCGGGGCTGGAGCACCTGCGAACCGGGAACGGTATTCCCCACCGGATCATCGTCGCCGGAATGGGCGGCAGCGGCGTATCGGGAAAATTTCTCGATGCCCTCTCCAACGGCGGCAACCTGCCCATCATCCCCTGGCCCTGGGCCGGGGCGCCGCAGTGGCTCTCAAAAGACGACGCCCTCTTGGCTATCTCTTACTCGGGTGAGACTACCGAGACCCTGACCACTCTTCGGGACGGCCTCGAACGCGGCGCGAGGGTGATTGGCATATCCTCCGGCGGGAAATTTACTGATTTATTTACCAACGAGAAGCTGCCTCTCCTCAAGGTTCCAGAGGGGATGCCGCCCCGAGCCGCCTTCGGCTTTCTTCTGGGAACCAGCCTGCGCGTCGTCGAGCGCCTGGCGGGCGTAAAGCTGTGGGAACCGGTGGAAACCATCGAGACCCTGAGAATACTGTGCTCCGAGTTGTCCGGCGAGGAGTACGCGAGTATCAACGAACAGGTTCGTCCCCTGAAAGACCGTCCCCTGGTTATCTACGGCACCTGCCCCCTGACCGCCGCCGCTGCGATCAGGTTGAAGCAGCAACTCAACGAGAACGCCAAGGTCTATGCCTGGGCAAACACCCTGCCCGAGCTGGCGCACAACGAGATCGAGGGGGCCGGGCCGGGTGTACCGCCGCAGCGTATCTGTCTGACTCTGGCCGACAAGCCGCCACCCCTGGACGAGGTCCTCCGGGACGGCGTTCAAACCATCTATCTCAAAGGGACGGGGCCCAATCCCCTCGCCGCTGTTCTGGGGCTGGTTCTCCATGGTGATCTATTATCTTTGGCCCTGGCCAGGGAGAGGGGCGTGGAGCCGGAACCGATTGAGCGGATCGAGGATTTCAAAAAGAGGGGCTGGACCGGCTAAACGGAATACAAGCGGGGCAGATCCCCCGCTTTTTTCTTGCTAAAACATCGTTAGGCGGATAAACTCTATAAAACTTGGTTCCTTAGGAAAACCATGCTCCGCCTGTCCGCACTCGTTCTCCCAATTTTTCTGATTCTACCGTCCCTCGCGGCGGAGGATGAGATTTTACCGGGAACGCCCGGCCACATCGTCATTCCCCCCGAGGACACCAACGGCGTTTCGGTGGGCGCCGAGGGCGGTATCGTCCCGGGAGTGTATTACGGCGGCCGCTTCGGCTTCTTCCTCCCCTTTTCCCAGGAGAATTACCTCCACTTCGACTCGCTGGCCTGGCGCTTCGAGGGCTTCGTCAACCTGGAGGGCGGCGACTGGAAGGGGATGGCCACGGTGGGGCTCTACCTGGGCGAGGTCGCTGACAATCCCGACTTCGATAACTATCCGACCTTCTTCGCTGTACCCGTCTCCCTGGGCGCGTACTACGAGTTCGGGAAAGACTTCAGCCCCTATGTGGGCGGCGGTGTCGGTTTCACCATCTTCAACGTCGGTGAGAGGCGTTTGTCCGCAGGTGGGCGTGAGGGGGGATTTACCGAACTGTTGTTCATGCCGCACCTGGCCGCCGGGTTGGACCTCTTCCGGGAAAAGACCTTCCGGTTGAACGCCGAGTTGCGCCTGGAGCTGGCCTGGAGCGGGGAGCTGGCGCAGGTGGGCGGCTTCAGTCTGCTCTTCGGCATAGCGTTTTAACCTGCGCCGACGTGAAAAAGTGGGGTCGCCCCTGGAGCGGGCGAGGGCGTGATTAAATCGGCGGCGGGGATGGAATCCCCGCCCTACGTTATGCATACGGCGGTGAATGAACCAACGGGCGGGTGTGGACACCCGCCCCTACGTCAGCGCAAACCGCCCAAATTATTACGGCGACGGCTGCGGGTTGGCTTCAAAGAGACGGAGGCGTGGGTCCTCCATGTCGTCGGGCACGTGGAGTTCCAAAATTTCCAGGAAGACCAAATTCCCCCGTTGTAGCTGAGCGGTAGTCAGCGTCATCTCAGTCAGGTTGAACTTAGGTACGACTTCCTGGATTGCCTTGAGCTGAGCCTCGGTGAACTCGACCACGATGCCCCGTCCGCGGGCGTTATTGACCGTCTTGGCCTGGGCCCTGGTCAGGGTGATCGTGACCTCGCACCGCCTCTCCTCGGCCCAGGCGACAGCGACTAGGACGAGGAGCATCAGCAGTGCAAACAGCTTGAGTGGGCTTTTCATCTGTTCACCTCCCTAAATATGAGGATTGATCGGCTAAAATACGTTACTAGAGAATATACCAAGCCGACCGGAACGTCAATCGCCGGCGAAGAAGAGGACGCGCCGGGCGCGCCCGAGACTAGGAATCAACCACTTTTTAACGACGTCAGAGGGAGAGGTACTTCCCCGGATCAACGGCGTAGTTCTCCGGGGAAAAGGCCCCGGTGTTCTTGTCCTGGACGTATTTCAGCCGCGGCCCCTTCCTGGCGAGCCGGTCCAGCTCGGCGAGAAAGTGGCGGATATCCTCCTCATCGTTGTAGATGCCCAGACTGACGCGAACCATCCCCGGAACCCTCCGGCGGTCGCAGGCAAGTATCTCTTCCTTCCTCTTTTCGATATCGTCGGGCTTCAGGTTCTGAAGGTCCAAGATGAGGGGATGGGCGCAGAAACAGCCGTTGCGCACGCCGATCCCTCCCTCGTAGGAAAGGACCGCCGCCACGAGTTGATGGGGCATATCGCCGAGGTCGAAGGTGACGGCCCCCAGCCGCCGGTCCAGATCATCGGGATCCGCGGGGCCGTATATAACGATGTCCGGTATCCCGAGCATGCCCTCCAGAAGCATCTTCGTCAGCTCTTTTTCCCTGTTATGTATCCGGGTGAAACCGATGGACTTGAGGATTTTCGCCGCCGTCGCCAGGGCCACCGCGCCGACAACGTTGGGCGTCCCGGCCTCCAGAAGATCCGGTGTCTCGGCCCAGATCACCTCGTCGCGGGTGACCATCTTTACCGTGCCCCCGCCCAGGCAGGCCGGACCGCATGATTCGAGGGCTTCATTCCGGGCGATGAGCGCAGCACCGCCGTAGGGTGCGTACATCTTGTGGCCGGCGAAAGCGATGTAGTCCAGATGGGCGCCGGGATTCCGGGGTTCCATCTCGATGGCCACATGGGGCGCGAGCTGAGCGGCGTCCACCAGGATGCGCACCCCGTTGGCGTGGGCGATCTTCGCCAATTCGTGAATCGGCATCAATTGGCCGGTGATGTTGCTGGCGCCGGTGACGGCGATGAGCGCCAGACGGTCGGAGATTTCCCCGACGAGCCGTTCCGCGGCCGGAAGATCTATGCATCCCCCACTGTCAAGAGGAAGATAGGCCAGTTCACCGCGCCGCCGCCAGGGAAGATCGTTGGAATGATGTTCCAGGGGGCTGACCAGAATCACCGAACCTTCTGGAATTTCCAGGCAGCAGGCCAGCTTGTTGATCGCTTCGGTGGTGTTGACACAGAAGACGGCGGTGTGCGTATCGGCGTCGGCGCCGACGAAGTCGAGGATGATCCCCCTGGCCTGCTCGTACGCATACGTGGCCACGGTGCTCTTGAAGCCCGCTCCCCGGTGGATAGAGGAGTACCAGCCGATGAACTCGTCCACCTTTTCCCGCACCGTCGTGAAGGCCGGTGTGCTGGCGGCGTTGTCCAGATAAACGTACCGCCGCGTACCACCGGTGGCGAGGGGAACCTCCTTCTCCCAGCCGACTATCCGTTCGCGTATGTTCCAAACCTCTGCCAAGGCTTCTCCTTCATCTGTCCGGGTAATTCGAGGGCTTGGTTTTGCCGCCTCTGACGGTTATAATGGGTGGGACTAAAGAAACAGGCAGGTTCCGGTATGCTTCGCCGCTGTATGGTCGTTCTACTCGTAACGTCTCTCTCCGGCTCCGCCCTGACCGTCAACCTTGGGAAGGTCAGGATTGATATCGAACCGCCGGAAGAAGCGGAGGTCTATTCCGACGAGCTGAGCCGCACCTTCCTCCTGCCGTTGGGGGAAGGGAAGGCCCTGGGCGTCATCCACCTCTATCCTTCGGAGGAGATCGGCTATACGGTTGAGGAAATCACCACCTTCTACCAGGGCAATACCAACGCCTTCCTCGCTGACCTGCTGGCCGATCTGCGCCGGGCGATAACCGAGGCCAACCGCGACTTCGCCCTTCGGTGGAGCGGTTATAACAAAACCAGCGCCAAGCAGTTTTACCTCGCCTCCGCTGACTACTACGACACGGTCAACGAGATCGAATACTACAACCTGGACAGCCTGCTGCTGCTCGGGGGGCGGCTCATCTACGTGGACGGCTACTGTAAGGCGGAGGATGCCGAGGCGTTTAGGGAAATCGCTATCGCCACCGTCTCCTCGATTACCGAGCACGAGGGATGGTGATGCCGCCGCGTGTAAGGGATAATTACCTAAGCTGAACAGGTCGTAGTGTTACATCTACAAGGGGTTAAAAAACCCCTTGTCTTTGTTGCGGGAGCGAACATCGTGAACTATAAGTTACGCGTCGCCCGCGGGGATTGATGTTGTTTTACAGAAAATCTTCCCCGCGAGATTGTGATCCAACGTGCTACGTTGGCGCGCTGCAGGTGACGTCTCCATCGTCCTGCAACAACAACGGACAACCGCCGCCGCACAGGGGAAGCTCGGCGCACTCGCGGCACTCATCCGGAACCCAATCCCGGTTGCGCAGGCTCACCGCCAGGGGGTGGTTCCAGATTTTTTGCCAGTCGTCGGTGAGGATGTTTCCAAGAACCTCGAAATAACTCTGACAGGGCAGGACGTCACCGTTGGGCTCGACGGCGAGGTTGTACTTTGCGGCGGAGCAGGTTTTGATCCCGACGCCGAGCTCGATGGGATTCAGGTCATCATAGCGGGTCGGCGTGTACCAGAGGAAGTTCAGACCCAGGCCGACGGCGGCGTCGAAGAACTCCTCCACGTGGGGGGCGAGCTCGGTCTCGGTGAAGGCGTCGGGATTGCCCTTTCCTCTGCCCGAGTGGATCATCCCGTTGGCCGCCACCTGGGCCAGCCCCAGCCCGGCTAAAAACTCCACCGTCCGGCGGATCCCGTCCGCGTTGCGGCGGGTGAGGGTGGTGTTGGTGAGAACGTAGAGCGGCTGCGACCGGGCGTTCTTTATCCCTTGAACCGTCTCTTTCCAGGCCCCACCCGCGCCCACCATGGCGTCGTGCACTGCCTCATCGTGGCTCTCCAGTGTAATCTGCACGTGGTCCAGGCCGACTTCAACCAGTTTAGCCAGGTAATCCATGTTGGCCAGCTTCCGGCCGTTGGTCAACAGACCGGTCACCAGGCCGATGTCCTCGGCATACTCGATGAGCTCACGTAGGTGGGGGTAGAGGGTGGCCTCGCCGCCGGTGAAGGTCACGTGGGGCACCCCGGCCTCCCACAGCCTTTCCATGACCCGACGCCAATCCTCCCTGGAGAGCTGGGACATCCCATGCCTGCCCGGGGGCACGTAGCAGTGGCCGCATTCGTTATCGCAGTCGTAGGTGAGGACCAGGTCCACCCGGTAGGGGGCGAAGGTCTCAACGCTGAAGGGCTCGTAGCGGTCGAGGTCGAGGTAGGTGACGGGGCAGATGTCCCCGCCCCGGCCCAGCTCGGTGATGATGTCCCGGATTTTTTCGTAATCCGCCAGGGCGATTTTCCGGGGCACGTTGTAGCGGGCGGTTATCTCCCGCACGGCGTCGCGCGGGGTCCGCTCCTCGACGATCAGCTTGGCGTACTCGGCGGCGGTCTGGTTGAGATGGATGATCTTGGCGGCATTGACCACCAGGGTGCCGTTGCCGTTGGGCTCGATGCGCAGATGGACCCGGTAACCCTCCATAGCATCGCCGGAACGCAGATGGAAGATACCCGGCATCAGCGGCTTTGGCCGTTCCAGGAAGGATTCGACGAGGTGGTGCTCGGCGGGGTGACCGGGATCGGCCACCTGGCGGCAGCGGCGGATGGCAAGAATCAACAGGATTATCGCCAGCGCGATGACCGCGGCGCCTATGCCAACGAAGAGCCAGTGCATCAAAGCGCCCGAAGAGCTCTCGGCGACGATCCTGCCCTCCTCGGGGCCGAAAGAGACCAGAAAACCGATCAGGAGCAGGGCGACGCCGACCACCGCCAAGATGCCCACCAGAACGAAATCGAGAGTGCCTCTACGCATTACGTAAGAAACTCCTTCGGATCGGTGATCAGCACGCACCGACCGCACACCAGTTCGGCTCCGGCTTCGTTGATTTGGCGAACGGCCTCGGGTCCCTCCGCCCCCGGCTGCATCCAGAAGACGCCGATACCCAGGCCGAGTGCCTCCCGCACCACGGCGTCGGTTCTTATCGGCGGGGTGATGAAGATGACCGCGTCGGGCCTCTCCGGGAGATCATTCAGGGAGTGGTAGCACCGATCTCCGTTTACCGCCTTAGCCAGAGGATTAACCGGGTAGACCCGGTAACGTTTCAGGCCCTTGAGCCGGTGATAGACCTTGTTGCCGAACTTGTTCGCATTGCGGCTGGCGCCGACGACGGCGATGACCTTAGAGCGGAAGAAACTGGCTATCGAGTCTCTCATCACTGGATACGTCAAATACCGTGCAGCAGCCGTCCGCCCAGCTCCTCGGGCAGACCGGCGGAGATGATCCGCTCGGCGGCCCGGGGGATGTCGTAGGACACTACACTCTGTGTTCGAGGAAAGTAACAATTTCCATTGCTATCTCCTCAGCGGATTTGTTGTTTGGTCGCTCCACCCTTTCGGCCCACGGCCGCCCTGGATGCAACGTATCCCACGCTGATTTCATCTGGCCTCTCCGGGCTTTCCCTTGGTCATGGTGGCCGAAACCGTCAACAAGAATGTTCCACACCGGCCTAAACGTTTCGATAAGCAACGACTCTCCGAGGGGTATCCAAATATCATCGACGAGGAGATAACGGCATCGGAAATCGGCCAGTTTTATGTTGCGGACCGACTTGATTGAGGAAGCGTGTTCCGATAATCTCCGATGTAAAACGTCCTTAGGATCAGCGCCGAGGCCGTAGCCGCCTTTCCTCGATCCAGGCGGAACGGCCTTACCGACGTAGATCGGGATAGCCTCCTCATCGCTTGTGTCCGTCATGGCGATACTTCGATAGGCCGGAAACCCGCCCATGTAGTAGATGGTGAATATCGGGGCCCCCATGAATCGATCCGGCGGCAACTGAACAACCGGGCGCCTGAGTAGGTGATCTTTGACGCTCTCCGCCAGATACGTCTTGTCTAGTGGATTGAAAACATCTTCGCCGAGTGGTTTCACCAGCGCCACCTACCGCTTACGAACAACAACAGCCGATTCATCGAGCGTCGCCTTGTTGACGCCGCTCCGCACCGAAGAGGCCGTTATCGAATTGCCCACGCGCTTATCGCGAATACGGTAAATACCTTCAAGAGACAAGCCGCGCATATTGGCGATGTCCCCGATAATATCCTGGACCGGAACGTTGACACCCTGCAAGATCGAATTTCCTACGACAATCACCCCGGTTCCGTCTCGAGCAAGAACTCGCTTGAGTGCTACAAAGAAACGGTCGCAATCATTGAAATAAGAGACTGCATAGTTCGCCCAACCATTCCCGCCGTATTGCCCTTTCTCGACGTTAAGTTTCCGAATCTCGGCAAGAATCCGCTCTAGACCATTATGCTCGAAGGCGAGTGCAACGTAATCTTTGCCTCTGGCGATCTGCCAGAATGTCCCGAAGTTTCTTTCCTCTAGTGGCCTCTGCCCCTCTGGTGATGAGATGAGGCCAAGCCAATAGAGTTGTGGCCGCGTGTTCCGCACATAGTGGTAGTTGTTGAGATATGGCGGCGAGGTTACCATCAAATGAACCGACCCGCTTTCTAGCCGCCGCTCCCCCGTAAAAAAATCCTCATTGTAGATTCGCCCGTTTCCCGGTCTAGTTTCATTTGCTTCGGACCGGAGCCATTCGATATCGGTTCGCATGTGTCGCAACTTCCCTAGCAGCGTTGCGGCCACGTCAGCATCTTCAATAAGCGTCTTCCCAGCGCCCGGGCGCGTGCCTAGCGAGGGTTCATAGGTGTAGTTCGAGAATGAAACCATCACAGAACCAAATGCGACCCGGAACAAGTCACGCACACGGTCATCGTCGATCTTGGTTATAAATGCAAGCGCGTGAAGCACCTGCCTTTTAACCTTCGGGCTGTAGAAGGGGATACGAGACCGGAAGGCTTCGGGTGCAACAGCCGTAGCAACTCGACCATTGCGCCACGAGCGCGTTTCTAACCGCATCGCCTCTATGGCGCCGTCAAGGGTCTTCGTTTTCACGCGAAGAGCATTAAGCTTTGCTTCCGTCACCAGGGCCGCATATGGGTTGATCTCGAAGCCTATGACATCGTAGCCACGGATCGCAGACTGAATAATCGTTGTCCCAACCCCTGCGAAGGGATCGAGAACAGTGGCAGACTTGCGATTGCCCAGGTAGGCCGCAAGGACCGAATCCACAAACGCCCCCGAGAACCCAGCAATCCACGGGACCCACCGATGAACCGGAGCAGTCCGGTTCTCCATGAAAGCCGGGTCCTTGAAGGCCGCCCCGTTCCCGTTGGCCTTCGCCGTTAGGTTAAACGGGAAGTTGGTTTGTTGGGGTATCACTCCGTACAACCTTTTTCGTTGGACGACTCAGCATCAATCGTTGCACTTAATCTTTTGGATTCACGCAACTGACCGATGGCCGTCCTCGCCTTAATATAACCTAAGTCATATACCGTGCAGCAGCCGTCCGCCCAGCTCCTCGGGCAGACCGGCGGAGATGATCCGCTCGGCGGCCCGGGGGATGTCGTAGGACACGCGGTGCAGCCGGATCATCAGGTTGCGGAAACCCGGGGTGAACTCGAGGGTGGCGCAGCAGCTCTTTGGGTTGCCGTCCCGTGATTGTCCCACGCTGCCGACGTTGATGATGTAGCGCCGGAAGATACTGGGAACGTGCTCCTCCTCGGTGATCACCTCGACGTAACCGTCCTCGTGTTGTTCGAAGATAACCGGTTGGTGGCTGTGCCCGATGAAACAGAAACCCACGTCCAGGGAGTTGAAGGCCCGCTCTATTTCGCGTCGGTTCAACAGATAATGCCAGCGCTCCGGCTCGTAGGGGCTAGCATGGACCAGGCGAAAAAGAATGGTCTTGCCTTTCCTGTGCTTTACCGGCCGGCCGTCGTCATCCGCTTCAATGGTTAAGGGGAGTTTTGCGATGTAATCAAAGTTCTCGGATGTAATCGCCTCCCGGGTCCAGAGGATCGCCCGGGCGGCGAAGGAGTTGAAGAGGTACTCGGCCCCGGGGGTGATAGCCACGTGGTCGTGGTTTCCCTTAACTGTGACGGTGGGAGTTTTGGTGAGGAATTTTGCGAGCCGCTCCGGCTTATCGATATTGGTGGTCGAGAGGATCTCGAGAAAGCGCTTCTTGGAGACACGCTTATCGCCCTCGGCAAAGCGAACGACGTGGAGACATTCGTTGGGGCTGGCCCCGTATCCGACGATGTCCCCGCCGCAGTAGAGCGCGTCCACCTCCAAGCTTCGAAGGTGGTCCAGCACCATCACCAGAGCGTCGAGGTTGGCATGGATATCGGAGAAGAAGCCTACGATCAACGGGTACACCTCACCAATGCTGAAAATACGAGGGCCATTCTATCAGAAAACCCTGACGGCGAAAAGCCAACCGTAGTAGGCGTAGGATACGACCAGGGGGATGAGGAGGTTATCCCAGCCGCCTGGGATAAAAAGCTCCGTCAGGGTTCCCAGGGCGGACAGGCCGAGGGCCAACAGGACGTTGGTCAGCATGTTGTGCGCGCCGGCGAAGCCCAGGACCAAGAAGATCACGATGGCGCTCACCGCGAACATCGTCATTGTGCCTACGAGAGATTTACTGCCGACCAGCTTCTTCTTCCCCCACCGGTGTCCGAATACCGCCGCGAATCCGTCGCCCCAACCCAGGACCAAAAGCCCCATCACCGCGATGTAGCGGAAATCACCGGCTCCGATGTTATAGAGCCACCAGAAGTGCATGGTCAGAATCGAAAGGGTTATCGCGAAGAAAACCGTACCGGGGCTCTTGTCCCCCGACTCCATCCCGCCAAAGAGATCGAGCTTCCAGGAGATGTAGTTGATGACGATGAAGGAGACGGGGCCGATTATCGCGAAGTACCAGTCCTGGAAAATGAATAGGGCGAGGACGATCCAGTTGCTGACCCCGATGTGGACGACCTTGCGCGAAGCCTCGCCGGAAATGATCTCCTTTTTGGCCAAAATCCCCGCCACGCCGACGATCAGAAAGACGGCCCCGTAGGAGATGACCAACGAAATCCACTGGTTCATTTCAACTCACTCCTTGTCTCTTTTATCCCAGGGTGAGGATGAGATACCCACCGATACCGGCCACGACGCCCGTGGTGAGGTTGTCGAGCTGAATCGGGCTCACGAGCTCGGTAAACCCGGTCGCCACCCCGAAGCCTATTCCGAGCAGGTAGGGGGTCCAGCCGGTGAATCCGAACACGAGGTTCACGATTACGAAAGCCGCCACGCCACCCACGATCCCGGCGGCGGTGCCGATCTTTGAGCGGTCGTGAATCAGCTCCCCCCGTCCGAACCGCATGCCTACGAGACAGGAAAAGCTGTCGGCGAAGATCGAGGGAAGGATGCAAAAGGCCGCGAGGGGCCTTAGATCCGGCTCACGTCCCATCTCGGTGAAGAACCATCCGATGAAGACCGAAGCGCAGAGTGCGATGGCGAAGGCTACGGCGCCGAAGCGCCCCCGCTCGGCGTCCAGGCTCGGTATCAGGCCGAACCTCATCGAAAAGGCGGTGAGGATCAAAAAAAGCGTCGGCGCCGATAACGCCCAGTACCAGTCGGTGAAAAGCCACGGCGCCACCAGGATACACGGAACCACACCGAGCCCCACTATCTTTCGCGACGTCATGGAGGAGATAACGCCCCGCGAACGGAACTGCTCGGCGATCCCCATGACGAGAAACACGAAGGCGACGATGTAGGCGACGGAGTAGATCTGGGGGATCGGGGGCGTGATGGGCAACTCTACATTCATTTCTTCCCCCCTATCCCGGGCCAATGGAGATTCTTCCGCACCCAACGACCGGCGTCCTCGAAGGAGTCTCCGCCGCCGACCAGGCGCTCCCTCTCCCGCGGCCACTCCCCTCCCCGGGAGGCAGTGAGCCAATGTTCGGCGAACTCGCCCGATTCGAGGCGGTTCAAAAGGCCCTTCAGGAGCCCCTTGGTCTCCTCTCCGATAACCCCCTCCCCCTCGGTAGAAGCACCGTAAAGCGCAGTTTCGGAAATCCGCCGTCGCATGCCCGACACCCCGGAGGAATACATCAGGTCGGTGAGTAGCTTGAGCTGCATCAGACACTCGATGTAGGCCAGATGCGGATCGTGGCCGGCCTCGACCAGCGTTTCCCAGGCCGCCCTGACCAGCTCGGGAACGCCGCCGCAAAGCACGGCCTGCTCGCCGAAATGGTCCACGACCGTCTCCTCGCGGAAGCTGCTCCAGAGGAGGCCGCCCCGGGCGCATCCAACCAGCCGGGCGTAGGACAACAGGCGGCTCTTCGCCGAACCGGTGTAATCAGTCTCGACGGCGAGGACCGCCGGCAAGCCGCCGCCCTGGGTATAGAGTCCGCGCATAGCCGTGCCGGGTCCCTGGGGGGCGAGGAGAACCACATCTACGTTAATTGGAGGATCAATCCAACCCCAAGTTACCGCCAGGCCGTGGAGGAAGAGCCAGAGCTGGCCGTCCTTCACCCCGCTGAATTTACCCGCCGCGTCGGGAATCGCCTCGTCGGGCACCGCCCAGACCAGGATGTCGGCCTCCGACGCCTCGATCAACGAACACGTCGCCAGTCCCTCGTCTCGGGCCGTCTCGGCGCTCTCCGATCCCTCGCGGAGGGCGACGGTCACATCCGCGCCCGCGTCGCGCAGGTTGAGAGCGTGGGCTCGTCCTTGGTTGCCGAAGCCCAGAACGGCCACCCGACCCAGGTTCAAAGCGGGGCAGTCCTTCTCGTAAAGAACCTCGCGCTGCTCATTCCCTTTCGACATGGACAGCTCTCCGGGTCAAATACCGCAAGTCTTCACCCTTGATATAGCTACGCATATACCCACCGAGAGCGATTTGGAGTTCCATCACCTTTTGGCAAATGCGTAAAAGCGGGGATGGGCCACGATGGAAAATTACTTACCGAGACCTTTTTGTAGGGGCGGGCGGGCATAGACCCCCGCCCCGTGCGACATACTGACTTTTTCAAAGGTCTCATTTTACGAAACCTTGGAACCCGGTGGGATGTCGCCGTCCAGGATCACGAGACGCAGGCCGTCCCCCTCCACCGTGGTCGCGGCGAGGAGCATCCCCCGGCTCTCCACGCCCATCAGCTTGGCCGGCTTGAGGTTGACCACAACCACGATGAGCTTCCCGACGATTTCTTCCGGCTCGTAGAACTCGGCGATGCCGGCGACGATCTGTCTGGTTTCCGCGCCCAGGTCCACCTCTATTCGGAGAAGCTTCTTCGACTTGGGCACCCGCTCGGCCGCGATAATCCGCGCCACCCGGAGGTCCAGCCTGGTGAAATCTGCGAGACTCAGCAGGTCCTCGGACAGCGGCATTACGTTCACCGGTCCCTCCTCTGTAATTTTTAGCGGCTTTCCCAGCTTGGCCCGCTGCCGTTCGATCTCCTCTGGTTCCAACTTGGTAAAGAGAACCTCGGTTCGGCCCAGATGAGTACCGGCGGGAACGAGGTCATCCCGCGCGGCGTCCTCCCAGAGCCAGCCTTCATAAGTTTTTGGGGGAACTCCCAACTGCTCCGCCAGTCGCGCCGAGGAGGCGGGAACGAAGGGTTCGCTTACGACGGCCAGGGAGGTTAGCGTTTGACAGAGGTGGTACATCGTCCGGGCGCATGCCGCGGGATCATCCCTCCGGGTAACCCAGGGCTGTTGTTCGTCAAAATATTTGTTCCCGGCACGGGCCACGTCCATCATCAGCTTGGCCGCCCCGCGAAAGCGGAAGTCCTCGATGCTGTGGGCGATCTCGCCGACCAGGCGCGCCACCTCGCTGCCCAGGACCCTGGCGGAGTCATCGGGCTCGCCGGGCTCAGGCACCACCCCATCAAAGTACTTCTGGATGAAGACCAGGGTACGGTTGGCAAGATTCCCGTAGATGTCGGCCAGCTCGGAGTTCACGCGCTCGGCGAACTCGTCCCAACTGAAGTCGGTGTCCCGGGTCTCGGGCAGACAGAAGGTCATATAATATCTGAGGTAGTCGGCGGGAAAGGCGTCCAGCACGTCGTCCACCCACACGGCCCAGTTGCGGCTGGTCGAGAGCTTCTTCCCCTCGATGTTCAAAAACTCGTTGGCCGGAATGTTCTCGGGCAGGATGAAGCGTTCATCTTCATCCACCGCCTTGTTGTAAGCCATGATCATCGCCGGAAAGAGGATGGCGTGGAAGACGATGTTGTCCTTGCCGATGAAGTGGAAGAGACGGCAGTCCCGGTTGAGCCAGAATTCTTTCCACCTGTCGGGCGAGCCTTGCTCCGCCGCCCATTCCTTGGTGTTGGAAACGTAGCCCAGCACGTTCTCGAACCAGACGTAGATCGCCTTGCCCTCGGCTCCGTCGAGGGGGACCTTGACACCCCAGTTCAGGTCCCGGGTCACGGGACGGTCTCTCAGGCCGTCCTTGAACCAGGAACGGCAATAGTTGAGCACGTTTGGCTTCCAACCCAACGAGGCGTCCCTGGCCTCGATCCAGTGTTTGACCTCGTCCTCGAGCTCGGAGAGCCGGAAGTACCAGTGGGAGGTGTTCCGCAGCTCGGGGGTGGTGCCGGTCTGTTTACTCTTCGGATTGATGAGCGTCCGGGCCTCGATCCAGCGACCGCAGCTTTCGCACTCGTCCCCGCGGGCGTTCTCGGAGCCGCAGTGGGGACAGGTGCCCTCCACGTACCGGTCGGGCAACCAGCGATCCGCGGTAGAATCGTAGAACTGCTCCCCGGTTTGGATGGAGAGATAGCCGGCATCGTGCAGGACGCGGAAGAAGGCCCTGGCGGTCTCGTGATGAATGGGGGAGGAGGTGCGCCCGTAGTGATCCAGCTTGAAATTGAGCCTCTCGAAGGTCTGCTTCAGGCGGGGGTGATGGAAATCAACGATGGCCTTCGGGGTCGTGTTCTGAGCGTCGGCGGCGAGGGTGATGGCCACGCCGTGCTCGTCGGAACCGCATACGTAAACCACGTCACTCCCCAATCGCCGATGGTAGCGGACGAAGATGTCGGCGGGGAGATAGGCGCCGGCGAGCTGGCCCACGTGAAGCGAACCGTTGGCGTAAGGGAGGGCGCTGGTGACCAGGATCTTCCGCTTCTCGGGCAAAACCTCTCCTATACTGTAAAAGCCCGGCGGCGATAGACGTAAGTCTGGGTGGAGTCTACCACAATCGGTGTACCCGCGTCGCCGTCGGATCGCTTGTCGGTCCCCGGGTCCTGTGCTAGAATTCGCAGTTGTGGAAACCATAAACAGCTTGGTTCTTCTAGGTTTATCCTTGATTATCGTTCTCGGTTGCGGCGAACCCACACCGGTGCTGAAGACGGCGCCGGATACTCCGGAAAATCTAAGCCCGGTTCATCACCGCGAGCCGCCGAGCCGCGTTCCACCGAACCTCGAGGAACCGATCGTACTCGAATGCTTCACCGAGCCCTTTCTAAACGCTGATCCCTACTACCTGGGCCGCGAGACGATCCGGTGCGACTCCGGTCAATGGCGGGTGGAGTACTCCCTCGAAACCGGTTCCGGCTGGAGCGGGGGCCGACAACTGCCGGGAGTCGTAACGATGACGGTTCATCCACCACGGGGTGGAGGGGAAAGGGCCGTCGGCCGACCCGGTCTGACCCGCTTTGAATCTGTTCTGACCGACGGGCCCTCCCCCGGCGCCCTCGCCGTTCTCCTGGCCGCCTGCGAGCTGCGGAGTGAGGAGGAGTACAGCCTGCCCGCCCGGGACCTGCGCCAGGGCTTCGATTACACGCTGGAGCTTAAAACGGGTGGGTGGTCCGAGGTGGGAACCGCCTGGGGCGAGCGTCTCTGTCTGGAGGTCGAGGTTCTGCCCCAGGGATACGTTTTCCAACTCGATGATACCGGCTGGCCCTGGGCCGTCCGGTGGCCCGGCGGATACGCGGAGCGGGCCGCATACAAGACAAGAAAACGCCGACCTCCCGAGGTCGAAGCGCCGACGCCGGTTGAGGTGGAAGAGATTTCTGACGAAGAGCCCACCGAGCTCGAGCCAGAGCCCGAAACTGAAGAGGAATCTTGAGGGCGGTGATAGTCACCATCGGCAACGAGATCCTCTCCGGCGACACCGTAGACACCAACTCGGCCTTTTTAGGGAAAAGGCTGGGCGATCTCGGGGTTCGGGTGATTTTCCGCTACATCGTGCCCGACGAGGCGGAAGCCATCGCCGGAGCCGTCCGCCGGGGTCTCGGAGAAGCCGGCCTGGTGGTCACCACCGGCGGTCTCGGGCCCACCCGTGACGACATCACCCTGGTCACGGTGGCTCGGGAGATCGGCCGTGAGCTGGTCGTTGATCCCGAACAGGCCCGGCGGGTGCGCGAAATCTTCGCTCGGCGCGCCATCGAGATGCCCGTCGTCAACGAGAGCCAGTACCGCAAGATGGCCGGGGCGACGATCATTTACAATCCCGCCGGCACCGCACCGGGGCAGCTCGCCGCCACCGACGGTGGCCACGTGTGCCTTCTCCCCGGCGTGCCAAAGGAGGTCGAGGAACTCTGGAAGGCCGGGGTCCGGGAGGCCGTCCGCAAACTTTTAGACCGGCCGCTCGAAAGGCTGAAGCGCACGATCCGCACCGTGGGCGTTGCCGAGAGCGTCCTCGCCCAGCGCCTGGAGAATGAGGGGATTTTGGATGAACTGGACGAGGCCGGCATCGAGCTCGCCTTCCTCCCCCGCCACGGCCTGGTGGACCTGCGCCTGACCCTGTTCATCGCCGCCGATACCGAAAAGACCGTCGCAGGGTTTGGGGAGCTGGGGAAAAGAGTCGAAGCCGCTGTTGGTGGCTGCGTGTACGGTTACGACGGCGTCACTCTGGCCGAATCGGTTGGACGGAGGCTGGTCGAGCTGGGCCTGACGCTCGGAACCGCCGAAAGCTGCACCGGCGGCGGAATCGGGAAACGGATCACCGACGTTCCCGGCAGCTCGAAATATTTCGTCGGTGGAATCATCGCTTACGTCAACGAGGTCAAGGCCTCCCAGCTCGGCATGCCAACCGAGATTCTCGAAAAGTACGGTGCCGTGAGCCGTGAGACGGCGGCGTTCATGGCGCTCGGAGCTATCGAGACACTTGGCTGCGACATCGCCCTCTCCACCACCGGCGTCGCCGGTCCCGGTGGGGGTACGCCGGAGAAGCCGGTCGGGACCGTCTTCTGCGGTCTGGCCCAAAGCAGGCGGACGCTCAGCGGCTGGCCCGAAGGCCGGGGTAGCCTTCTGAACGAGTTAAAGAGGACCCGAATCCACCATAATCCCGACGGGCACTATCTCTTCACCCGTCTCCTCAAACTGACCGGCGACCGGGAGCTGATCCGCCGGCAAACGGTGGTCCACGCCCTGGACACCCTCCGCCGCCGCCTGGCCGATTACAAACCCGTTCCCGAGGAACGCTCGGAGGACGGCGGTCATTGATGTTCCTCCAGTACCTCTTCTACTTAGGCTGGGGCGCCGGGCACGCCTTCCAGCCCGGCCACGGCAAGGCGATCATCACCGCCTACATGATCGGCGGAACCGATGGGGTCAGGCCCGCCCGCGCCGCCCTCGACGCGGTAATCCTGGGGCTGATTACAGCCACCACGCATACCATCGTCGTCTTTACCATCGCACTCGTCGTTAAACTGGCCGGCCGTTTCGTGGATGAGGTTCTTCTTCAGGGCATCACCTCCCTCGTCGGCGCCTCTCTGGTGATTCTGGTCGGTGTCTGGCTGCTGAGAGACCGCATCTTAAAGCACAGCCGCGGCCATCGGATAGTGGATCACCACGGCCAGCCGGTGGAAGGGCACGCCGGCCACGGACACAGCCATCTTCCCGCCTGGGCCGACACTGCGGAGGAGCGTCAACAAACCCATTCAATCAAACGTCTCGTCGCACTGGGCATCTCCGGCGGGATCATCCCCTGCAAGGGTGCGCTTTTAATCTACTTCGGCAACTCGGCGGCCACGGAGATCTTCGATGAGCTCGCCGATCCTCTATCCGCCCTGATCGTCTACAGCCTCGGCATTGCCGCAACGATGGTCGTTTTGGCCCTGATCGCCGTCTTCTTCTCGAAGACCGTCGAACGGCTGGCCGAACGCTTCCGGGCTGATAAAAAATCCATCTGGGGAAGACTCCACACCTTTGTGCAGTGGGCCGGTCCCATCTTCGTACTGGGCGTGGGCGGCTACCTGCTGCTCTACTCTTTCAACTTCCTCTGATGACCGATATTTACAAAAAGAAAGGGACCCTCACTCGCTTCTGAACTATTGTGTTCATTCCGCACTGGATAGCCGATTATATGCCATCGATGAAACCGCAATCACGCGGATACGGGATGCAGCGGCGATCACGCAAATCCTCTATAATCAGCCAGTTGAGAGACCCACTTTATGCGCTACTGAAAACGATAACACGGGCAGAGAAAAACAAAACCAACTCCGATAAAGCGTAAGATAAGACTCGCGATAGATGAATATCCTGGAAGACAAAGCAATAAGGGACGCCTGGCTGCTTCCGGCGTTGCTCCTATTGGCCCTGGCGGCCCGGATCGTCTACGCCTTCGATTATGCAGATACGGCCCTCTACCACTTCCCGATCATTGACGCCGGCTACCACAGCTTTCTGGCAAGACTTGGGGCCGAAGGGGCGGCCATACCGGGTGGTCCCTACTTCAAACCGCCACTCTACATCTGGTTCTTGACCGATCTTTATTCCTCGGTAGGGGGTAAATCACTCGCCGCAGCCCACGTTTTAAATACCCTTCTCGGCCTGGGAGTCGTCGCCCTCACCTTCGTTCTTGGCAAAAGGCTCCTCGGGCGCTGGCCGGCCTTCGCCGCGGCCCTCTTCGTCGCCCTGTATGACCTCGGCCCCTTCTTCGAGGAGCAGGCGCTGGCCGTCACCCTGGTCACCTTCACCTACCTCCTCTCCCTTCTTCTCCTCATCGGTGCCTGGGATGGCGAACTCGACTGGCCCCGGAGGAGAAGACGGCTGATCTGGGCCGGTGTTGCCATGGGGTTCGCCATTCTGGCCCGCCCCAGCCTGCTGCTCTTTTTACCGGTGGTGGCTGTGTTGGGGCTCACCTACGGTCTTCGCGATGAGAATTTTTCCTTCAAACGGGCACTGGCCGCCTCTTTGATCCCAGTAGCACTTGCGCTGCTGGTCGTCCTGCCGGTCACCCTTCGCAATCTGGTGGAATCGGGTGAACCCGTCCTCGTGAGCGCCAACGGGGGAATCAACTTCTTCATCGGCAACGGCCCGGGGGCGGACGGGTTCTCCTCGGTGCCGCCGGGTCTGGCCTGGCGCCGGCTCTCGGGCGACTCGGAGCTCGCCGGCGCGGGTGGGTTGGCCGACGGCTCATACTGGTACGCCCGCGGCCTCGACGCCGTACTCCAATCCCCCGGACGCGCCGTGGGATTGTTTTTCAAGAAGGCCTTGGGCTTTTTCAACGCGGCTGACGTATCCAACAACGTGGACATCGGTTGGGCGAGGGGTCAGAGTCTCTGGCTCCGGCTCAATCCCCTCCGCTGGTGGCTGGTGACCCCCTTCGGCCTGGCGGGTCTATTCACCGCCCTCGGCCGCAACCGGAAACGACTGCTCAGGGATGAGAACCCCGGCTTTAAGCGCGGCCTCACCATCCTGACCGTCTTCGCCCTCACCTACTACGCGGGGGTGATCGCCTTCTTCGTCACCAGCCGCTACCGGATGCCCATGGTGCCCGTTCTGGCGCTCCTGGGCGCCGGCTTCGTCTCCTACCTGGGCAAATTAATCACGGCGAAGACGAAGCAGCTAAATTTCCTGCCCTGGGTCGTTCTCCTCGTTTGTCTCGGCCTGACCCTCATCCCCGTCGTTCCCGTCGAGGATGGTTTCTACGGTCATTTCTACGCCGGACTGGCCCTCGAGAAAAGGGGGCTTTTATCCGAGGCGCTCGTCGAGTACAATCGGACCCTGGAGATTCGTCCCGACGATCCCGAGGCCCACCAGCGCCGGGGCGCGGTTCGGGGCCGCCTGGACGACCAGCCGGGACGGCGGGAGGACCTCGAGCGGGCGGTGGAGCTGTCCCCGGAAAACGCCGACGCCCTCTACGACCTGGCCATGCTGATTCTGGGGACGGGGTCGCCCGACGGTTCCATGCCTCTGTTTGAAAGAGCGGTGGAGGCGGAGCCGGACTTCGTTCCCGCGCGGATGGCCTACGGGATAGGGCTCCTGGCTAGGGGCGATTTCACCGAGTCGGCCGCTCAGTTCGAGAGTGCGGTGGAGCTGCGGCCCCGATTCTCCGCCGCGCACCGTCTTTTAGGTAAAACGTACTCCGCCCTGGGACGCGCCCGGGAGGCGGCGGAGGAAATCTTTTTTGCCGACTACTTCGGCGGCGAGATCTGGGAGTGAGGAGCCTCCATGCTAGAACCCTGGCAGAAGAAAGCGATCGTCTGGCGCGCCGTCCGGCGTCCTTCGCGGCTGACGCTGCTGATAACCCTCTTGGGAGCCGCGGTAATCATCAACCTGGCCCTAAATCGGTTCTGGCTCTCCATCGGCATCCTGTCCATCGGCGTGATCGGCTTCATCGTCTGGTTCGCCGTGGACATCGGCCGCCCGGTTCACATCGTGAGATCCGTTCTGGCTGAACTCTCCGGTTTCAGTGGCCTCTCCCACCGCTTCAAATCCCGCATAGGGACCATCGAGTGGGTGTTCGTCAGCTTCTGGGAGAAGACCGACGCCCTGAACGAGGAGTTGATCGAGGGCCCCCGGCGGGAGGCGTTTCGGGCAACGATGTCCCTGGCGGCCCGTCTGCGGGCAGTGGGACTCGCCGACCGGATCAACCGCGAGGCCAGGCGAGCCGGGAGGGGGAGCGACCACGCCGCTGATCTCATCACCCGGACTCTTGGCGAGGTGGACCGGTTCATCGAGATGCTGAACCAGACGGCTGTCTCCGCTGCCGAGGTCGCGCTGATGGCTCATGAAGAAGCCCTTTCGCGGATGGAAGAGGCCGCCGAGGAGCTGGCCCTCTGGCGGGATTCGCTTCGTGAGGCCAAGATCGAGCTCGATGATGCAGGACTGTAAATTTTAAGGAGAAGGCATGGAAGGTAAGTCTGCGGCGATTGTGACCGGCGGCGCTCGGGGAATCGGCGCGGCCATTGCCGGAACGCTGGCGGGAGAATTCCCCGTGGCCATCTGGGACCTGGACGCTTCGGGGGCGGAGCGAACCGCTGGCGAGATAACCGCAGCGGGCGGGGATGCCAAGAGCTGGGGCGTGGACGTGGCCGACTACGACGCCGTCCAGGCCGCCGCTAAAGAGGTGCATAAAACCTTCGATGGTATCGAGATTCTCGTCAACAACGCCGGCGTCACCCGGGACGGTCTCTTCATGCGCATGAAGCCCGAGGACTGGGACCTCGTCCTGCGGGTCAACCTCACCGGGGCCTACAACTGCTGCAAGGCGGTGGTCCGGCCCATGCAGAAGGCACGCAAGGGGCGGATCGTCAACGTCTCCAGCGTTGTCGGACTCACGGGCAACGCGGGGCAGGCCAACTACGCCGCCAGCAAGGCCGGGCTCCTGGGTTTGACCAAGAGCCTGGCCAAGGAACTGGGCGGACGCAACATCACCGTTAACGCCGTGGCGCCGGGGTACATCGAGACCGAGATGACCGCCGGACTGCCCGACGATGTAATTAAAGCCTTCCTCGGCACAGTCCCCCTAAACCGGCCCGGTACGCCGGAGGACGTGGCCAACGTGGTCGCCTTCCTCTGCTCACCCGCGGCGGCGTACATCACCGGACAGGTGATCAAGATAGACGGCGGCATGGTTATGTAGGTTCAGATCTTCGTAAAAGTAGCAATTTAACGTAGGGGCGGCCCTCTGTGGCCGCCCGCGGGCGGGTCTAAAGATCCGCCCCTACATTTATCGAAATACAACGGCCGTCGAATGACAACGTAGGGGCCCACCTTTAGGTCGGCCCGCCAGCGCAGGGCGCTGGACCCCGGTTACGCGAAACCACGGTATCGCAACCCAAAAGATAGCGCCGCGTACACACTTAACCAATAGTTCCCGCTGGTCGCTCCAACAACACACGAAAGACAAGGGATTTTGCCAGAGGCATAGCTCGGTTTGCCGGGGGCATAGCTCGCTCCGCTCGGTTCACTCGGTTCAACCCCTTGTTTATTGCCATGCACCTTGTAAGACGTAATGTAAGGGAGGGTGTCCACACCAGCCCACCCGGTTTAGGATAAATGCGGCGGCCCACAGAGGGGCCGCCCTACACAATGATCCCCTCGCCCCCTTTAGGGGGAGAGGGCTAGGGTGAGGGGGTTATAAAAATGAGCAACACCGACCGCTCGCTTTACACACCGAAGGAAAAATCGCCCAGGGACGTGTACCTGGCCCCGCCCGGCCCCAACTCGCTTTGGAAAAGCACGATTCCTTCGCAGCGCCAGCCGCCGAAGTCGTGCCCGGCGAATCGGTCCAGCAGTTCCCGAAAATCCCGGGGGCGCTGACCCTTTCTCACCCGGGCCAGGGTGGCGTGGGGCGTGAATGAGCGCCTCTCCCTTTCATAGCCGAAGGGCACCAGGGCGTCCTCGACCCGCCGGGCCAGCCCGCGTAGCTCGGCCCCTCCCGCATTCACCTCGGAGTAGAGAACCCGCGGCGGTCTTTCCTGCCTGCAATCCCCTTCTCTTCGTGGACGGATAGGGGGCAGCGTGGCCAATCCGGCAATATTCAGCTCGAAGGGTGTAACCGAAATACAGGCCTCGGCAAGGGCGTCAGCCAGCTTCGGAACGAGTTTCCCTCCGACCTCACCGAGAAACTTCAGCGTCAGATGGACGTTCCCCGGCGCTACCCAGCGCCAGGCTGGGTCTTCCGAACTCCGCCGCAGCAGGCCAAGTTTTTCCCTCACCTCGTCGGGAATCTCAACGGCGACAAACAGGCGCACAGAATCCTCCTTGCGGGGTAGGAAGAAAGATTAGCAGCTCCACCGCCTCCCGTCAAAGGGACCCGAGAGCGCATCTTAGTGATATACTTGTGGAGATCATGGCGGATTACGAGGTCGGAGTTATTGGGGGCGAAAGACCGGAGCTGACGGGTCTGGGCGCGTACTACATGACAGAATACCTGGACGCCGCCCGCGAGGCTTTCGGCTCCGCCATCGAGTTAATCGGCGTCTACGCGGGGGGAGAGCTGAGGGCGCTGCTCCCCCTCTATATAAAGGGGAATAAAGCGGTCCTGCCGCCCCTGGGCCAATACTGGGGCGTTTGGGAGATCCCGCCCGAGGACCCGCCGCCGGGAAGGGCGGAGTCGGTCTGGGATAAGACCGTCCGGGCGGTGGACGCCCACCTTCGCAAACGCGGTCTCATCGAGGCGACCTTCATCCACCCGCCGCACATAACCGACGCGCGCCCCTTCCTGCACCTGGGCTGGGCGGTGACCACACGCTACACCTATCTGGTCCCGCCCACGGGCGAGGATGCCTGGGATTCGCCAACCCGCCGTCAGCTAAAGAAATCCCGCAAACTAGGCGTTCAGATCAAGAAAGCGGAATCCTGGAAAAATCTTTTCCGACTGCACCGGGCGGGTATGACCCGGCAGGGTTTAACCCACGCGCCGGAGGCCCTGGTCGAGGGTCTGGCGGCGCGGGGGACCGTTTACGAAACGCCTGCGGCGGCCGTTCTTTTGGGAAAAGATTCCACCGCCGGTTACTATGTCCTCGCAGCCAGCGATCCGGCGGGACACGGCGATGGCTCACCCACCACCCTCGTCGCCGCCGTGCTGGAGGAGCTGGGGAAGGAGAACCTGAGCCTGGACTTCGTCGGCGCCAATACGCCCAAGCTCTGCCGCTTCAAGCGCGGCTTCGGCGGTCGGTTGATACCATACTTCCAGACCCGTACCGTATTCGGAAAGGCCCGCCGCTTTTTCATCGGGCTGAAAAAGGCCTTCATCGGTGGTTAGGCTTCTCTTCAACGGGGATGTTGGGGTGGTACACCGCCGGAAGGTGGAGTACGCCCTGGGCTCGCTTCTCCGCCTGGCCGGGGTTTTAGTACCGAGCAGTGAACTAACCATCGGTTACGGTGCCAAAGGTTCTATCGGAATCGAGCCCTCGCCCGCGGTTGATTCGGGCGGTGTCCGTCTCCGCCTGGTCGGTGATCCAACCGGTCCTCAAGGCTGGCCCGAGTGGCTCTACGCCCTCTTTCCCCCCTCTCCCAGCCGGCCGCCCGGCATCGCCCTCTACGAAGACGACTCCGGCAAGCCGCTGATCACCATCGAAAATGACCTCCTTCACCTGGCGGTGGACCCCCTGGCCACGGCGTGGTATTTACTGGGCCAGGAGGAGGAGCGGCGTCATCCCGACCGGCGCGATGAGCACGGACGCCTCTCTTTGAGGACGACGTCCCTCACACCCATGATCTTCGAGCGGCCCTGGCTGGAGGCTTGGGGACGCTTTTTCGCAAAATCTCTGACCGGACTCGGTCCCGTCATCCGGTACGGACGCCACCCCGAGGGGGCGTCCTGGTCGGTCGTTCCGACCCACGACGTGGACTCGATGAGCGAACGGAGCCTGGGACGCGCGCTGCGTCTTCTGGCCGGCGGCGTTCTCAAGCTATCCAAGGCGCATCTCCGGGCCGCCTGGAGGATGTTCCGCCTCCTCGCCAGGCCCGACCGGCACCGTTGTCTTGCACAATGCGTTGAGGCCGATGCACCCGCGAAGGCCACCTACCTCTTTCACGCCGGACGCCGGGGGCGGTGGGACCCCGAGTACAAACTATCTCACCTTCGTACAGAGATCGAGTTACTCAAACGGGCCGGTCAGGAGGTGGGGCTTCACTACGGCTACGAAACCGCCGGGAATCTCTCTAGGCTTACCGAGGAACTGGCAGAATTCGAGAAAGTGGCCGGTTTCACCCCCAAAGGCGGTCGGGCGCATTACCTCCGCCTGCGCGGTCCCGCTGACCTGGACAACGTCGCTCAAACCGGCCTGGTCTACGATTGCAGCCTGGGCTTCACCGACGGGCCCGGTTTCCGTGTCGCCACCGGCGGCCCCTACCGAATATGGGACAACTGGCAAAACGAACCCTCACGCCTCTTCGAGCTGCCCCTGGTGGTAATGGACGGCGCCCTCTTTAAGAAGTACGGAGAGGGCGACGTGGACGTGGAGGACGCCTGGAACCGCGTCCGCCCGCACCTCGACGCCGCCCGCGAGGAGGGGGCCGCCATCTGCCTGCTCTGGCACCAGCGGGTCTTCGGACCGGCCTACCCCGGCTGGGGGCAGGTTTACCGGCAAATCCTCACCTACGCTCGTGATAACGGCGCTTGGATGGGTCCGGCCATCGAGCTGATCGAGCACGTGTTGGCGACCGAACAACTGTTCGCCGAGGAGGGCCGGATAACCAACAAGTCCAATAAAACCATTACGATGCGCGTATCAACTTCCCCCGAAAAACCGATAACACTCCATCCCGGTGAATATTTTCACATTACTTAAATCCAGCCGCCTCGGTTGGCGCCGTTCCTGGCGTGACGACCGCTTCTGGGTCGCCGTAGCCCTTCTCGTCGCCCTGCTCATCAGGATCGTCCTACTGTACCAGTTATCGGACGGCCCCTTCGGCGATTACCTGGGTATAGACGAGCGCTACTACCATGCCCGGGCGCTGGAGATTGCCGGCGGCGGGGGACCCGACCTGCCCTTCTTCATGAGCCCCCTCTACCAGCTCTTCCTGGGCGGCGTGTACGCCCTTCTGGGCGGGAGTTGGTGGACGGTGCGCATCCTCCAGGTGATCCTCGGCCTGGGTACGCTGTACCTGGTCTGGCTGACGGCGAGGCGCCTGACTGGGAGATGGTGGGCGCTGGGGATACTCGGCGCCGCGGTGTTGTACGTCCAGTTCTTCTTCACCGAAACCCTGCTGCTTCCAACGACCCTGACGGCCTTCCTCCTCGTTCTGGGCTCTTACCTGGCCGTGCGGCACATCCAAAAACCCGGCTGGAAAACAGCCGTCGGGATCGGGCTGGTCTTCGCCCTGGCCTCGCTGGGGCACGCTCTTTTTGTAATACCCGCGGCCGCTTTGGGCCTCTACGTCTTCTTCAAGGGATTGAAAAGAGACAAGCGAAAGGCGATAAAGGAGTTGGCGCTGCTCGTCGGCGCGGCGGTCGTCGTTATAGCCCCGGTGACCATCGCCAACACCGTCGCCGACGGCGATCTGGTGCTTCTCTCGACCAACGGCGGCCTAAACCTCTACATCGGAAACCAGCCTGGCGCGGTGGGGCTCTACCGTCCCTATGACACCGCGTCCTACAGCCTGGACTTCACCGCCCGCTGGCCGGCGGAGCGCGATGCGGCGGAACGTGGTAAACCTCCGCCCAGCGGTTCCCTAGTCTCGGCTTACTGGTCGGAAAAATTTTGGGAGGAGTTCAACCGGGACCCCTGGCGCATTCTGGGCCTCTTCGGAAGGCGGGCGCTGCTTCTCTTAAACGGCTTCGAGTATCCCCAGGTGGAGAACTTCTACTTCGAGGGGGAGTTCGTGCCGATGCTCAAACTACCCTGGTTGAGCCTGTACGTGCTATTGCCCTTGGGGGTGGCCGGGCTGATCCTAAGCCGGAGGAAGGGCGCGCGGGTGCTCGGCGTCATCGCCCTGGCCTACGCCTTGAGTCTTTTGCCCTTCTTCGTCACCGCCCGCTTCCGCTTCCCGGTAATACCGCTGGTGATAATCGGCGCCGGTCTCTTGGTCGAGCGGACCTACCGATTGATAAATATTTGGCGAAAAACCGAACGCCGAAAACGGTTGATCCTGAGCGCCACGGTATCGGCTGCCATTCTCCTGCCGTTCGTTGCTGCAACGGCTTACCGACCCGAGGTAACCAAGGCCTACGACAACCACGCGGTGGGCTACAACAACCTGGGCACCGAGGCCTACGCCCGCGGTGATTACTCCGAGGCGGTGCGTTACCAGGAGCAGGCCCTTATAGAAAGCCCGGCCATGCTCCCGGCGAAGCTAAACCTGGGCCAATCCCTCCTCGCGGCCGGGGAGTACACCCTGGCCGAGGAAGAGCTTCTTCCGCTTCGGAAAAGCCGTTTGGACCCGGTGAGGCTGGAACTGCTCATTGCCGAGGCCCAGCGAGGCAGGGGGGATGATCTGGCGGCGCTGGAGACACTTCAGCGGGCAGCTTCGGCTCCCTTCGCCGATGGCAACATCCTCGCCACCCTCTCGCAGCTCTACCTGGACCTGGGCGACACCTACCACGCCCGGGAGGCTGCCCGGCGCGCCGTCGAGCTATCGCCCGAAGGACAGTACGGCTACCTCATCCTCGCTGATATCGAATACACCGAGAACGACGAATCAAAAGCGCTGGAATATACACTCTTCGGCCTGGAGCGCTCCACGCTCAAAGCCGACCTGCTGCTGTTTGCCGGTGGGTTGAAGGGCGACATCGAGCTTCTCAAACGAGCCGCCCTGACGGCGGCGGAGGAGGGGAACTGGCGCACGTGGGCCAGGGCGTTGGCCTATCTGAGCCAGCTTGACTGAACGGCCGACGTTTTCATGCGTTGAGACCGCAGAAAAACACACATTTTACGCCGGGGCGGACCTCTGCAGCCGCCCGCAAAAGGGTCAACAGACACTCCCCTACGGAGCACAACGAACGTAGGGGCCGACCTTTAGTTCGGCCCGCGAGCGGGTCTGAAGACCCGCCCCTACATTACCTCAACCCATATCATCAACCCCTCTGGGGAGGGGTAATGTAGGGCGGGGATTTTAATCCCCGCCGCCTTTTTTATAACGCGGTCGCCCGCTCCAGGGGCGACTCTACACCGCCCTGCCACGGTCGCCCAATATATCGCGGGACATCCCGCCTGAGTTGACTGTTGAGGAAGAGTGCCCGTCAGTCAAGCGATTCGAGGAAGGTGTAGTGGTAGTAGGTCTCGTAGATGACCTCGCCCTCGATAGCCGAGCCGAAGACCTCGACCCGAATTCTGTACTCGCCACCCTGCTTGAGTGTCCACTCCTCGTAGGTAACCTCGGGGTAATCGTAGATATCCCAATTGACGATGCGCAGGTGATCGGGCTCCTCGCCCCTCTCGAACGTTTCTCTGAACTGTGGCGCCATGCCCCGCTTGGCCAGCCCCACCTCGATCAGCTTGCCGTCAATCTCAACGAAGAGCGTGTTCTTGGATATCTGGGTGGTGATGTGATAGATGGCGTCGGGCGTGTCCCAGGCCGCCTCGTACCACCAGTAGGCGCAGGGCTTTTGGGAGAAGGGTCCGGTCAGCTCTTCTTCGGCCCATACCCGGGCTACCAGGTAATCCTTACCGTCGAAGGTTAAGGCGTCAAAGGACCCGCCACGGCCGTAGCCCTCGATGGCGGACTCGGGAAGCCGCTCCAGCTCGGGAACCGGCTCCCAGCCAGGCGGTTCCTCCGAGCCGTTGGCGCAACCGGCCAGCACGAACACAACCAGTAACGGCACGAGGTAGATCGCTCCAAAAACGGTATTCATCATTCCCCGATCTTTCATAAGCGGGTTTTGAAGGCCTCGATGCCGGCGTACACCGAGGTCTCCAGCGCCTCCTCAATTCGCAGAAGTTCGTTGTATTTGGTTAAACGCTCGCTGCGATTCGGCGCGCCGGACTTGATCATGCCGCAGTTGGTGGCCACGGCCAGGTGGGCGATGGTGGCGTCCTCGGTCTCGCCGGAGCGGTGGCTGACGATGCAGGTCATCTCGGAGCGGAAGGCGGTGCGCATCGTTAAGAGGGTCTCGCTCACCGTGCCGATCTGGTTGAGCTTGATGAGGATGGAGTTGGTGGCTTTGAGTTTGATACCCTTTCGCAGGTGTTCAACGTTTGTCACGTAGATGTCGTCACCCACGATCTGTATCCGATCTCCCAGCCGGCGCTGAAGCTCGATGAAGCCGTCCCAGTCGGTTTCGGCGAGGCCGTCCTCGATGGTGATGAGGGGGTAGATATTCGCCCATTCGCAGTAGATGTCTATCAGGCCGGCGGAATCGAAGGTTTTGCCGACGGCGTCGAGCCGGTACTTGCCGTCTATGAAGAAGCTGTTGGCGGCCGCGTCAATGGCGATCCAGACGTCGCCGCCCGGAGTATAACCGGCCAGCTCTATCGCCTCAATGATTCGCTCGAAGGATTCGGCGTTGGATTTCAGGTTCGGGGCGTATCCCCCCTCGGCCCCCACGTTGGTTGAGAGCCGCTGCTTCTTTAACACCTTCCCAAGGGTGTGAAATATCTCGGAGCCGGCCCGGAGCGCCTCGCTGAAACTTGGAAAACCGGTTGGGCAAATCATGAACTCTTGGATGTCCACGTTGTTGTCGGCGTGGAGACCTCCGTTGATGATGTTCATCATCGGCACCGGCATGACGTGGGCCTCGGCGCCGCCAAGATAGCGGTAGAGCGGAATGTCGTAGTGCTGAGCGGCGGCCCTGGCCACGGCGATGCTGGCCCCTAAAATGGCGTTGGCCCCCAGGCGTCCCTTGTTCGGCGTCCCGTCAAGATTGTTCAAAGCACGGTCAATATTCACCTGGTCCAGCGGGTTCATGCCCACCAGGAGATCGCGGATCTCCGTGTTGACGTTCTCCACGGCCTTCAGCACACCCAGACCCAAATACCGTGCCTTGTCGCCGTCGCGCAATTCCTTGGCTTCATGCTCACCGGTACTGGCCCCCGAGGGAACCATCGCCCGGCCCAACTTCTCCCCATTGGTGAGAACTTCCACCTCGACGGTGGGATTTCCGCGTGAGTCCAGAACCTCGCGACCAACAACCGCTGCTATCTTGCACATCGGTAATATCTCCTAACGCCTGCCATCCCCTGAGGCACTCAGTCCATGATGGATTTTGTTTTCCCGATACGGGCGATCTTCTCCCGGGCCATCTCCTGGGCGGCGTAGAGCGGAGGAACACCCGTCTGACGGGCCCGGGCGAGTACCTTCGAGAGGTTGGAGTATATCTGTCTCGTCGCCTTCTTGACCTTCTCAATGTCCGCCATGCCGCCCGGTCGGCTCATCATCAGGATATCGCCGGCGTTGATGACGAACTCGGGCGCAAAAAGGATCCCCCGCTCCGCAAGTCTCTGGGCCAGAGACTTCTCGGAGAGGACGTTGAAGGCCGAGCCGGCGACGATCTTGCACTTCAACCGCTCGATTGTGTCATCGTTGATCACACCGCCAACGGCACAGGGGCTGAAGACGTCGCACGGGACGTCGTAGACATCCTCCGTCCGGACCATCTGCACCTCGGGGTGGAGGTCCTGGATCGCCTTCAGCGGGTCATACTTGAGATCGCTGATGACGAGCTTGGCCCCCATCTGCACGAGGATCGAGGCCAGGGCGCTGCCGACTCCTCCCACCCCCTGGATGACGACGATCCGATCCTGTACGCTGGAGCTGTTGAAAACAGTGTTCAGACAGGCGGTGATGCCGTAGTACACTCCCCAGGCCGCCCCCACATCTGAGGGAACCTCGTGGGGAGAGCTGGCGATCACGTGGGGCGTTTCTATCCCCACCGAACGTATGTCGTCGTCGTCGGTCCCCAGATCGGAGAAGGCGACGATGCGCCCCCCCAGACCGTTCAAGAAACGACCGAAGGCGCGCAGGACCGCCTCATCCTCCTTGATCTCGGGCTCTCCCCAGATCACGGTCATCCCGCCGCCAGCGTCGTAGTTGGCGATGGCCGTCTGGTAGGTCATGCTTTCCGCCAGGCGGAGCGTGTCGGCCACCGCGTCCTCCTCGGTGCCGTAGTCCCTGATCCGGCAGCCCCCCAGCGCCGGTCCCAGAGTAGTGTTGTGTATGGCGATGAGGGCGCGCAGCCCGGTCGGGCGGTGCTGGCAGAAGATCAGCTGTTCGTGGCCGCCCTCGACCAGTTTCTCAAAGATGCCCAACCTGCCCTCCTTTCCAAGTAGATACCGGCGGTGTAAAGAGCCCCCGCCCTCCGGATACTCCCTTCACAGTAACCTCCGACGATATTCACTGCCAACTGTATGTAGGGTGGCTTGCTGGGTATGCCGCCGTAATTGCGGTAGTTCCGAAGGCAAATATCTACGGATGGAGCATGATCCCCGCCCTACGATCAATCATTTTCCAGGGGTTGACATCTGACTAGGAGCAGATCGAGGGTCTGGGCCTCCTCGACCAGGTAACGGGCCAGCTCGTCGGGATAGCCCTCGGCGTAGACGATCCGTTTTACACCCGCGTTGATGAGGATCTTCGTGCAGATGTTGCACGGGTGATTCGTCACGTACAGGATGGACTCCTTCGTGGAGACGCCCACGAGGGCGGCCTGTGCTATGGCGTTCTGCTCGGCGTGTGTCCCCCGGCAGATCTCGTGGCGTTCACCGGAGGGCACGCCGAGCTGCTCCCGGTAGCACCCGCCCAGTTCCTCGCAATGCTTCAATCCCCGTGGCGCGCCGTTGTAGCCGGTCGTCAGGATCGTTCTGTCCCGGACCAGCACCGCCCCGACACTACGCCTGAGACAGGTTGACCGGGTGGCCACCAACCGGGCGATCTCCATGAAGTACTCGTCCCAGGACGGTCGCGCCATCGAACTCCTTCAGAGTGTAGATTCTACCAGAGGTCCGGTGAACGAGCAAGCCTGCTTGTCACCCCAGACGCGGCGTGATACCATGAAAGTCAAGTTAATGACACGACGATGCGAAAAAGAATGAAATTCACCAAACTCATATCGGCGACCGAATCCTCCACCCTCCTTCGGGGAGAGGCGGAGATAGAGGACCTGGCCTACGATTCCCGCCGGGTTAAGCCCGGCACCCTCTTTATCGCCATGGGGGGCGTGGGTCACGACGCCCTGGCCTTTTTAGGCGACGCCCTGGAGCGGGGAGCCTCGGCGGTCCTGGCGCCTTGCACCCCACCAGCCGGGACCGACGTTCCCTGGGCCACCAGCAACGACCCCCAGTTGGCCCTCGCTCAGCTCGCCGCCCACTGGTTCGGTCATCCGGCTGAGAAGCTGCGCCTTGTCGGTGTCACCGGAACCAACGGCAAGACCACCTGCGCCCACATCATCGTAAGCATTCTTAAAGCGGCGGGACGGAAAACGGCCCTGTTGGGAACGACGGGGTACTGGCTCGGCGACCGCTGGGAGGAGGCGGAGTGGACCACCCCGGAGCCGCTCAAGCTCCACGAACTCTTCAAGGACGCGGTCGAGATCGGGCTCCGGGACGTGGTACTGGAGGTGACCAGCCACGCCCTGGACCAGCAACGGACCGCGGGACTCGTCTTCGCCGCTTCCGGCTTCACCAACGTCACCCACGAACATCTGAACTATCACCGGCGCCTGGAGGGATACTATGCCACCAAATGCCGGCTCTTTACAAAACTCGCGCCCGGGGCCGTCGCCCTCTTGAACGCCGATGACCCGCTGGTCGCCGAGACTCCCGTTCCCGAGGGCCGGCGGGTGCTTTACGGCCTAAGCGAAAAAGCGGAGCTTCGAGCGGAGAATATCTGTTTTGGCAACCGCTCCCTATCCTTTACCACCGTTGAGGGAAACCGGGAAATGCCGGTCGAGGCGCCCCTCGTCGGGGAATACAACGTGTACAACCTGCTCCTGGCCATCGGAGTTGCGCGAGGTCTCGGTGTGGATGATGAATCCATCGTTGAAGGACTCAAAAACCTTCCCCAGATACCAGGCCGTTTCCATTTCCTTGAAGTGGGGGCGGACTTCGACGTCGTAGTGGACTACGCCCACACTCCCGACGGCCTGACCAAAGCCCTCACCGCCGCCCGGCGCATCGCCTCGGGGCGGGTGATCATCGTCTTCGGCTCCGCTGGTGAGCGGGACGCCGTGAAACGGCCGGACATGGGCCGCGCCGCCGGGGAGCTGGCCGACGTGGTTATCCTGACCACCGAGGACCCTCGTAGCGAGGACCCGGGGGAAATCGCCGCTCAGATCGCCTCGGGCATACCGAAAAAATTCCGCGAAGCCCTTACCGTTCTTGACCGGCGGGAGGCGATTCATCGCGCCCTCGAACTGGCCGGAGCCGGGGACATCGTGATCGTGGCCGGAAAGGGTGACGAGAATCGGTTAAAATTCGCCGACCGCGAAGAACGTTCGAACGACATAGATATCTGCCTGGAATACTTCGGCCTGAACCGCGAGGAGGCGGGGGTCGAGAGCCCCCATCCCGACGATGCTGGATCAGGATAATCGCTACTACCTCGCCCTGCGGCTTGCCCAATCCCTGTCGGAGCGGTACGGAAAAGGGCTTCTCCTCTGCGGCCTGTTCGGTTCGGCGATGCGCGGGACCGACACACCGTGGAGCGATCTCGAGCTCTTCTGCGTGACGGACGACCTCTGCCCTCTGGAATCGGCGTGCTTCATCTACCACGGCATCTTCGTCGAGGTTACCGTCAAAAAAAGGGGCGGGCTGGAGCGGATTCTCACCCACCCGACCATGGACTGGCCCGTATTAATGGGCATCCTGAGCGTGATTGAACCCCTGGCGGGCGATGGAGATCTCGTGGTTAAATGGATCGAAATGGGTGAGTCGGCCCCCGAGGAGCGCTTTCGGGCACTTCTGAAAAAGAATCTGCCCGAGCTCGTCTTCGAGTCCTACGGTCGAATTCGCTCCTGCGAGGTGAGAGGGAATGAGGACGATCTCTACCTGGCGGTTTACGAGGTTTGTTTCGAGATGAACCGGGTCATCTGCCTTTTGAATCGGCGCTGGGTCACCCACGACTACCACCAAGGCTTGGTTGACGCCTGCGATTTCCCCCTCCTTCCCGAAGGGTACGCCGAGCTGGCGCCGGCGCTCTGGCGCGCCCGGGGATTCTCCGAGGTCGTCCCCCTCGCCGAAAAGCTCTTCAACGCCTACCTCGTCCTGCTCCGGGAAGAGGGTCTCCTGCCGAGGGATTACCGTGATCCCTCCGAGCTCAACGAGCTGTTCTAAGCGCCGCCCATGCCACCCACCGTCGTCATCGTAGGCCGGACCAACGTTGGAAAGTCCACCCTGTTCAACCGTCTGATCGGAAGACGGTTGGCCATCGTGGACGCGATTCCCGGCGTGACTCGGGACCGGATGTACGCCGAGGCGAGATGGCCCTTCGGCCGCTTCGGCGTCGTTGATACGGGTGGCTGGGATCAGTCCGATCCCGAGATGCGCCAGCTCGTAGACGAGCAGCGCCGGATCGCTCTGGCGGAGGCCGATCTCGTGCTCTTCGTCGTGGACGTGATGGACGGTCTTTTGCCCGAGGACACCGAGATCGCAGCGGAGCTCCGCCGGCTGAAAAAACCGCTCGTCATTATAGCCAACAAGGCGGACAACGAGAAGCTGGAGTCCGTCGCCGCCGATTTCTACTCACTGGGCCTCGACGCCGAGGTCATCTGTGTGTCCGCCAAGGGAAAAAGAAACTGGAAAATCTTCCTGGCGGCCATCGAGGAGCGCGTCGTCGCCGCGAAACAGGAGCCCGAGACCGGCCCCTTCCCCGTCGCCATCGTCGGGCGTCCCAACTCGGGCAAGAGCTCCCTCGTCAACGCCCTCGTCGGGGAGAACCGGCTGATAATCTCGAAGGTCCCGGGAACGACCCGCGACGCCGTCGGAGTTCCCTTCGGCTTTGGGGGGAGGGACTACCTACTGGTTGACACCGCCGGTCTGCGCAGGAAGAAGAAGGTCCGCGGGGAGCTGTTGGAGCGGCTCACCGTCGTCCGCGCCCTGGAGCACATCCGCCGCAGCCGCCTGGTGCTCATGCTCGTTGACGCCGTCGAGGGGCTGGTGACCCAGGACGCAAAGATTCTCGGCTACGCCCTGGAACAGGGCCGGGCGGCGATGTTGGTGTTTAACAAGTGCGACCTGATCGAGCTGAACCGGCCCGAGAAGCGCAGGTTGACCGACGACGCCCACGAGCTACTGGGCTTTGCCGCCCACGTGCCGGTGGTCTTCACCAGCGCCACCGAGGGGCTGGGCCTCAACCTTCTGATGAAGGAGGTCGGACGGGTGGCCGGGGCCTTCGAGAGCCAACTATCCACGCCGGAGCTGAACCGCGTTCTCCGGAAGGCGCAGGAACGCCACCAACCGCCGATGCACCGGGGCCGGGAGGTCAGGCTCCTCTACGCCGCCCAGATCCGCACCGCGCCGCCCCGCTTCACCGTCTTCACCAATCGGAAGGTGGAGCTTCACTTCTCCTACCGGCGTTTTCTGGAGAACCGCCTGCGCGAGGCCGGCGGCTGGCAGGGGGTGCCGCTGTTCATCGTATACAGAACCGATAAAAAACCGCGTAAACGAAAGTGACAACGCGAGACCTTTGAAAAAGACCAATCGTTGTGTTTTCCACTGCCCCTCTGCATTTTTCGTAGGGGCGACCCTCTGCGGTCGCCCGCGGGCGGGGGCTGTGCCCCGCCCCTACATCATCGTATCCCCTCGCCCCCTTTCGGGAGAGGGGCAGTCGCCCACGGGTCAGGGTGAGGTTGAAACAAGGGGTTTTAAACCCCTTGTCTTAGGGTCTCAAGGTGCCTATTGTGGGTAACAACCCCGTAAGCTATACTTTTACGGTGCTTATGAACTCCCAAGGACACCGTTGACGCTCGCCCTGAGCCTCCTCGTGGCCCTCCTCTGGGGAGCGATCCCCTGGAGCTGGCTCATCGCCCGGCTCTGGAAGGGCGTGGATCTGCGCGAGGAGGGCTCCAAGAACGTCGGCGCCACCAACGTCCTCCGCACCTGCGGAAAAATTCCCGGCGTGCTGGCCTACGTGTTGGACGGCGCCAAGGGCTTTACCGCGGTGTGGTTCATCCCGATCCTCTTTCCGGTGGGATGGATCAACCCCACCCTCTTCGGCTGCGCCGTGTTAATGGCCGTCATGCTGGGGCACATCTTCACCCCCTTCCTGGGATTCAGGGGCGGAAAGGGGGGGATGGCCGGCGTCGGCGGGGCGGTGGCCCTGGCTCCGTGGATCGGTCTGGCCACCCTGGGCGTCTTCCTGGCCGTGGCGTTCATCGGAAAAGTCGTCTCCATCGCCACGCTCTCGGCCTCGGTCGCCTACCCTGTCCTCATCGGAGTCTTCGGCCTGATCGGAGACGGGATAGACTGCGTGCTCCTGGTCTTTGGCGTTCTGGCGGCGGCTCTGGTAATATCCATGCATCGGAGCAACATCGAGAGGCTGCGCGAGGGTCGGGAGAAGAGCCCCCTGGACCCCGATTGAACGGACATAATTAGAGATCGAGACCTTTGAAAAAAGCTATTATGGCAGAGAGTATAGCCCGACCTTATTTGGGCCATAAACCCACAATCCCATGATAGACAAGGGGTTTTGCCAAAGGCATAGCTCGCTTCGCTCGGTTTAACCCCTTGACCCAAAAACGGATAGGTGTGTTCCGGGGCCGAAAATTGTACTTACTCAAAGGTCTCAAATCCTGTAAAAAGCCTCTTCGTGGAGCTGGGGTCCAGCGCCCTGCGCTGGCGGCGGGGTTAGGAAACCCCGCCCTACGAAGAAATTCAAGACTAATACATCTAATTTAACCGTGTTCGTCATCCGAGGCGCCACCTTCTTTGAGCGTTAAGTGAATACACTTTATCTTCCTATCGCCATATCTATAAGGAAGATACATCTTCTTATTGGTCCGTCTACTGACGGTGACTTTTTCAAATTAAGGAGCCCGCGTGGACCGTTTCAATCTGAGTCAGGTCGAGCGAATAACCGGCGTTTTAGCCAACAAGGTCGCTTACTGGCTCAAGGAGTTTTCCCAGCTGCAGGCGCTGACCTACGTGGAAGAGGGCGGTGAAGTTCTTCTGGACTACGAGGCCCTGGGACTGATCCTGCGCATCCAGCTCCTCCTGGAGGAGGCGGGATTGACCATCGCCGGGGCGCGGAGGCGGCTTAAAATGGACCTTGCCACGGAACTGGATCGCGGGGAGTTGAGGGAGAAGCTTCTCCGCATCCGTCAGGAACTCGTACAGGTCAGGCAGATTCTGGAAGGCTAGCCCGTGTCGCAGATCCTCGCAAAGTACGTCATCCGCGCCCGCATCCGCGTTCCCCTGGAGACTGACACGATGGAGGGGACGATCGCCGAGATGGCGGAGCTGCTCCAGGACGAAAAGCACACCGCTGAAACGATACGCGCCGCGATCCTCGACCGGGAGGAGCGGATAAGCACCGGAATCGGGCACGGTGTCGCCCTTCCCCACTGCCGCCTGGATGAATTAGAGACCTCCCGACTGGCCGTCGGCGTCAGTTCGGTGGGCATCGAGTGGAAGAGCCTGGACGCTCAGCCGGTCAGGTTTATCTTCGCCATCGCCGGCTCCGCCAAGAAACCGGCCGAGCTGATAACCCTTCTCGGCGAGATCTCGCGCCTCCTCTACTCACCCACCCTCCGGGAATGGCTCAAGGGGGCCGAGAGCGTGGAAGAGGTTTACGATCTCTTCCGAGCCCACGTTTAAAATTTTACGGGGGTATACCCATTCGCAGCCTGGAACAGACCCTGGTCGATTCGGGAACGATCTCTCCGCAAGAGCTGGAACAGATCGTCGTGATCCAGTCCAAGAAAGGCGAAAGCTTCATTGCCGCGGTCCTGGAGAGCGGCTTGGTGGACGACCGCGAGCTTGCGGCGGCCATCTCGCGCCACCTCGGTCTCCCCTTCGTGGACGTCAGCGACGTTGAGATCGAGGCGGACCTGCTGAAGAAGGTACCAGCCGAAATCGCCCGTCAGCACACCATCCTCCCCCTCCAAAGACGGGGAAATCGTCTGGCGCTCGCCATGGTGGATCCGGGGGACATGGTCGCCATAGACGCCGCCCGTTTCGCCACCGATTACGACGTCCAGCCGGTAGTTACCTCGTACGAACACCTTCTGATCGCCATTGAGCGTTTCTACGGCATGGAGCCTCCCAAAAAGAGGAAGGCGAAATCCAAGCCATCGGTGAAGAAAAGGGTTGATACAGGGAAGCCGCCGAAAACCACCGTTTCCAGCCCCACCTCCACCGACGAGGCGCCCATCGTCAACTTCGTCAACGACCTCATCACCGACGCCCTGAATCACAAGGCCTCGGACATCCATCTCGAAGGCTACGCCGAGCGCTTCCGCATCCGCTACCGGGTGGACGGCATCCTCCACGAGGTGCTTTCCCCCGAGCTAGCCTACCGGGACGCCATCGTCAGCCGCTTGAAGATCATGGCCAACCTCGACATTGCCGAGAGACGGCTCCCCCAGGACGGCGCCATCCGCTTCGACGCGGCCGGTGAGCCGGTGGACATCCGCATCTCCACCGCGCCCACCATAAACGGTGAGAAGGTGGCCCTCCGCCTGTTGCGTAAGTCCAACATAGACATTCCTCTGGAGGAGTTGGGTTTCTCCAAGGAGCAGTTGGAGATATTCGACAAGGCGATCGGAGTCCAGAACGGGGTGATCCTGGTCACCGGTCCCACCGGCTCGGGAAAGACGACCACCCTCTACGCGGCCATCAAGATACTCAACGACCCCACTCGCAACATCATGACCGTCGAGGATCCGGTCGAGTACGAGCTGGACGGGGTGAATCAGATAAACGCGAACACCGAGATAGGCCTGAGTTTCGCCCGGGCGCTTCGCGGCTTTCTGCGCCAAGACCCCAACGTGATTCTGGTCGGCGAGGTTCGGGACATCGAGACCGCCAACATCTGTATCCAGGCCGCCCTCACCGGTCACCTGGTCTTCTCCACCGTCCACACCAACGACGCAGTCGGCACGATCAACCGACTGACCAACATGGGCGTCGAACCCTTCATGCTGGCCGCCAGCCTCAATACGGTGGTCGCCCAACGGCTCCTGCGTCGCATCTGCCCCCACTGCAAGGAGCCTATCACCTATTCGGGCGAGCTTCTGGCAAAGTTTGGAATCAAACCCTCGGAAATGGAGGGCGTGGCCAGCTTCATCGGCTCGGGCTGCGAAAACTGCCTCGGGCTGGGTTACGCCGGACAGATAGGGATCTTCGAGATTCTCACCGTGGACGACACCCTCCGCTCCATGATCGGCGAACATGCCGGGGTAACGGCGATCCGGGAGTACGTCGAGGATCAGGGAATGCACACCCTGCGGTGGTCGGCGATGCAGAAATTCAAACGGGGCCTGACAACCCTCGAGGAGATCGAACGGGTCCTGGGTGGTTGATCAAGAAATTATCCAACCTGCGAAGAGAATGCGAATATGTGTTCAATTTAGGTGATATGACCGTCGACAAATGTGCCAGGCAACAATAACTCGTGGAGGTTGGTTTCCATGCGGAAAACCCTGATTCTGCTCTCGATCTTGATGGCCGCTATTTTTCTCGTCGCCTGTGATGAGGGTGAGGAGCCTTCGGACGATAGCACGGACGAAGAGGTGGAAGATACCGAAGAGGATACTGATGAGATAACCGAGGAAGGCGTAGTCGAGGTGGGGGAGGAAGAGACAGCCGAGGAAACCGTGGCTGAGGAAGAGGACGTAGAAGAAGTCGCCGAGGCCGATCCCGCGGGTAAGGCGCTCGTCGAGGATCGATGCCAGGCCTGCCACGGCTTGGACCAGGTGTATGACCCCGCCCACACCGCAGGCGAGTGGAACGATATCATCGACACGGATGTGCACAGCGCAAGCCTTGATGACGAAGAACGCGCCCTGGTCATCGATTTCCTGGCGAAGTAAATGGAACACCGGTAGCCATACCTTTCTCGAAACAGGGAAACCGCCGGGTTTCCCTTTCCTTCACTTATTAAATGCCCGAGCTTCCCGAAGTCGAGACCATCGCCCGCCAGCTCGCCCCCCGCCTGGAGGGGAGAAGGATCCTGGATGTGCGGGTACTTGATCCCAAGCTGGGACTGAACCCTGAAGATATTACGGGTTCCGTCATCGCACGGGTTCTGCGATTAGGCAAGCGACTGATACTGGATATCCAAAATGCCAAGAGGCGAAGCCGCTACCTCCGCTTCGACCTCCGCATGACCGGCCGGCTGACCTGGTCGCCGCCGGGAGATATTTTTAACCAAAAGCACCTCCGCGCTGTCTTCGGACTGGACGGTGGATATCTACTCTTCCACGATCTGCGCCGGCTCGGGACGATTCGAATTTATGACAACCTCGAGGACGCCCGGCCCGCCGGGATCGAGCCCCTCGACCCGGAGCTTACGGCAGACCGTTTGGCTGGTCTGTTATCCGGTAGCAAACAGGCGCTCAAGGTCTGGCTTCTGCGCCAGGACCGCCTGGCCGGCATCGGCAACATCTACGCCTCGGAGATCGCCTTCGCCGCCGGGCTAAGCCCGCTTCGTCCCGTAAACGACCTGATGATTCCCAACGACGCAAGCGCCCTTCTCAGCGCCGTTCGGTCCGTTCTTGGCAAGGCCATAGAGAACCAGGGGACTACCTTTTCCGACTACCGCGACGCCCGGGGAAAGAAAGGCGGCCATCAGGATTCGCTCAAGGTGTACCAACGGGAGAGCGAGCCCTGCCCGCGCTGCGGGGGACGGATCAGAAGGATCGTTTTACAGCAACGGAGTACATATTTCTGCCCCGAATGTCAGCGGTGACCATCTGACTTTATTCGATTACTGTGATATACTACCGCTCGGATTGTCATGTAAACCGACGGAGTTATGGTGGAAACCCGGTTGACCAACCAGCCCAACTCCGGTAGAATGAATAATCACCCCTCGGAGAAAATTGCTCGGCAGTGCTGATGCTCAGATATAATTATTAACCGTCCCCTTAAGGAGAAGAGGTGGAGAAATTTTCTTCCGCAGATGAGGTTCTCGACTTCGCCATAAAAGGCGAGATCGAGTCCTACGAGTTTTACACCGGCCTTTCCGAGAAGGTTGACAGACCCTCGATGAAGCAGGTCTTCTCAGAATTCGCCCGGGAGGAGGTCGGACACCGCCAAAAACTCGAGGCGCTCAAAGAGGGCAAAATCCTCATGCCCGCCCTGGAGAAGGTCCAGGACCTGAAGATAGCCGACTATGTAGTCGAGTCCGAGATTACCCCCAATCTGGACTACCAGCAGGCGCTCCAGATAGCGATGCACAAGGAGAAAAAGGCCTTCCGCCTCTATTCAGATCTGGCCCGGTCGGTGGAGGACGAGGGGCTGAAGAACACCTTCCTGGCATTGGCCCAGGAGGAGGCAAAGCACAAGCTCCGCTTCGAGATCGAGTACGACGACAACCTCCTCTCCAGTGGGCAGTAAGCCTGGCGCCTTAGATTTCAAAGGAGACGCCGGACCTACCGGCGACCAACTGAAAGGGGCATAATGATGAGGGAATTACTCGAAATTTACCGTTGCGAGTTGTGCGGGAACATCGTCGAGGTTGTCCACGGCGGCGCGGGTGAGCTTGTCTGTTGCGGCCAGCCGATGAATCTCCTTGACGAGAAGACGGCGGACTTCAAGATCGAGAAGCACGTGCCGGTCATCGCAAAGGACGACACCGGCTACACCGTGACCGTCGGCAGCACCCTTCACCCGATGGATGACAAGCACTACATCGAGTGGATCGAGCTCATCGCCGGCCCGAAGGTCATGCGCAGATGGTTAAAACCCGGCAGCGAGCCCCAGGCCCACTTCTGCTACTGCGAGGGCGAGCCCGTACGCGCCCGGGAGTACTGCAACGTCCACGGCCTCTGGAAGGGCTAGGGCCGACCGGTTTTCGATAACCTCGACGGACTGGTCCAGCCGACCGGCTCCACTACACGTTTGATTAGGAGTGGTCGTCATGATGAACCCCAAAGTAGAGAAACTCATGAACGAGCAGGTCAATAAGGAATTTTTCTCGGCCTACCTCTACCAGGCAATCGCCGCCTACTTCGCCGAGCAGAACCTCTCCGGCTTCGCCCACTGGATGAACGCCCAGGTGCAGGAGGAGGTCATCCACGCCTTCAAGCTCTACAACCACATCCTGGAGCGCGGCGGGCGGGTGATCCTGGAGGCCATCGAAAAGCCGCCTTCGGAATGGAAGAGCCCCCTGGCTGCCTTCGAGGCGGCCCTGAAGCACGAGCGCTTCATCTCCGAGTCCATCAACAATATCTACGATGCCGTAATCGCGGAGAAGGATCACGCCTCACGGCCCCTGTTGGACTGGTTCGTCAACGAGCAGATCGAGGAGGAGGACACCGCCACCGACAACGTCGAGAAGATGAAGCTGGTCGCCGATCACGGCCACGGCATCCTGATGCTGGACAAGGAGCTCTCCGCCCGACCGCTGCCGGCGCCGATCCTGCTGGGAGAGGTTCCCGGCGGTGAGTAGTCAATCCGGTAGGATCTAACCCGATCACCCGAGGTTAACCGATGAGTATCACAAAATTTTCCGCCGACGAGATATTCGAGATGGCCGAAGAGATCGAGCGCAACGGGGCCGCCTTCTATCGCAAGGCCGCCCTTGGTTTTGAAGATTCCAACGTGACCGACATGCTCGCGCGTCTGGCCGCCATGGAGGACGATCACGAGAGAACCTTCAAGGATTTACGGGAGAAGCTTACCAAGAGGGACAGAGAGACGACCGTCTTCGACCCGAATAACCAGGCGGTGCTGTATCTTCAGGCCATGGCCGACGGCTATGTCTTCGACACCAAGATCGAACCGGCCGATAAACTTACCGGCGGCGAGTCCCTGGAGGAGATCCTCCGCTTCGCCATAGGCCTCGAGCGCGACTCCATCGCCTTCTACGTGGGGCTGAAGGAGGCAACCCCTGCGCAGTGGGGGCGGAGTAAGATAGACTGGATCATCGGAGAGGAGATCGGGCACGTGAACATCCTCTCGTCCAAGCTGGCCGAGGTCAAGGGTTAATCGCAAGTTTAGGGATTAGCTGTTTGGTTGGGACTGGTAACGGCTGCATTCATTGGAACTGTATCAGTCAAAAGTATGTTATTCCGGTACGATGCAGGGGAGAGTCTGTTGACCCTCCCGCGGGCTTGTAGTAACGGGGCTTGAGTCCCCGCCCGCGGGCGACCGCTGGGGATTTCCCTTCGGGCGCATATACATCCCACGGGTCGCCCCTCAGTTAGATTAGAGGTATGAGTCTTTCCCTTCGTAGAGCGGGGTTTTCCCTTCGGGCACATATACCCAATCCCGCCGCCGTTTTAAGCTTATTGTGCCTTTTTCGGCGGGGATTAAAATCCCCGCCCTACATTCATGGGGCAGAAATACCAACAGGATACATTCCTCAATCGTTCTGTTTACTAACATTGATGCCTATTTGTAAGGCGCTTTGAGCCGCGTGTTATGCCGTCGGTTTCCTTCGGTTTCACCGAGAGGTGCGAAAATGGCTCGATCAAAGCCGATATCGCTAAACAATGCTATAATCCTGTAGACATGCCACGTTTGGGTCACCTGTGCTTGTTTACGTCCAAAAAGAGCTTTATCACGGCCCATCACCCGACGGGCTCTTCGAATCGGCGGAGCGCTACTTCAGCTCCCGTCTGAACCGACCTCTCGTCGGTCTGGGCCGGAAGCTGCACGACGGCTGGCTCAACCCGAACGGCCAGCGCTGGTCAATCGCGCTAAACGACGACGGCGTGATGGGTTTCGCCCACGCAAAGCCCGAGGGAGGAGGGCTCCGGGTGACTCTGCTCTACCTCTCCGGCCGCCACAACAACGCCGACAACGGACTGAAGCTGATGGAGTGGCTGGTCAAGGGGGAGCGCTTCGTGCTGGCCTCGGGGGTCATGCTCAGCCCGCCGCCCGGAGAGCTGGGGGTGGCCATGCAACGGGCGGGCTGGACGCGGCTTCCGCGGGAGAGGAGGTTGCTGCTCTTTCGGGAAGCCGGTCTGGCCAGGCCGCCGGTGATCGAGGGATACCGCGTCCGAAGACTCCGTCCGGAGGATACGAAGGTTCTCGCCCTGATCCAGGCCGCCGCTTATCACGGCTCGCCCGACGCCCTGGTGTACCCCGCCCTGGCCGATCCCCTCGATTCGGAGAAGATGCTGGACGATAGCCTGGCCGGGGCTTTCGGCAAGCCCCTCCCCCAGAGTTGTCTGGTGGCGCAGCGGCGGGACGGACTGACGGCGGGCTTCATCGTATCAACCGTCGAGGAAGGGTCTGAGCCTCTCGGTTTCGTCGTCACCGTCGCCGTCAGCCCCCCTCAACGTGGTAAGGGTCTCGGAAGACTGCTGATGTCACACGCCCTCACAGGCTACACCGCGGCCGGTCTTGCCGGGAGCTCGCTCCAGGTGAGCGTGGCCAACCTGGCCGCCGCCGCCCTCTACGAGTCGCTCGGCTACCGGGTGACCGCCACCCAAACCGCCTATCGTCTTGACGGAAAGGTTATTTAGGCCTATATTTATAGGGTTATGAATAATAAAGTGTAAGGTCGGATCTCGCGCGAAGGCGCAGCCATCCCGAGGCTCAGTTCAACCGGACGAGCCGTAAACCCGGCCCACGCCGATTCACCCGGAGGGGCGTCATGTCTCGCCGAACCCTCAGCCTAATCCTTTTGCTCACGGTTTTCGTCATCTCCGCCCAGGCCCTGGGCTGGTGGTGGGACCACTACTATCGCCGCGGCAGACACGATACTGACATCAACGACATAGACCGCTACGGCGTGAGACTCTACTGTGTGGGGGACGACGGCCTGATCGTTTACTCCATCAACTCCGGGAGCGGCTGGACAAAACTCTCCTCGCCCACCTCCGCCAACTTCTACTGCGTCAGCCTCGTGGATGCGACCCACGGTTACGCCGGCGGGGCCGGGGTGGTGTTCAAGACCACCAACGGCACCACCTGGACCCAGGTCGGTCAACCCCCCAATATGCCCAACGTCCGGGGGATAGATTTTCTGACGGAAAACTCGGGGTGGGCCTGTGGCGGGTCGTACATCGGAAGAACGACAAGTGGGGGCGATTCCTGGACGAGCCAGTACTTCGCCGGAGGACACGAGTTCTACGACATCGCGATGCACTCAACGGGCTACGGCTTGGCCGTGGATACCGGAGGGCGCATCTACCGCTGGCAGGGCGGGTCCTGGAGCCAGGTGGAGGACGTGGGCCCCGGCCTCCGATCGGTTTACATTCTCGACGAAGATTACGCCTGGGCCGTGGGTGATTCGGGCGCCATCTACGCCACCACCAACGGCGGCGGCGACTGGGCTCCCCAATCCTCCGGCATAACCACGACCCTCAACGGAGTCTCGGCCACGCGAGAGAGCGGGGACTGCCACGTCTACGCCGTGGGACAGAACGGCGTCGGACTACACTCCTCGGACGGCGGCGCGAACTGGGACGAACTCGAGGATCCATACATCTACAACCCACTCAACGGCGTGGCCCCTCCCCTGAGCACCAGTCGGATAATCGCCGTCGGCAACCTCTACGCGATCCTGGGCACGAACAACGGTACCAGATGGAACCAGAACTACCGGATCGGCAACCGCCTCGAAGGCCTGGCCGCCGAGGGCCCCTACCCTTCTCGTGTAGTCGCCGTGGGACAGTACGGCTTGGTCATGCGCAGCGCAACCCACGGACGAACCTGGGCCTATGGACGCTCAGGCGTGGCGAGCCACCTCAAAGACGTGGATCATTTAACCGGCAACGATTTCGTCGCCTGCGGCACGGGCGGCGCCGTCATCAAGACCCTCGACAACGGCAACAACTGGACCGACGTTTCCGGCAACCTACCCAACCGGAACTTCTACGGCATAGATGTCCTCGATCAAGACACATGGTTCGTCTGCGGAGCCAATCTGGGCGTCTACTACACGACCAACGGCGGCGGCTCGTGGATTACCGACAACACCGGCTCCGGCTTCAACTTCTATGACATCGCCATGCAGGACCTAAACAACGGCTGGGCGGTGGGTGCCAGCGACGGCAGCTACGCCATCGTCTACCGAAAAACGGCGGGCGCCTGGACCCGTTTCTCGACGGGGCTCGGCACCGCCGACTGCGACATGCTGGGTGTGGACGTTAAAAGTGATACAGAGGCCTGGTTGGTCGGAGAGGACGGAAGCGTCTACTACCTCTACTCCGGCGGCACCCAGTGGCGGGAGGTGCACGGTCTGGCCGACGTGGACTACCGATCCGTCTCGTTCATGAACTCAGACGAGGGCTGGCTGGTGGGCGACGAGGGGTACATCTACGTCTCGACCAACGGCGGCGTATCCTACACCTTTGAGGACAACGGGGCCTACGACGACGGCCTCGACCTCTACGACGTCTACTTCTGGGAGGACGCGCCGAGCTACGGCCACGGGTGGACCGTCGGAAAAATCAACTGCCGCCTCCTCTACGATGACTTCACCCCGGTGGAACTCATCGAGTTCACCGGCAAAGACACCGAGGACGGCGTCATCCTCGCCTGGGTGCTCGGGGGGGACTTCCCCGCAGGCTTCGAGGTAAAAAGACGCGGGGAGAACGCCGAAGACTGGGTTGAATTGAACGAAGATATTCTCCCGCCCCATAGTTCCCGCTATCTCGACCGCGGCGTCGAGAGCGATACCTTTTATTCCTATCTGCTCACGGTGATTGAAACCGACGGAACCCGGAACGACTTCGGTCCCATTGAGGCCCGCCACGGGGGGTGGGCCGATGAGCGTCCGGCTCTATACACCGCGTACCCAAACCCGGCGGAGGCGGGTGAGGAGGTCACGATCACACTCGAACTGCCCTCGGCGCAAACCGTAATTCTTACGATCTACGACCTCGCCGGCAGGCGGGTGACCACCCTCATCGCAGACGAGCTGACCGCCGGTCGTCACGCCATCCAATGGTCCACCGACGGGGTTGCTCCCGGTGTTTACCACTGTCGGCTGACCGTCGGATACCAGACATTCAGCTCGCGCCTGATCGTAACCCGGTAATAAACGAGGATAACGGTTGAAAAGGCTCCCGGGCGGGGGCCTTATTTCATTGGCGACTAGGGCGTTAACCGAGCGAAGCGAGCTATGCCTCCGGCAAAATCCCTCGTCTACCACGGGGAGGATTCACCTATCGAACGCCGTTTACGACATCGAACACCTCATCATCGCCCCGTTCATCGGTGAAGGTCCAGCGGAAACCGTTCTCGATCGGCTCAACCCAAACCCCGGAACCGTAAAGCGCTATGGTGTACGAGAGCCTCGGCGCTACGGCCCCCGCGGGGCAGACCTTGACGCAGGCGCAACAATTCCAGCAATCATCCTGACGCCGGCAATAGGCCCTGAGCGTCTGCGCGTCGAGGGTCATCAGATCGCCGGGACAGATCACAACGCAGCTCACGTCCGGCTCTCCCGCACAACCGTTGCAGAGGTTCCCATCCACTCCTACCGCCATAAACGCTCCAGACATGGGATTTATTGTTTATCATTCTAGCTCACACGGACCGGCGTGGCAAGACATAGACACGGGGCTTGCCGCTCGTTCATTATCCCCCGCTGTTGACCAACCGTAACGACTAGTTTATAGTTTTAGCCGGCAGTCGAAACGGCAAGGGATCCAACCGAGCGATGCGAGCTGTGCACCGGCAAACCGAGCAAAGCGAGCTATGCCTCTGGCAAAACCCCGCGTCTATCAGAGAATGAAGGGATAAATGATGAAACCGACGATTGATGACGGCAAACCCAAAGCCCGGATGATCCGCGACAAGTGCCGTTTGATTGCGGAGAAACAGGAAAAAAACCCCCGCTTCTGGAAGAGTGTATTCGAATCGGCCAGCCGGGGGGTCGGCCTGAAGATAACGACAATACGCCGGCTGATATACTCCTCCGACCCGAAGATCCGGTATTCCACCTCAGAGAAGATGGATCGGATCCTAAAAACGCTCGATGACTGGCTAAAGCTGCCGGGATACCTCGGTGAAGCCGCGGGAGGTGCGGAGGGTAAACATCGGATTGACTACGAACTTATCGAGGGAGTGATGGTCAAAGTGCTCCGTCTCTTCCCCGACGCGCGTGGTTATCTGATGGAGATCCTGCGCTCAGACGATGTCGGTTTCTTCGGCGAGGATATTCCCTTTGGCCAGGCCTACGTGACAAGCGTTTATCCGGGCGTAGTCAAGGCCTGGCACGCTCATCGCAATCAGACCGACCGCTTCTGTTGCGTTTCCGGCACGGTCAGACTGGTCCTCTACGACGACCGCCCGGACTCGCACACGCTGGGCTACGTAAACCAGTTCATCCTTGGCAACCTCACCTCCAAACTGGTACTCATCCCCGCCGGCGTGCAGCACGGCTTCGCCGCCCTGGGCATCAAGCCGGCGGTGGTGCTCAACATTCCGACGAACACCTACGACCATGGCGATCCCGACGAGCAGCGCCTCGATCCACACGATAACCACATCCCCTTCGACTGGAACCGCATAGACGGCTGAGAGGGAGTTGTAATTTGAAGGGCATCATCCTCGCCGGCGGTCTCGGAACCCGCCTCGACCCCCTGACCCGGATCACGAACAAGCATTTGCTGCCGGTCTATAAGAAGCCGATGATCTACTACCCCCTGGAAACCCTCATCGGCGCCGGGATCACCGATATTATGCTCGTGACCGGCGGTCGGAACGCCGGCGATTTCCTCGAACTCCTGGGAAACGGACATGAACTGGGTCTCGGGCATCTCAACTACACCCATCAGAAGGGCCACGGCGGCATAGCCGAGGCGCTGAGGCTCTGCGAGCACTTCGTCGGCGGAGAACGTATGTGTGTGATACTGGGCGACAACCTCCTCCAGCGCGGCATCGAGATGCACGTCCGCGCCTACGAGGCGCAACCCGACGGGGCGAGGATCCTGCTGAAGGAGGTTCCCGACCCGGAGCGTTTCGGTGTGCCCGTCTTCGACGAAGGCGGCGGTCTGGTCCGCATCGAGGAGAAACCCAAAAAACCGGCCAGCCGCTACGCCGTCATCGGCGTCTACTTCTACGATCATCAGGTCTGGGACATCATCCGCGGCCTGACCCCGAGCGCTCGGGAGGAGCTCGAGATCTCCGACGTGAACAATGCATACCTCGAACGCGGTCGGCTGGAGTACGACGTCATCGAGGGGTGGTGGACCGACGCAGGGACCTTCGAGTCGCTCGTTCGGGCCGCCGATCTAGTCCGGCGAGAAGCGGCCAACGGCCCCTTTTGTCCGAATAACCGAACGTGATGGGAAATTCTACCAGATACCGCTGGCGGACAAACGGCGGTCTGCTTTCCTTCGTTGACGTCACCGGCTTCACCTCCCTTACCGAAGAGCTGGCCAAGCTGGGTCCCGAGGGCAACGAGTATCTCACGGACCTGTTGAACCGATTCTTCGGCGCACTGACCGAGGAGGTGGCCGACGGTGATGGCCACATCCTCCAGTTCGGCGGCGACGCCTTCTGGGCTTACTTCCAGAACGCCGACGCCGGGGAAAGGGCCTGCCGGGGGATGCTCAGGCGGGTGACGGGCCTGGGCGAACATGTGTTCGGTAAAGGTCGGTATCGTCTAAGGGCCAGCCTGGCCGCCGTCCGGGGAATGTCGCTGGAGCTTTGGCGCGTCGGACCCGAGCATGGTTATCTGGTTTTACTGGGCGACGCCGTGGCCAAGGTCTCGCGGATTGAGAAACTGGTCGGTTCGGGTGAGTATGCCGTCCTCCGCGGCGAGGTCCACGGGATCAAGAAGGCAAAAATCGCGACCTTCCTGTCCGACCGTCCGCCTCCACCGCAGCACCGGGCCGGACTCCGCCCGACTACGGCCGTTTTCGCCTTTATCCCGAAAAAACTCAATTTCGATGAATTAGATGAACTGATAACCGAAACTCACCATTGTTGCGCACACTACGAGGCGCTACTGGCAAAAATACTGCCATTCGCCGATCGGCAGGCGTGCCTGATCCTCCTCGGCGCTCCCAAAGCCCATGAGGACGACCCCCGACGCGGGGTGGACCTTGCCCTGGAGCTGGTTCAGAAGCTGGAGCTGGCGAGCGCCGCGGTTGCCAGCGGTTACGTCTACGTGGGTCCGGTGGGCGGCGCTTCGGCCTGGGAGTACACCGCCATCGGCGATCCGGTCAACCTGGCGGCCCGGCTGCTCGTTTCCGCCGGTACGGGGCAGGTCCTGGTCGCGGAAGAGACCACCCGCCTCTGCGGCGCCGACATCAGCTTCGAGCTGGCCTGGCGCAAGAAGGTGAAGGGAAAAACCGACGAGGTCACCGCTTGGCTGGCTCTGGGGAGGAGCGTCACATTCAAACCGGTTCAGCTCCGCTACGAGCTGATCGGCCGGAGGAGGGAGCTGGCCCGGATCGGCTCGCTCTTGGAAAAAGGCTCCGGCGCGCTCTACCTCCTGGGGGACGCCGGGATAGGCAAATCCCGCCTCCTGCTGGAAGCCGAGCGCCTCGCCACCGTGGCCGGCTACCGAACCGTCACGGGGCGGGTGGACCGAATGCACCGTGATTTCGGCCTGTTGCAGAGCCTATCAGAGAACCTGGCCGGCATCCTCGACGCCGATTCCCCCGGTGTCGTCGGTGAAAAACTTGATGGGCTCTTTGAACGGGAGCTGTCGGGAAAACCAGCCCTGGACCGTCGTCGCTGGCGAAGGGTCATCGGCGCCCTGGTGTTCAACCTGGAAAAGGACCGTCGAGCCATTTCCGGGTACGCCCCGGAGGTTTTACAGAACAGCCTCGTGGAGGGCGTTACAGCACTTGTTGACGAGCTGGCCGGCGACGGGGTATTCCTGGCCATTGACGACCTTCACTGGGCCGACGGATCATCCTGCGCCGTGCTGGACACCGCGCTCGACGCATGTCGGGAAACGGGCAGGCTGGTCCTGATGGTCACGGCCCGGGAGGAGGGTGGCTTCGCCGAGATGGAGCAACGACCCCTCGCCGGAGCGGGCGCCGAGGAGATCGTCCTGGGGGAACTGGATGACGAAATCTGGGGCATCGGCAGCGAGCTTCTCGGTGGCCTGCCCCTGGATGACGAGATACGCAAACTGGTTCTCGACCGCGCCCAGGGTAACCCCTTCTTCCTGGAACAGCTCGTCCTGGACCTGATCGAACGGGGACTCATCGTCCGCCGGGGGGAGAGTTGGGTCGCCAGCGGTAGCTATCGCCCGGAGCGGCTCCCCACCAACGTTTTCGCCACGATATTGGCCCGCGTTGACCGTCTCGACCCCACCTCGGCCGAGATTCTCCGGGTGGCCAGCGTCATCGGCCAACGCTTCGACGAGAGGATCATCGAGACCCTACTGCCGGGCAAGCTCGAGGCCCTGGCCGAAGCCGAGTCGGCGGGGCTGGCAGTCCGGGACGAGGGAGAGGAACTGGCCTACCTCTTCCGGCACTCCCTGGTGCGCGAGGTCACCTACCGTTCACTTCTGGTCGAACAGAGGAAAAAGCTCCACCACGAGGTGGCCCGGGCGATGATCGGCCTGGATGAACCACCGGGCGAGGTCGCCGTCCACCTCGAACAGGCTGAACAGTTGTCCGAGGCCGCCCGTTACTATCTCGAGAGCGCCGAGAGCAAGAAGGACTACGGTTCCTACGGCCCCGCCGAGAACGAGGCGCGCCGATCGGCGAGGCTGGCAGGCGAGGTGGACGAAACCGGATTGGCGAACCGGGCCAAGTTGGCCCTGTCCAACATCCTCACCCAGCTCGGGCGCTCCGACGAATCACTCCCCATCCTGGAGGAGATATTTGAAAGCGCGATGAGCTTCGGCGACAGACTCCTCGCCGTCAAGTCATGCTGTCTCGCCGTTCAATCCCTTATCAGGCTGGGTCGCGCCTCCGAGATAACCGGTTGGGTGCGAAGGGCCGAGGAGGCCACCGGCGACGATACGTTTTTACAAATTTCCATCGCGCCTATCCGTTGCTACTCGGACATGTTCGCCCAGCGACTCTCAAGCGCCCTCGAGATAGTCAAAAAGGCGGCGGAGCTTCTACCCGACCCTCGCTCCGACGAGGAAATTCGTGCCATGACCATCGTTCACGGGAACCTGGGGATGCTGTACGGCAAGATGCACCGACTGGAGGAATCGGAGAATCAATTCCGCCGGGCCATCGAGCTGGCGGAAAAATCTCACGACAAGTCCCTCACCCTCGACAACCGGCTGAACCTCTCCGTTGTCCTCACCGAGGGGGACCGGTTCGAGGAGGCGTTGAAGATCCAACGCCGATGCGCCGAAGAATACGAGGTGATGGGCTACTATGAGGGGCTCAGCCTGGCCCTTTTTAACATGGCCCATATCGAGGTGAGGTTGCGGGAAGAGGGTAAGGCCATAGAAGACCTCGAAAAAAGCCTGTCGATCGCACGCAGAATAAAGAATATCCACCGTATCGCCCGCACCGCGTCGGTTCTGAGTTACTACCTCGCCCGTCAAGGCCGACTGGAGGGCGTCAAGGACCTGGTGGACGAATCCATCCGGCTCTACGAGGAACACACCTTCGACAACCTCATCGGCATCGTTTACGCCATCCGGGCTTACTGCGATGCCTGCACGGGCGATGCCGAATCGGCGCGGCGATATATCAAATTGGCCAGTGAGAATCCCATCGAGGACTCGTATCCCTCCCTCGGAGAGGTAGTGGAACGGACGAAGACCAAGCTCAAAGAAACCAGCCATGACTGAGTATTACGTTGAGGTAACGGGGCTTTCGAAGGACTACCAGAATGGCCCCGTGGTCCACGCCCTCGTGGAGTTGAGTTTCCTTATCCGTCCCCGCGAGGTGGTGGCTCTCACCGGCCCTTCGGGGTCGGGGAAGACCACCCTACTCAACCTCTTGGGCGGGTTGGACGTCCCCTCGGCGGGGGATGTACGGATCGGGGGAAGCTCGCTCGGCGGCCTGAGGGACCGAGAGCTGTCCCGCTACCGTAACCGCGAGGTGGGCTTCGTCTTCCAGACCTGCAACCTCCTGCCCCACCTCACCGCGCTGGAGAACGTGGCGGTGCCGCTTTTGGTGAAAGGTCTTCTCTTTGAAGAGGCGAAACAGAGGGCGAAGAAATTGCTCGCCGACGTGGGTCTTTCCGACAAGGGCGACAGTCTGCCGGCTCAGCTCTCGGGCGGTCAGGCACAGCGCGTGGCCCTGGCCCGGGCACTCTCCACGGAACCCAGGCTGCTCCTGGGGGACGAGGTCACCGGGAATCTGGACAGCGTCACGGGGCGGGAGATGCTGAATCTCATCCGGGAGCAGGTCTCCGAACGCGGTCTCACGGCGGTCGTGGTGACCCACGATCCGATGGTTTCCGATTGGGCCGACCGGGCCCTCGTCCTCAAGGACGGCCGTCTTGTCGCGTAGATCAGTATTATCCAGGCTGGGTGTCACTTTTGGACTGTCCTGTTTCCTCTTCGCGGCCTGCCAGCACGAGATACCCCCGCCGGAGATCACCCTGGTCACACCGCTGGAGGGCGAGGTGCTGACCCGGGACGGCGAGCTGACCTTCACCGTTCTGGCTCCCGAAGGCATGCTGCACGAGATCACCGTCAGGGTGGACGAATACCCGGTAAGATTCCCCGCGGTGGAGCTCAAGCGCTTCGGCCGCTTCCGGATCCCCCTCGCGGTGCTCGAACTGGGCGAGGGCGAACACGGCATCCTGGTGAACGCCGTGGCCACCGAGGACGACGCCCGCTCCGCGGCCAGCGCCGGACGCCTCTTCACCGTCGAGCTGCCACCCGCCACCCTGGAGAATCTAGTCATCTCACCGGAGATGATCCATCAGGGACAGCCGGTCATCCTCGACGCCTACTTCGAGGGAACGGTGGCAAGCGCAGAGGGCGAGATGTTCGACCGCTCCTTCAACTTCTATCCCGTTGAAAGCGGGTGCTGGCGGGCGTTTGCCGCCTGCCGACTCTTTGCCGTACCGGGAGCGAACGGGCTGACGGTCACCTACACCGACGCTTATGAACGCAGGGAAGTCGAGGAGTTCGTTCTCACCGTTCACGAGGGCGACTTCGCCTCATACCACATCGTACTATCACCCAGCGTGGGCGGTAAGCTGCTCGAAACCGAGACCACCGAGCGAGAGTCGGCCATGGTCAAGGATGCGGTGAAGAAATACTCCCCGGAGCAGCTCTGGGAATCGGGTCCTTTCCGGCGTCCCGTGGAAGGCGGCAATATCACCAGTCCCTTCGGCGAGAAGCGGACCTTCTCCACCGGCGGGGGCGAATCGCACATCGGCACCGACTTCGGCGGCCTGCCCGAGGGAACGCCCGTGTACGCCGCTGCGCGTGGCAGGGTCGTCTTCGCCCACGAGTTCGTCATCCGGGGCAACTTCGTCTGCTTAGATCACGGCCGGGGCCTCTTCACCCTCTACAATCACCTGAGCGAAATAGCGGTATCGGAGGGAGAGATGGTGGAAGCGGGGCAGCGGATCGGTAACCTCGGCCAGACCGGCGTCGCCACCGGCCCCCACCTCCACTTCGAAGCCCGTCTGGCCACCTGGGCCGTGGATCCCATGACACTTCTCGCCGAGGGTCTGTCCTTCGAGTGAAACAATGTACGCTGAAATACCGAGGGGATAGACCGCCCCTTTCTTTATACCGTGCATAAAAAACGAATACTCTTGGTCCGCAACGACGCCCTGGGCGACGCCTTCGTCAGTCTGCCCGCGGCCCGGGCGCTCCGAGAGCATTACCCCGACGCCGAGGTGACCGTCCTGGCCGGGGTGAGGGGCGAGTGGGTATTCCGTCGGGCGGGTTTTCCGGTTCTTCCCGACCGGAGAGGTTTTATAAAAACCGTAGAACTGCTCAAGGATTACCACCCCCGGTTCGTCATCATCGCCAGTCCCGGCGGACGCATCCCCCTGGCGGCCTTGACGGCGAGGGTTCCGATCCGGATCGGCTACGCCCGGCGGCTGTGGGCTTGGTGCTACAACCGACCGCTATTTGTGAGCCGGCGGCGTTCCGGGGCCCACGAGGCCGCGCTCACCCTGGCTCTTCTGCGCCCCTTGGGAATACGGGTGAGGCGCATTGAGCCACCTCGTCTCAAACCGCCATCGGATGCCGTAAAGGAGATCGGAAAACTTCTGGATGATGCGGGAATCCGCCGGAGGTACGTCGTTCTCCATCCCGGGAGCGGCGGATCGGCGGTCCAATGGCCGACCGAACATTATTCCGAACTGGCCCGGCTTTTACTCTCAACGGGATACGGGGTCGTTGTCAGCGGTGGTGAGGAGGAGAAAATAAAGGCTGAGCGCGTAATCGCCGGTCTCGAGGGACCGTGTTTCAACCTCGCCGGCATAACCGATCTGGACCTCCTGGCGGCGCTCATCGCGGGGGCATCCTGTTTTGTATCCGCCTCCACGGGACCCATGCACCTGGCGGCGGCCCTCGGCGTCCCGCAGGTGGCGCTCTTCATGCGCGTTGCGCCGATCAATCCCGCTCGATGGCGCCCCCTGAATCCCAAGGCGTGCGTCCTCATCCCGTCCGAACCCGGTGACGATCTCGCCGCAATCAGCCCGAACTTGGTCGCAGACACCGTCCTCAGGGTAGGTGAATAATCTGGAAAGCCCGCCCGATTCCCACTATACTAAGCCAACCTGCAAGCTCCTCTTTCCAAAGGCCTGCCGGTAATCGGCCGGCCGAGGTGAAAGGGTTTCCCATGAAAAAGCACATCGTCACCCTAGCCCTCGCCGCTCTCGCGCTCCCCATCCTCGCCGGCGCCGACGACCTCCCCTTCGCCCCCGGCGAGAAGCTCATTTACAGCGTCTCCTACGGCGACACCAAGGCCGGCATCTGCGTGATGAAGGTGGTGAAGCAAGTCACCTATCAGGGACGTCTCTGCCTGAAGCTGATCATGGAGCTCCGCTCCAGCACCGCCTTCAGCGACTTCTTTTACGTCAAGGACGACATCGAGAGCCTCTTCGACGTGGAGGTTTTGGGCACGCGGCGCTACGAGAAGCACCTCATCGAGGGTGACTACGTCGCCGACGAGGTGCTCTATTACGACCAGGAGGAGCACACGATCACCCGGGAGGGAGACGTGCGCGAGGGCATAGTCGCCAGCGGCTGCGACGGACTGGCCGCCTTCTACCACGTCCGCGCCCAGGATTTCCACATCGGCGGCGAACTCAGCTTCCCCTACGCCGACGGCACCCGGAACGAGATCGTGCGTATCAAGGTTATGAGGAAAGAGACGATCACCGTTCCGGCCGGCACCTTCGAATGCTACCTGGTTCAGCCGCTCCTGGAAGAGGAGACCGGCATCTTCCGCCAGCAGGGCAAGATATTCATCTGGGTCAGCGCCGATGAGTACCAGATTCCGGTCAAGATCACCGGCATAACCTGGTTCGGCGAAGTCCGCTGCGAGCTCGAGGAGTTTATCAAAGGCTAACCACCGTTAACCGGAGGGGTAATCCATGCGCGTGTTCAGTCTATTGCTGCTAACGCTGCTCCTGGCAGCCTGCGGTCCGTCTGAAACGGATCTCACCGAGTACGAGGAGGCCAAGGTCGAGAAGGAAGACGCCACGGAGCGTCTCGAGACCGCCGAGGAGGAGAACGTCGAGCTCAAGGTCCTGCTCGAGGCCAAGGAGCGCGAGCTGGCCGAGGCCGAAGCCGCCCTGGAAGCCGCCGAGTCAGAAGGCGATGATACCGCTGACGAATAATTCAACGGTGAAACCCGCCATAAGTTGCCGTTTTTCGTAGAGACGACCCTCTGTGGTCGTCCGCGGGAGGGTCTAAAAACCCTCCCCTACATTATCTCCCCCTCCCTGTGGGAGGAGCAGTCGCTCAC
>SDBS01000071.1_pt1 | contig 74711 bp, 71 predicted proteins | sample 2277091 | NCBI WGS metagenome assembly SDBS01 (sample SAMN10404972, study PRJNA504765) | marine sediment metagenome | isolation source: marine sediment core GS10_PC15, 163 cmbsf | place: Arctic Ocean: Southern Knipovich Ridge | collected 2010
CGGCGGAAATAAGCAAATTTACTAAAATTAAATTTGTCTCCGCTCCAAATAAATTTGCCGCACTTTCTTCTCACAACGCCATGGTCATGGCCAGCGGTGCGCTTAAATCACTAGCCGCCGTTTTGACAAAAATAGCTAATGACATCCGTTGGCTATGTTCCGGACCGAGATGCGGACTTGGTGAACTCTCTCTCCCCATTAACGAACCAGGTTCGTCTATAATGCCCGGAAAAGTCAATCCTACCCAATGTGAGGCAATGACCATGGTGTGTGTCCAAGTTATGGGCAATGATACAGCAATTGGATTTGCTGGATCCCAAGGAAATTTTGAACTCAATGTCTACAAGCCCTTGATGGCTTATAACTTACAACATTCTATTACTTTATTAACTGATACTTGTAACTCATTTGCACAATATGCTGTAGATGGGTTAACTGTTAATAAAGACAAAATTAAACATTTCTTAGATCAGTCTTTGATGTTGGTAACTGCTTTGTCTCCTGAAATCGGTTATGATAAAGCTGCTGAGGTTGCCCATAAAGCTTTGCATGACAATACAACCCTACGCGAGGCCTGTTTGGCTCTTGGCTATACTACAGCTGAAGAATTTGATGCTATAGTAAATCCAGAATTAATGGTTTAACATATCCTTAATCTGTCTTAATATTTTAATATGAATACTGTCTTATCATTACAAAAAGTCAGCCGTATATATCAGATGGGCGACACTAAACTTTATGCTTTAAACAAAGTAGATCTAGACATTTATGCAGGCGAATTTCTTGTCGTCTTGGGACCCAGCGGGTCAGGAAAAAGCACTTTATTGAACATGATTGGCGGCATGGATCGCCCAACCGAAGGCAAAATCCTTCTGGGCGATGAAAATATTGCCACGGCATCAGACCGGGCGTAATGTTTTGACAGTATTAACTAATGTGCAGAAGCAACTAAAAAAAACTATAATTTTAATTACTCATAACCAAAATATTGCTAAACTTGGTAATCGTATTATTAAACTGAAAGATGGTAAGATTGAGGATATAGTAACTCAGAAAAACCCTGCCCAAGCGGATGAAATTGAATGGTAATTATATGGATAATGAACAAGTACCACATTTAACTACGGCCCTGTCCGGGTCTTTGCAACATCTAGAAAAAGTATTTCTAGACAACCAGATTACCATCGAATCCTGGCTCCGCGAGCAATGGCAACAAATTACGCCACCATTTTACTGCTCTGTCGACTTGCGAAATGCCGGTTTTAAATTAGCTCCTGTCGATACCAACTTATTCCCAGCCGGTTTTAACAATCTTAATCCCGAATTTATACCTTTATGTATTCAGGCAACACAGAGTATTATGGAAAAAATCTGCCCAAATATTAGCAAAGTTTTAATCATTCCAGAAAGTCATACTCGTAATAAATTTTATTTACAAAGCCTTGATGTGCTCCAAGAAATACTTGTTAAAGCAGGCTTTGAAACCCAAATTGGCTATCTAGACAAATTGGTTCGCACTGGCAACCAGGTGAGTCTTCCTAACTTTGATCCATGTTTACTGGTTTTGAATAATGACTTATCCGCTGGTATTCCTGAAATATTACAAGATTTACAGCAACCGATTGTGCCATCACCTAACCTAGGCTGGTTTCGCAGATTAAAATCAGAGTATTTTACGCATTATAATACGATTAGCCAAGAATTCTCGTCCAAACTTGGCATTGACCCATGGTTAATTAATCCACTATTTCGCAACTGCGGCGCCATAAATTTTATGCAGCAAATTGGTATTGAAGAATTAATTGCCCAAACAATACAATTGTTTGTCGATATTAAGTTAAAATATCAAGAATACGACATCAAGCAACAACCCTTCGTTGTCATCAAAGCGGATGCCGGCACATATGGCATGGCTGTAATGTCGATCAAAGATCCAGAGGAATTACGCCATCTAAATCGTAAACAACGAACTCGCATGTCAGCTCGAAAAAACAGCCAGGAAGTTAATAAAGTCATCATTCAGGAAGGCGTTCACACTTTTGAAACCTGGGGCGAAAACAAAGCCACTGCAGAACCAGTCGTATATATGATCGGTCAGCATGTTGTCGGCGGCTTTTATAGAGTCCATTCTGAACGTCAGATAACTGAAAATCTGAATGCCCCTGGCATGCAATTTGAACCACTAGCTTTTGAGAATCCATGCAACAATCCTGATTACCAATGCATTCAAGAATGCGGCGCTAATCGCTTTTATGCCTATGGCATTATTGCACGTCTGGCTGCATTAGCAGCAGCACTGGAAATTCAAGCTTTAAACGAGGAAATACCATGCCCATAAAACTTGGCATCATTATGGACCCGATTCATTTGGCTCGCGGTCAAGAAGAAACTTCATTAGCTATATTAAATGCCGCCCAAGATCGCAATTGGCAGTTATTTTATATGGAACAACATGATTTATTTATCGAAGATACTGTTCCTAAAGCCCACACTAAACTTCTCAAAGTATCCAAAGATCATAAAAACTGGTTTGAATTCACAGCTGAAGAAACTATAGCTTTAACTGAACTTGATGTGATTTTAATGCGCAAAGATCCGCCATTTGACGTAGAATATCTCACCACTACTTATTTACTCGACCTCGTCAAATCCGCGGGGACTCTAGTCATTAACGATCCACAAGGTATTCGCACTGCCAATGAAAAATTATTGACTCTACAATTTCCTGAACTCTGCCCACCGCATCTTGTGACAAGCAGTGCCGAATTACTACGTGATTTCATTGCCAAGCATAAAGATACGATTTTAAAACCATTAAATGCTATGGCCGGCAATAATGTGTTTCGTCTGCGTCATGACGACCCAAATATCAATGTTACTATTGAAAATTTGACTAACAAAGGCAAAAAAATGATCATAGCCCAGCGCTATATTCCCGAAATAAAACATGGTGACAAACGCATCATCATGGTAAACGGCGAACCAATTCCATATGCTCTAGCTCGTTTTGCCGCCCCCGGTGAAACCCGTGCTAACATTATGGCTGGTGGTAGCTTTAAAATTCAACCATTATCTAAACGTGACCAAGAAATTTGCTCGCAAATCTGCCCTACGCTAAAAGCCAATGGCTTATGGCTTGTCGGCGTTGATATCATTGGCGATTATCTAACTGAAATTAACGTTACCAGTCCCGGTTGTATTCCAGAAATTGAAAGCTTAACTGATATAAATATTACCAATAAGCTTTTAGATTTCATCAAAAATTCACTTAAAAATAAAAAACACAGCTCCAACTAGGCAAATACCAGCAAAAAGATAATTCCAGTGCAGCTGTTGCTTCATATAGAACATAGAAAACAATACAAATAAGGTCATAAAAATATTAGAACAAACTAATAATAAAATTGTTTTTAAATATACTGGCATAATTCATATTCAACAAAATCTATAGTATAATTGTAAATATATTTAGATTCATACATGAATCATATTATATTCTAAAATGAATTATTTGTCAATATTAGGTATTAAACTATGAAAACTATAGAACAAATCATCTCCAACTTAGGTAGCGAAGAGTCGTTGGAAAAAGCTATCAATAAAACCGTGTCCATTCGTCTGCCAGTTATATATTTGGCTCGAATTGATGCGCTAGCAAGCTTAAAAGACACTAGTCGCAATGTATTGCTAAATGAAATTATTGAAGCTGCTTTACATGAATTGCTAACTAAACTAAAAGCTCAAAATAAAGATTTGGCTGACAAATTAGACAGCAAAGCGCAAGAATTATCCAAAAGATTATTAGCTGAGCACGAGCCACCGCCTCCACCTCATAAAAAATAAATTATGATTGATAAAGTCCTATTTTATAAACTCTGGCGTGACTTATGGCAACGCCGTTGGACTTTATTAGCTTTAATCATGGTACTAACTGTTGGTGTCGGCAATTACACCGGCATGACAGGCGTCTATCAAGACCTAAACGTAGCTCGCAATAATTATTACCACAAGTACAACCTAGCTGATTTCGCCATAAACCTAAAACGTGCTCCGGAAATCACCGTCCCATTGCCACAAAACACGCCCAATATTTTAAGATTGCGCAGCCGCATTAAAACAGAAATCATGCTGGCGTTGCCTAATACTACACAATTAATCCCAGGTAATGCCGTATCATTGCCAGTGCCAAGGCAAAATATCATCAACTTTATACCCCAGTTGACAAAGACAACAAGCCAATTCAAGTCAGCAGTTCTGGCTTAGTAATCAACGAAACTTTAGCCAAGATCTTACATGTTAAAGCAGGAGATATGATAGAATTACGCCCATTAATCGGCAACCGCACTCCAACTAAAGTGAAAATCAATACTATTATCAAAACTTATCTGGGCCTATCGGTATATGCTAATCAAACTTGGTTAAGTAGGTTTATTCCGCAACTGAAACTGTCAAACCTCATGTTGGCGCAATTCAGCAAACTTTCACCGAATTAGCAAAACTCGTCTCGATCGTACTTATGTGATAAATATGCCTATTTCGGGATTTTTAAAACGCATTAATTTTAAGCCTGGCAATAAAATAACCAAAGATCAGATGCTTGTCATGCTCCTATTAGCGGCACAGTTTTAGAACGCTATCAGCAAGGCGGCACCTGGTTGCCAGAAGGCACCAAGTTACTTGAAATCGGCGATCTAAACAAACTCGAAGTCATTTGTGATGTGCTAACTCAAGATGCGCAAATGTTACATATTGGCGATCCCGTATTATTGATAAGCATCGACAGCCCAATAGTTTTGCAAGGCAAAGTTAAACGCATTGATCCAGCAGGTTTTACTAAAAAATCTTCGTTAGGTGTTGACGAACAACGTGTCAATGTCATTATCAGCATTCAAGACCCAGCCAAAGCCAATTTAGGTGTGGCTTATCGATTACAAGCGAAATTTTTAGTCGGCTCTCAACAAAAAAATGCCTTATTAATACCGCGCTTTAGTGTGTTGCAAGACACAGATGGCAATTATTATGTGTTTAAAGTAAAAGGCAAAAAATCTACAAGCAAATTGTGAAAATCGGCATTAAAACCAACACGGAAATTTCTGTAACAACAGGCTTAACAGCTAATGATATTATTGTCGCCCAACCGACGGCCGATATGCGCGATGGGATGAAGCTATAAAGCAAAATCCCGCACTTAGTGCGGGATCATTGTTTGCTTAACTTATTATTTTTCTAAGAATCCCATTGTTGACAATATACTGTAACATGGTCATTCCCACTATAGACCGGAGTAAACGTAATGAAGTAGCTCCTAGCTTTATATGGGTAAAAAGCAAGAGCAGCCCAGCACGATGAATCCGGATCAGGATTCTTATCAAAAAACTTACAATTTAATCCATCAATCAAATAATCACTGCAAGTTTTTTTATCGAAAGTAAGAATTTGATGTTTCTCGGTCTTAAAAACCCATAACATAAACATATGTTCTTCATCATTATTAAAAGTATATGTTACTGCAGAAGGTTTATTTGTAATAGATGTTCCAGCGCTCTTACCCAGATATATAGGCAAATTCCATCTTTTGCACAACCCCCAAGAATCTTTATTACATACCCTAACGGTAAAATAAGGAACAGGTTGAGTACTTTTAACCACCACCCTGAAGGTGTGAATGTAAGAAGCATAAATCTGACCTGCAAACACAAAACATAAAACCGATATTAATATTAAAATACTTTTTTTCATAACCACCCCCTTTTTTATTAAAATATCTTTTATATTTTAAGCCTTATCCTGGATTAAGGTCAAGGTGTTTTGTTAATGATGTGGTTGTCGCTCAACCAACTGCTGATATGCGTGATGGGATGAAGTTATAAAACAAAACTATCTTTCTGTCATTGCCAACCGCTTCAATGTCATTGCGAGCAACACGAAGCAATCCAGTAGTATATTTAATCGCCCTGGATCGCCACGTCGTTTCACTCCTCGCGATGACGGATAGCAATCTTACGCGCTGTATGTAACTTATGTTTAATCTCTTGCCCACTTAAACTTTCAAGCTCAATTGATACTGCCTTTGCTGCTTGAAAAGCTTGTTGCAAATACTGTGAATCAATATCTGTACAAATCTCGCATGCTAGCAAAAAATCAGCAAATCTTTGTGGGCGGCGAAATACATCTAAATTTTCAAGTAATGTTAGAGTTTCTTCGGCATTAAGTTCTAATGCTATGGCAAATTTATCTTGGTACTTTGCAACTAAAACAGCCAGATCACGGTATGGGTTTGGCACTCTAACTCTGTCACATAAATGTTTAATTGTGTCGACATCTAATTGGCTAGTTAAAACTGCAAAGCAAATTGTTGCTTTTGCTTCTTGCTGGGCTGCTTTTTGTAATACTTCCATTGACTGCTGCAAATTTGGCTCGATCTCTGGGAATAAAATAGGCAATGCTCCACAATCACGTAATACTTCAAAAAACCTTTGCGGATATGGCAATTCTAAAGTCCGTTGCAACTCTTGCCAAACTCTTTCGGGAACTAGAGCATCTACTTCGCCATTTTTTACCATGACTTGCATTAGTTTCATAGTATCTGGATGAACACTAAAACCACCAAAGCGCGAAGCAAATCTACCAACACGCAAAATCCGCACTGGATCCTCAGCAAACGCCTCTGACACATGGCGCAAGACTTTATTTTCAATATCGGCAATACCGTTATAGGGATCAATTAACTCGCCATCTGGCGTCTCGGCAATAGCATTGATAGTGAGATCGCGCCGCTTTAGATCATCTTCTAATGTTACATTTGGGTCGGCATGAAAAGTAAAACCAGTATAACCTTTGCTGACTTTGCGTTCAGTACGCGCCAACGCATATTCTTCGTGAGTTTTTGGATGCAAAAAAACCGGGAAATCTTTGCCGACAGATTTATAACCCAACTTCAACATTTCTTCCGGCGTAGCTCCTACAACTACCCAATCACGATCTTTGACCGGTAATTTTAATAACCGATCTCGAACTGCACCACCAACAAGAAATATTTTCATATCATTCCCAAAACTATTTCGCCTTATCAGCAGATTTTAACAAACTGCGCCGACAAAACGCTAATATTATCCCAATTAATACAAGAGCAGATGCGGCCCAAAATGCTGCCCTGAATCCCCAGACAAAAGCTATGGATTTGTTAATTTCTGGCGAAGCTGCATATAATTCGATATTAGTTAATATCGCAACACCTGCTGAAATACCAAAAATTCTGCCAATATTGCGCATAAACGCAGCAACTCCACCAGCTGAGCTTAGCTGCTTATCCATGATAGTTCTATAAATAGTCACATTATTAGGCGATATAAACAAACCATTACCAATTCCAAACAAAACTTGGGCGATAATAATTTGCCATATTGATGAATGAACAGTTACAGCACTCTCAATTAACAAACCGAGCAAAGTAATAATCAATCCCCACTCGGTTATTTTAACCGGATTATAATAATCAGCAAGGAATCCACTTGCAGGCGCTACCAGCAAGATAAATAATGGTGGCAATAGCAAACAAAAACCAATTATCCTGGTGCTCACATGCAAAATATTTTGCAAATAAAACGGTAGCAAAATATTATTAACAGCAAGAGCCGCAATTATTATAAAAGCAAGCACAACACCGCTTCCAAATAACTTATTTTTCATTATTGCTAAAGGTATCATCGGCATAGAAAAAAATCTTTCCCAATGAAGAAAAGCAATCAGAAGCATTACTGCAAGCGACCCGCTTGTTATGGTGAGCCATGAATTCCAGCCCCAATGAACTGCATGGGTTAGTACTATTACAAAGAAAAACATTGCGCTCGCAAATAATAACACACCCAAGAAATCAATTTTCTTAACTGCAGCTGAGATCGTGCGCGGCAAAATATAATAACCCAAAATACAACCCAAAATACCAATAGGGATATTAATATAGAACAATGCTCTCCAACCGGCAAAGCTCATAATAAATCCGCCAACTCCTGGGCCGGTTATACCGCCTAATGCTATCAGGGTTGCATTAACACCTAAAGCGCGCCCTCGTTTTTCCTTGGGAAAATAGCTCAAAATGATTGGCTGATTGTTAGCCAATATCATCGCGGCTCCTAAGCCTTGCAATAATCTAAACAACACTAGTGACCAGAATGAAAAAGCTAAGCCACACAATGCTGAACTTATCACAAATACTATAAATCCAAGTAAATAAACATTGCTTTTGGAATAGAGATCTCCCAATTTGCCACATAAAGGTAAAGCCATGCAGACCACTAACAAAAATCCCGTCACAATCCATTGTTCATACCCTAAGCTTACATGAAATTGTTTCGCTATAGTTGGCAATGCCACATTAACAATACCCGCATCCAAGGAAGCCATTCCGACTCCCAGAGCAGTCACCCAAAATACCACCCATGGGTTTTTAGAAATTTTCATTTTAGCGCGCAACATTATATAATTACTTAGTTTAAAGCCTAAAGGTCATATTATATGCGATTTATAACTATTATACAGTATTGTTTACCTCAGCATTTGCTGTCTCGCCTTATTGGTGCTATAGCGAAATGTCGCTGGTATTGGCTCAAGAACCTTTTGATTCGCTGGTTTTGTCAACGTTATAACATTGACCTAACAACGGCCAAAGAGCCAAATATCACCAAATACCAAAGCTTTAACGAATTTTTTACTCGTGCTTTAAAGCCAAATATTCGTCCAATTGCTGCTGTTGCAAATGCTATTGTCAGTCCAGTAGACGGTCATGTCAGCCAAATCGGTCTAATAAAAGAAAAACAGATTATACAAGCCAAAGGGCATAAATTTACTCTTACAGATTTAATAGGAACAAAACATGCCTCTAAGTTTATTAATGGTAATTTTGCAACTTTATATTTATCGCCACAAGATTATCACCGTGTTCACATGCCAATTAGCGGCAAATTGGAACAAATGCTGCATATTCCGGGAAAATTATTCTCAGTGCAGCCGGATGTAATCAACAACGTTCCGAATTTATATGCTCGAAATGAACGTGTGGTAAATATTTTTCAAACTACTATCGGGCCTGTTGCAGTAATAATGATAGGTGCCATTTTAGTTGCCAGTATCGAGACCGTCTGGGCTGGTGAAATAACTCCACCTACTCGCAAACAAATTCTGAAATGGAATTATACCAAGCAAAATATTCAGCTAGACCGCGGCGCTGAAATGGGCCGCTTTCAATTTGGATCTACTGTGATTATACTGTTTCCAGAAAACACCATAAGCTGGAATACAAAATTAAAGCCTGAAAATAAAGTTAACATGGGACAAACCATAGGAGAAATATTATGAGTGATGGAGTTGCTCTATATGCCCATAGAATGGGAATCGACACCTACAAAGAAGCGATAATATTTGTACACTGCGACTCTGAAATCTGTCGTTCAGAAGGATTTGAATCTCGCGCTCGTATTCACGTCGCTATAGGAAATCGTCGTTTTGTTATTGCTACGTTATATACTGTACATTCGGAGTTAATTCCCAAAAACAAAGTTGGGCTATCAGAGCACGCCTGGCATGTTTTACACGCCAAAGAAGGCGATGCTGTCAGATTATCTCACCCGGCGCCTTTGGACTCTTTAAGTTATGTCCGCGCCAAAATCTATGACCAAGAACTAAAAGATGATGAGATGCAAAGTATTATTAGCGATATTGCTGCCAATCTATATTCTGATGTTCATATTGCTGCGTTTATCTCAGCCTGCACCAGTAACGAGTTAAGCAATGAAGAAACCTTCTGCTTAACGCAATCTATGGTAAATGTTGGAAACAAGATATCGTGGTCGGCTGATCAAGTTGTCGACAAACACTGCGTCGGCGGCCTTCCTGGTAACCGCACTACTATGCTGGTAGTGCCGATTGTCGCAGCATTTGGGCTGACAATCCCTAAAACTTCTTCGCGCGCCATCACTTCACCGGCCGGAACTGCAGATACCATGGAAGTTCTGGCTCCGGTACAACTAGACTTGACCCAAATGCGTAAAGTTGTAGAACAAGAAAATGGCTGCATCATCTGGGGCGGTTCGGTTGACTTAAGCCCTGCTGATGATATTCTCATTCGAGTTGAAAGAGTTCTGAATTTAGATAGTGTCGGCCAGCTAGTTTCCTCAGTATTATCTAAGAAAATTGCCGCTGGCTCCAGTCACGTGGTTATTGACATTCCCATCGGCGACACTGCAAAAGTCCGCGATATGAAAACAGCCGCAAATCTCAAAACTAAATTTGAAATGGTAGGCCACAAAATGGGGCTAAAAGTTAATGTGGTATTTTCTGATGGATCCAAGCCTGTCGGCCGCGGCGTAGGCCCAGCACTAGAAGCAAGAGATGTGTTAGATGTACTGCAAAATAATCCTCATGCCTCAAAAGATCTACGCAAACAATCCTTATATCTTGCCGGCCAGGTACTGGAGTTTTCACCACAAGTAGCCCCTAATACCGGCTTAGGCATAGCCACTGAGATCTTAGAAAGCGGCAAAGCCTGGAATAAGTTTCAAGCCATTTGTGATGCCCAAGGCGGCATGCGCGAAGTGCCATCAGCACCACACAGTCACATCATCACGGCTTGCAAGGATGGCATTGTCGAAAGCATTAATAATCGCCGCTTGGCAACAATTGCTAAATTAGCCGGCGCGCCGCGTGCCAAAGCAGCAGGGATCGAGTTACACGTCAACGTAAATTCACAAGTAGAAAAAGATCAGCCGTTATTTACTATTTATGCTGAAGCTAAGGGCGAACTGGAGTACGCAGTTTCAGCCATTAGATCTGAACATGACGTTATGCAAGTCAATGGTGAAGATTAAGTGAAGCAACTAAATCCAACTCTAGTTAAAACTGTAAGTATCCTCAACGACGGTCAATATCATGACGGGACTACTATTGGCAATATTTTAGGCATTAGCCGCAATGCAGTTTGGAAGACCATAAAAAAACTTGAAAGTTATGGAATCAAAGTCAACTCCCATAAAGGCAAAGGTTATGCCTTACCAGAGCCATTAATTTTGTTGGATCAACAATCAATTCAAAAAAACCTACAACATGAAGGCCTAATGCTTGAAGTTTTTGAAACTATAAAATCCACTAACTCATACCTCAAAACCAGCAACCATGATGAAACCATAAAAATCTGTTTAACTGAACAACAAACGCAAGGCAAAGGCAGATTTAATCGAGACTGGCATTCGCCTTTTGGCCAAAATATTTATTTATCTTGTCTTTATCCATTTAAAAAAGATATCAGCGAATTAGGTGGCTTAAGTTTGGCAATCAGTCTAGCCATTCTAAAATCAATTCAAGCAGAACAACAAGATTCAAACATCCTGCTTAAATGGCCTAATGATATTGTTTATAATCAAAAAAAAATTGCCGGCAACCTAATTGAAGTCAGCGCAGAGGTACATGGCATGTGTTATGCCATAATCGGCATCGGTATCAATGTTAACATGCTCCAGGACAATGAAAATATTCCACAACCATGGACCTCACTCCGACAAATATGCGACCACTATATTGATAGAAATATTCTGGCAACTAATCTTATAAATACTTTATTGAAATATTTGGATAAATTTGCAACCTACGGCCTAGAGCCTTTTTTATCCGAATGGAATCAGCATAATCAATTACTAGGTAAAAAAATTAGCTTAAAACACGGTAATGCAGAAACTCAAGGTACAGTAATCGGCATTAATAACTTTGGGCATTTGTTATTACAATTAGCAGATGACTCAGTAAAAGCTTTTTCTGCCGGTGATACCACTATTTTAAAATAAGATTAATATTATTCATTAGCAACATATGCCTTAATAACCGGATTAATAATTCTATATTTTTTATCATCACCTTGAATAATATCTTTTTCCTTTAGGCCTCCAATCGCGCTCGCAATAGAGCTTGGTGACATATCTGTTTTCTTAGACATTTCTTTACTCATTAAGTTACTACTTTTCCCTATGGCTATTAAAGTTAAAACTTTTTTCTGACCTATTGATAATGCAGAAAGCTCTTTGATCGTGTCACTTCTTTCTTCCTCTAATAATAATTGCCAACTTTGCAGCACCTGTTTTTCTGATGGTATCAATTCATTTTCGGACCATATAATGTCACATAACTTGTTAAGATAATAAGGATGGCGCTCGCTCAAATCAGTTATACTTTTTATTGCGGCTTCGCTTAACTCACCGTTCCAAGTTTTTTTTGCAATTTTATTGAGGTGAATCTTATAATCCTCAAACGAGATACGTTTAAGATACAACTGCCTACACAATTTATACAATGGCCTTGTCTCTTCCTCAAACATTGATTTTAAAAGTCTACGATTACTGCCTGAAAAAATAAAGGTTAAATATTTTGTTTTTTGTGCTATGTGTCTTATAGCACCTTCAATACCTAAGCCTTTAGCAATAACTCCAACTATTTGAAATTCGTCGAGAAACATAACCGCTTTTTGATTTTTTTCGGCAAGCAATTTTTCCAATAATAACAACGACTGTTTCACATTGCTCGCCGGATCGCTATCAGAAGGGAAATCAAATTCCAGCGCTATACCGCTTGTTTTGATTATTAATTTTGGTGTTATTTTTGCAAAATATTTTTTAATAGAATTGAGAATTTTCTCAACTGGTCCAATAGCTTTACCAATCAGATCTGTAACTCCTTTAACTATATACTGCTCAATAATCTTTTCACTTGTGGCCATAAAAAAATCTACTTGCGTATTAGGCAACCCGCTTTTTTTAATAGCTCTTGCCGCAAGGCTTGATTTTCCGTATCTTCTTGGGGAAATTAGCAAAGAGTGTTTTCCTGATAGCACATTATCTAACAACCATTTTGTCTCTTTAACTCTATTACAAAATGCAATTCCCTCAGCCATGCCGAGTGGAAAATAATCTCGTGCCTTCATAAGTCGCTCCATTTATATAGTTTATATCGATTAATTATACTATATTATGGATTTTACGCAAGCTTCCGTTACGGAGACTTACGTTACGGAACCTTACGTTACGTAAATTTACGTAATTTCACACAAATTAATTACTTCGTTGATATCAATAGCTTCCTCCGGCTTCTGCTGATACTCAACCACTCCTAAACACGGCACATCAAACCATTCACGCAAAGTGACAATATTTTCAGCTAAGGCTGACATTTCCGGATCAAGACAATTGGCTATCCATCCCAATAAATTTACTTTATTTTGCTGGATTGCATTGTAAGTCAAAATAGCATGATTCAAACAACCAAGACGCATACCAACAACTAGGATAACAGGTAAATTCATTGCTACAACAAAATCAGCCATAGTTTCTTGGTTATTTAATGGCACCAACCAGCCACCAATGCCCTCTAAAATATGCACATCAGCATCACATGTTAGTGCTGTATTTGTTTTCGTAATTATGTCATCCACATTAAGTTGATACTCAGCATAATCTGCAGCAATATGTGGCGCTATCGCCGGCTCAAACGTGATTGGATTAATAATTTCATAAGGTAATTGTATAGATGACACTTCTTGCAATAATATAGCATCGGCATTATATAACTTACCATTGTTATACTCACACCCTGAAGCTACAGGTTTGATGCCAATAGTTGCTAATCCTTGGTCATTAAATGCTTTCAGCAAACCAACACTAATATAAGTTTTACCAATATCTGTATCAGTACCGGCAATAAATAATTTCATTGTCATTATTTTGCAATTGCTCTAATCGCTTGAACAGTTATGTCGCGCAATTTTTCCATGTCAGCTCTAGCAATATTAAGAGGCGGCAGCCAATAAATCGTATTGCCAATTGGTCGCAACAAAGCTCCAAGTTTGACCGCTTCTTGAAAAACCTCATATCCTAAACGCGGCTGTTCAGTTATTAGATCAGCTGCAATCACTGCACCAATACCGCGAATATTCTCTATTTTATAAGTCTGCTCGGCCACATCTTGCATCAATTGAAAATAATAAGCTTCATTTTGTCGCACTTGCTCATAAATATTTTCATCCTGCATAATATTAAAAACTTCAACTGCAACTGCTGCTGCCAGTGCATTGCCGGAATGTGTATGCGAATGCAAAAAAGCTTTTCCTGTGCTGTAATCGTCATAAAAAATGTCATAAATACTATCCGAAGTTAACATGACACTCAGCGGCAACCAACCGGCAGTCAGACCTTTGGATAAGCACAAAAAATCGGGCTCAATGTCTGCATGCATACACGCCAAAGGCAAACCGGTTCTACCAAATCCTGTCATAATCTCATCGGCAATTAAGTGCACATTATTTTGCTGAGTCCATTTTCTTAATCTTACTAAAAAATCTTTGCTATAAAGCAATATGCCGCCAGCGCCCTGCACAATCGGCTCAAAAATTATCGCCGATAATGTATCTTTATGTGGACATAACTGCTGCTCAATAGCTGGCCAAACTTCGCCACAATCATTCCACAAAGGATCATGACGTGAATTAACATAAGGAATATTTCGAATAAATTCTACTTCCGGCATTAAAGTTTCATAATATTTGCGAAAAATATCACAATCGCTTACTGCTAAAGCTAAGCTAGTTTCGCCGTGATAACCATTTGCTAATGCCATTATCTTAGTACGCTTATTCTCACCACAAATTTGCCGAGCCTGAATACTCATTTTTATCGCCATTTCAACAGCACAACTGCCGTCACTGGCAAAACTTACTTTATGCAAAGTCTGCGTTAAACTAGCTAATTTTTCTGCTAACTCAACAATAGTACTATTACAGGCATTGGCCAGAATAACATGCTCAAACTTTTCCATTTGCTTATACAAAGCCTGTTGCAGCCGTGGATGACCGTGCCCTAAAGACTTACACCACCAACTGGAAATAGCGTCAATGATTTTTTTGCCATTCGCCAACTCAAGATAACTGCCATTCGCCTTGACTATTTCTATTGGCCGAAATGTTTCATAATCCTTCATTTGTGAACATGGATGCCAAATATATTTCAGGTCTTTCTGCCAAAGTTTATTTTTTTGTGTCATAGACCTAATATATTAATTATCCTTGCTTGTGTCAACCCTTATATATATTTTAGTTGACTAAGCTTATTATTGTCGTTATTATAATTCACTGTCATCGCGAGGAGTGAAACGACGAAGCGATCCAAACCTGTTTATTGTAAAAACTAGATTGCTTCGCGGTGCTCGCAATGACCAGACACTACTGGATTCCCGCCTCCGCGGGAATGACTGAAAGAAGAGGAAAATAACAAATATGACTAAAAACTTGACCCAACAAAAAATCAGTAAGCTATTTGCTCTGCCTTTTACTGACCTGATATTTCGAGCACAAAAAATCCATCGGAAAAACTTTGATCCGAACACATTACAAATCCACACCCTTTTAAGCGCAAAAACCGGTGACTGTAGCGAAAACTGTGCCTATTGCCCCCAAAGCGCTAATTATCAGACGGGAGTAAAAAAACAAAAACTACTCTCTTGTGAGCAAATAATTGCAGCTGCAACAAAATCCAAACAAATGGGCATCCACCGTTTTTGCATCGCAACGCAAGGCAAAACACCAGGCACCAAAGATTTTAGTCAAATATTAAAAGCAATCAAAGCTATCAAAAAATTGGGCTTAAAAACTTGTGCAACTTTGGGTGAACTAACCGAACAGCAAATTCAACAACTAGAGCAAGCGGGTTTAGATTCATATAATCATAATCTTGACACTTCGGCAGAGTTTTATTCCAAAATAATTACTAGCCACACCTTCGAGGATCGTCTGGCTACGCTAAAAAAACTCAGCAAATCCAATATTAATATCTGTTGCGGCGGTATTATCGGCATGGGTGAAAGCATACAAGATCGGATCAATTTACTCTTAGCACTTACAAAATTACCTAAACCACCACAAGTTATTCCGATCAATTTACTCATTAAGATTCCAGGCACGCCATTAGAAAACGCCAAAGATATTGATCCATTTGATTTCGCGCGAATACTGGCAGTCACCCGTATCACATTGCCGAAGTCCAATATAGCTTTGGCAGCCGGGCGCAATAACATGAGTGATGAGCTTCAAGCTCTATGTTTTTTAGCCGGAGCAAACATTATCCACTGCGGCCAAAAGTTATTAGTGACACCATTGCCGAATATTGATAAAGATAAAAAATTACTACAAAGACTTGGTATTAAAATTGATTAATCAAAAAAGATTACATGATTGGCAAGAACGAAATTTATATCGACAATTAAAAACTGTTGAACACGTAAATGGTAATAATGTCATTTGTAATCATCACGAAGTTATATCATTTTGCAGTAATAATTATTTAGGCTTAAAAGATCATTCTGATATTATAGTTGCCACCAAAAAAGCTCTGGATAAATATGGCATTGGCAGTAGTGCTTCGCCGGCAATTAGCGGATATACTTCACTGCATCAAGAATTTTCTGAGAAATTGGCCACATTTTTGCATCGCGATAATGTATTACTATTTTCCAGTGGCTACTTGGCAAATCTTGGCGTTATCACAACACTTACTAACAAAAACACCGCCGTGTTCCTGGATAAACTTTGTCATGCGTCTATTATTGATAGCTGTAAGCTCTCAAACATAAAATTTCGCCGCTATCAACATTTGAATATGCAAAGCCTGGCGAAATTACTGCAAAATACTACAACAGATAAATTAATAATATCCGAAGGTATATTTAGTATGGATGGTGATATAACTCCTTTGGATGAACTGACTACAATCGCAAGTGATTCATATGCTCAGATTATTCTTGATGAATCGCACAGCATTGGCGTTCTTGGTGAATCTGGTCGCGGTTGTTGTGAATTTGTTGATCTAAAACCACAAATTATAACCGGCAGTTTTGGCAAAGCTTTTGCCAGCATTGGCGGCTTTGTCGCTGCAGATGCCGATACGATTGATTATTTATTGCAATTCAGCCGAACTTTCACTTATGCCACATCTTTACCACCAGCCATAATCGCAGCTAATATGAAAGCATTAGAAATAATGCAACTGGATAATTGGCGACGCGAAAAATTACAGCAGCTTATTAAATGTTTTCACCAAACTGCACAAAAATTGAACTTAACTCTATTACCATCGATAACATCTATTCAATCAATACTAATTCATGATGCTAAAAAAACCATGACCATCGCTGCAAAATTGCTTGAACGAGGATTTTGGGTCGCTGGGATTCGACCGCCAACTGTACCACCAAATACAGCAAGATTAAGAATCAGCCTAAATTGCTTACATTCTGAACAACAAATTAAGCATTTACTAACAATTTTAGCGGAGCTGCTTGATGCATAACTTGGTTTTATTGCATGGCTGGGGTGTAGATCAGAATATTTGGAATAATATAGTTCCAAATTTGTCTACAAATTTTCATGTCAGCACCATGGATTTAACTCAATGGGACCCAAACCTTGAACTTATGACACACAAAGTTCTGGATCAAACTCCTGAAAAAGCTATGTACCTTGGCTGGTCTTTAGGTGGACTACTAGCCTTGCAAATAGCAATTTCGACACCAAAAAGAGTTCAGAAGCTTATAACTGTCGCAACAACACCAAAATTCATTGCTACTGAAAACTGGGATGCAATGCCTGAAAAAACTTTTCAGCATTTTTATCAAATGTTCAAAAATGATTATCTGCATGCTTTAAATTATTTTATTAGTTTACAATTTTTAGGTTCGCCGAATTATAAAAAATCAATTACCATAACTAAAAAAGATTTTGCCAAACAAAGTAAACAGGATCTAGCAAATGGCTTGAAATTATTACGGACAACAGATTTGCGCAGCCAAATCAACAATATCCAATGCCCTACTTTGCATATTTATGGGGCAAATGATCAAATCGTTCCTATCGCAACAGCACAGCAATTAGCCAATGCCCGAATTATTAAAAATGCTAGTCATGCAGTATTTATAGATCAACAAAAAGCATTCTTACAGTTATTAAATAAGTTCACTAATGAATAAACAAAAAATCATTCGTTCATTTAACCAAGTAGCTAATAAATATGATACAGCAGCAATGTTGCAGCAACAAATTGCCACTAAATTAATTCAGAAACTACCAAAGTTATATTCTCCACCTAAACTCATTATTGATCTTGGCTGTGGCAGTGGCTATTGCACTAAAAAATTGTTATCTCATTATGCTGATGCAGAATATTTGCTAATTGATATTGCACCAAATATGCTAAATGCTGCCAAAGAAACCTTAAATAAACGCAGCAACATAAATTACCTCTGCGCTGACATTGATTCCCTGCCATTGCAAAATAATGTTGCTGATATAGTGATCTGTAGCTCAGTTTTGCAATGGTGTTCAAAGATTGAGCACAGCATCAACGAAATAAAACGAATTTGCACCAATGGCATTTTTGCTTTTGCGGTTTTTACTTCCAATACTCTGATAGAATTAAAACAAGCTTGGCAACAAATAGACAATTATCAGCATGTAAATAATTTTATTACTGCGAATAAATTAAATAATATGTTGCAGGCTAAATTTAGCAATGTGACTATTCAAACTGAAACAATAACAATTACCTATAAAAATATTTATCAATTATTAAAATCCCTAAAAAATATGGGTTCATGTAATATTAATAAAAACCGAATAAAACATCTTAGCGGTAAAAAAACATTGGAGAAATTAGCAAAAAATTATTCTTTAATAAATAATGATAATTGTGTCAGAGCTAATTTTGAAGTAACTTATGGTTATGCTAAATAATTAATTCAATAACTCACGCATCTTAGCTTTAATCATATCAATCGCAATACGATTAGCGCCGCCACGTGGCACAATAATATCAGCATAACGCTTAGATGGCTCAATAAATTGGAGATACATCGGACGGACAGTTTTTTGATATTGATCTAGAACTGATTCTAAAGTACGACCACGGTCGATAATATCCCGCTGCACGCGTCGCAACAGGCAAATATCCATAGAAGTGTCCATAAAAATGCGAATGTCCATTAAATCGCGTAATTCGGGCACAGAAAATACTAAAATTCCCTCTAATACAATAATACGATGCTTGCCAACTTCGCGAGTTTCAAACATGCGCGAATGAGTAGCAAAATCATAGGTTGGGACTTCAGCTGATTTGCCCTTTAATAATTGTCGCAGATGCTCACACAACAAATCATGCTCAAGCGAATCCGGATGGTCATAATTTAATTTGGGTAATTCTTCAGCCGGCAAGTCTGAATGATCCTTATAATAAGAATCCTCTGAAATTACAGTAACTTGATCGGACCCAAGTTCATTAACAATAGTGTTGGCTAATAGGGTTTTTCCTGAAGATGTGGCACCAGCGATGCCGATAATCATAGTCTCGTTACTCATATGGCTCCTTTTGTTTTTGTAATCTTAGCACATAATAATGCATTTGCGCCTACAGCTCTATATCTTTTTTTAAATTTGCCACCAAAACTTATAGCCTGTTCCGGACAAAAAGCAATACAACGCATACAAACTTGGCAGCCGTCATGTTTTACTGGGAACTCTTGCATTTCAATAATCTCAATTGGACATAATTTGGCACACAAACCACATTTAATACATTTTGAGGTGTCGATTTGAATTTTTTTTCCCATAAAACGCCACGGATATTTACTTCTGCCCAACAAACCAACCAAATCGCCAAGAATTGGTATGCGATGCCATTTGGTTTTACCAGTAACTAAATTCTCAGCATATTGTCTTGCTTTTGCTAAAGCTTTAGCTTTTTTATGTTCTATTTTTTTAGCTGGTTCAATTTTGCCCAGATTACTTGGCATCACAATTTCTTTGGCGCCAATTGGCCAATAACTATTTTTTAATAAGGCTTTTTTCATTGGCCCAACTAAACCGCCAGAAAAACCGCCCAAAGTATCTAGCATAAAAACTTCACAACCATTACCACGCGGTAGATTATGCACAAATTCCCAAACAAAAGGAAAAGTCGTAAATGCCGCAACAGGAAATGCCAAACCCAAAGTGTGCTTAATATTAATTTTTCTCGGATCAGCTGTTTCCATACGCATTAAGTTTACTTTTTTACCTAACTCGCGCAATGTTTTACATAGTTCCTCAGCAATAATTAGGGTATTGCCAGTTCCAGTAAAATAATAAATATCGATATTATTCTGCATTCTCATTTCCTTTGCGTCTTTTGAATAAAACATATAAAGCACCGCGACCACCATCTTTTGGTTGCGCTGAACAAAACGCTAAAACTTCAGGCATTTGCCGAAGCCAGCAATTCACTGCATCTTTTATGGTCACTTTTTGCTCGACACTATGCCTACCTTTGCCATGAATAACAATAACATGGCGCATATTAGCCTCAAGACAATTTTGCACAAAATGCCAGAATGCATTTCGAGCCTCAGCAATTGTGTAACCATGTAGATCAAGTCTTTTTTCAGTCACAAATTCACCGCGACGTAATTTACGTATCACTTTGGTCTGCAACCCAGATTGGGCATAAAATAGCTCAGCTTCAGAATCAATTTCTGTAAAATTATCTGCTAATTTTATTTCAGGTTCGGTGTGATTTGCTGCTGCTTTTGCTTTTTGCAGCTGTGCAAACTTTGGTTTTTTAGGCGCAAAATAAACCTTGTCATGTTTTATGGGTTTAATACCGGCAACATATTCTTGGAATATGTTATCTTGTTCTATTTCGTTGTGCTCTGGTTTTTTGCGCATGGTCTAATTTTATTATAACAGATTAATATTGGGGCAAACAACAATAGACGCGTGCACTGGGGCCTGCCCCTACAGAAAAACACCATATTGATATACCAATTTAATCAATTCCGCAATAAAAAAGTCACCGGCCCATCATTGCAAAGACTAACCTGCATATCAGCACCGAACTCACCGGTGGCAATTTTGCCAGCCTCATATTTTTCTTTGGCAAGCTCAATAAATTCGTTAAATAATTTTTCGGCATCTTCTGGCGCAGCGGCACTAGTAAAACTCGGTCGTAAGCCTTTTTTGGTATCAGCCGCTAAAGTGAATTGAGGCACCAATAACAGTTCGCCGGCAACATCTTGAACACTGAGATTCATCTTATCGTGCTCATCCCCAAAGATGCGATACTTTAATATTTTTTCTACTAGTCGAGTTACATTGTCAATTGTATCTTCTGGCTCAACAGCAACAAACACCAAAATGCCTGCGTTAATTGACGCTATTTCTTTATCACTTACAACCACATTGGCATGCTTGACTCTTTGTAATAATGCTAACATAATAGATCTACTTTAATATTAATAAGAGGAATTATAATGAAATTTAATCGAATTTTATATAGCGCAATTATTGCGATATTTATGTGCAGTAGTGCCATCGCGGCAACAACTCAAACCCAGTTTAATAATAATCAAGTACAAGCTATTCAACAGATTGTCCACGATTATTTGGTAACCAATCCTCAGGTTTTAATTGAGGCTTCACAAACTTTACAGAAACAGCAAATGCAAAAAGCTCAACAACTTTCTGAAGCTGCAGTTGCACAAAATGCTAAGCAATTATTTGACAGCACTGGCAAACCAGTAGCTGGCAATAAAAATGGTAGTATTGTGATGGTAGAATTTTTCGATTATCAGTGCCCACATTGCATAGATATGGATCCGTTAGTAGATACTTTAATTAAATCTAATCCGAATTTAAAAGTTATCTATGCTGAATTACCAATTTTTGGTAACGCTTCAAAATATGCTGCCGAAGCGGCACTAGCATCAATGAAGCAAGGCAAATATGACGCATTTCATAAAGCCTTATTCAATGCTGGCTCTAGGCTAACTAATGCCAAAATTCTGAAAATTGCTAAATCAGTTGGCCTGAATGTCGACAAGTTAAAACAAGACATGAAAGATCCTGCTATTGATGCTCAGCTTAAAACCAACTTCGAATTAGCTAAACAAATAAAATTAATTGGCACACCAACTTTTGCTATCGCTAACTTGAAGGCTAATAAATTCAGCTTTGTGCCAGGCCAAACCAACCAGCAAGGTCTACAGCAAGCAATTGATAAGGTTAAATAGAATTTATTCTAAATAATGTCTATAATCAATTCTGATACTGATATAGCCGCTGATTTTTACGAATTAGCGGCTTTATTGGATCTGGACAATGCCAATCCTTTTCGTGTTCGCGCATATCGTAATGCCGCTCGCACTATAGAAAACCTCCCAATTGAATTGGCTGATATGATTGCTCAAGGCCAAGACTTAACAGAGATTTCTGGTATTGGCAAAGACTTGGCCCAGAAAATTATCGAGTTAGTCAATACCGGGAAATTACCATTATTAGATGAATTGCATAAAAAAATTCCAGTAGAAATTGATGATTTAATGCACATTCCAGATCTTGGCCCAAAAAGAATCAAACAACTATATGAAAAATTAAACATCAAAACTTTAGCTGATTTAAAGCAGGCCTTGGAAAATGGCAAAATCAGTAAACTTGATGGCTTTGGTGATACCATCGCTGCCAGAATTCAAGATGCGGTACAAAAGAAAATTCATCAAGAAAAGCGCATTACTTATCATCATGCCAAAAAAGCCTTAGAACCATTGCTAGCTTATTTGGAGCAAATGCCGCAAATCAAAACCATTACTGTTGCTGGAAGTTTTCGGCGCGGTCAAGATACTGTTGGTGATCTTGATATTTTAGCAGTTACAACAGATGGGAAAAAAGCTATAGATCATTTTGCGAAATATTCATCTGCTATCAAAATAATGTCACAAGGTGAAGCTAAAGCAACAATAATTTTGCGCTCTGGCCTGCAAGTAGACTTTCGTATTATCGAAGCCCAAAGTTTTGGCGCAGCACTACAATATTTCACTGGCTCCAAAGCGCATAATATTGATACTCGAAAAATAGCCGTAAATAAAAATTTGAAACTAAATGAATATGGCGTTTTTAAAAAAGAAAAAGTCATAGCTAGCAAAACGGAAAAAGAAATATATCAAGCTATTGATCTAGAATATATCGAACCAGAACTTAGAGAAAATCGCGGTGAAGTCGAAGCAGCACAACAACATAAATTACCCAAGTTAATAACCCTTGCTGATATCAAAGGCGATTTGCATTGTCATACAAATACCACTGATGGTCATGATACTATTGAAGCAATGGCGCAAGCAGCACAGCAGTTAGGTTATGAATATATGGCCATAACCGACCATTCACAACATGTGACCATAGCCGGTGGCATGGGTGCCAATGAATTAAAGCAACAAATCAAAGCAGTAGACAAACTAAACACAAAACTCAAAAACTTTAGAATTCTCAAATCAGTCGAAGTTGATATTCTCGAAGATGGTACTTTAGACCTTCCAGATTCTATTCTAAAAGAACTAGATTTTACGGTATGTGCAATTCATTATAAATTTAATCTGTCACGAGATAAACAAACCGAGCGTATCCTGCGCGCCATGGACAACAAGTATTTTAATATTTTTGCACATCCAACTGGTCGCTTGATTAATATTCGCGAGCCTTATAATATCGATATGGAAAAAATCATCCATGCTGCTAAAGATCGCAACTGCATTCTAGAAATCAACTCCCAACCAGAGCGTATGGATTTAACTGACATTCATTGCAAAATGGCCAAAGATATCGGCGTTAAACTGGCTATTTCAACAGATTCGCATAGCACTGCTACTTTAGATTATATGCAATATGGCATCAATCAAGCTCGCCGTGGTTGGATTGAAGCAAAAGATGTGATCAACACTCTGCCTCTTAAAAAGCTACTACAGTTATTTTCACGATATTGATAACTCAGTAGCAATAGGTAATACAAACCTGGCTTAAGAAGTTAAAGTACAAAATCAAGCTGGAGTAAAAACATTGTGATATACTTAAGTAATATTAGCGCAACAAGATATTTAGGAAACATAGTTTGTGAGCATAAATAACAAGGCGAAATTAGAAAAACTAACCTGGAAAGGTGTACGCGATGAAGTTGCACAAGTTAATCCTGAATTTACAGCAATTGTTGATCAATTAAGTCCTAGCAATGAGGACACTATATATCGTATTAATTATCCCTTTGGCGCTAGGATTTTTAATAAAGGTATATTAAATATTCCAAATGAAGTTGGGGAACTTGTTGCCATAAATCACCACTCAATTCCACAAGAATTATCTGAGCAACTAAGCTATCGAGAGATTCCGTTAGGAATGGTTTTAAACAAAGTATTAGAAAATCACGTTGAATATAAGCAACGAGTTATTCCGCTTACTGTATTTTCTGCTGGCGATTTCTTTGGTGTGTGGGAGACTTTAGACCCGCCACATTCTCTCTTTCCTAAAACAACCTGGAATCTTACTTCTGGCGCAAGATCTTTATTTATGTTGGCCAAGATTTCAGAAGAAGGCGGAAATAAGCGCCTAAAAGAAAAATTCAACATGTCGGTCTCACGAGCGAAATCGTACAAAGATCATTGGAAAGTATTTAAAGACATAGCAAATAGTGATGCATTTCCTACGAGTTGGAACAGTGAAGTTATACTTTTTTCTAAATCATGGTTTAAAAAAATATATTCAAAAGATAAAGCATGGCTCGATCTGCGCGACTTTTTTTATGATTACGCTTGGAAAGTATCCATGTTCTGGCGCCATCAAGTCACCTGGGATCTCGTCTGGCAAAGTTTTGTAGATATTTTAATAAATTATAATACTAAAATAGATTATAATCAGCTGGAAACTCTTAAACATCTAATCGCAGTTGGAACTGGAGCATTGCCATTATTTGCTCCTGCTGATGACTCTAATGTTGATGGTCCAATAAAAGAGTTACAAATGATTTTTATGGAAGATTATGGCTTGAAATACGCTCCCACCATAATGCGCCCAATTCACTTTCCTTTATCTAAAACCGGATTTGGTTATTACTCTGTCCAAGAACCAACTTTGATTGAAAGCGTTCCAAAATCAAGGGCAATCCTAAACGTCATGCAATTCACTAGAGAACTTGGTGATTTAGTGTCCTTATTTAAGGAAAAAGTTTTAGATGAAACCTTAAAAGTTGAAAACACTCTTGTTTACACCTTAATGGAAAAAGTTCAGTTTGATTTCTTCCATAGTGATCCTGATATCCATGGCAGACTTAAATCTAGCCATTTATTGACTAAGGATGATCCAAGCTTAATCGCTATACCGCCTGGATATGGTGACAGAGAGTTTTGTAGTTATGGCAGATTTGTTAAAGGGTGTGTGAGACTAAAAACCTTTGGAGGCATGAATGAACGATAAATTTTTTAGAGATGAAAACTATTATAGTCAGTTTGGCCAAGATAAATATTTAGATCAAGTGGTTTTTAAAGGCAAAACTCATGGTTTTTTTGTTGAACTTGGAGCATACGATGGTATTAATTGCAGTAATACTTATTTTTTTGAAAAATATAGAGAATGGCAAGGAATTTGCATTGAACCAATACCTGAGCAATATAATTTGTTAGAGAAAAATCGCCAATGCTTTTGTGTATGGGGATGCATTAACGATACAGCCAATCACGACGATTTCTTACATGTCCATGGTGGTGATGAGTATAGGTTTGTCTGTAGAGAAAAAGAAAATAGGATTGTCGGCAAAGAGCACACCGAAATGTTAAGTGGACTTATACGGTATTATCACCCAAAACATTTAGAGCTAGTGAAAAAGGAAATAGCTGAACTAAATGTTGATTCAGCCGAAATTGAAGTCCCTTGCTACATTTTAAGCGACATTTTAGATAAAAAGAAAATAAAACACATCGATTATTTATCTATTGATACCGAGGGTAGCGAACTCTGCATTTTAAAATCTATTGACTTTGACAAATATGATATCGATATTATTAGTGTAGAAGTTTTATATCCAGATATAGATATAGATTCTTTTATGAAAGAACAAAGTTATTCTCTGATTAACAAATGTGGGTATGACGAGATTTATCAAAAGAACAAATGATATAACACTTTTCTATAACAACTCGAAATTTACATATAAAAATTTTCATATAAATTTACAATGGCTTTTTTAGTATTTCAAATCTTTAAACTATTGTATATATTTATCCTAGGTTATAAAAAATAAATCGTTAGACTTGAATTTATGGCAATTTAGAATGAGGTCGTAAATAGAAAGGAGTTATAGCAATGGATTATAGTACTTTTATTAACACAATAGAAACCTCTAAACACAGCGAAATTAATACTATCAGATTTCCTAATAGCTGTGTTATGTCCAATATTCCAAATGAGTTTATCTTATTATTACCCAACATAGTAGAAATAGTTCATAGCAATAAAGAGAAGTTATGCAAAAAAAATGAAGTTATCGCGATCTTTGGAATGCAAGTAAGTTTTATGTCTATAACATCAGATATACCCAGAATCACCAACAGAGTTATCAACAGCAACAATCCAAACTGTCATCTATGCTGTAATCTGAATTATCTCGTCACAGATGCACAAAAGCAAAACAAAGCAACTTCTTGGGAAGGCGCAAAAACTATAATGATAGATTTCACGACCGGTGTCGTGATGGACAAAATTGAATATCTAAAGCAAATTGTAAATAAAAATGAGTCATGCGGCAGAGTGTACGGCTATCTTGACCGCATAAAATTGGCAAATATATGGAAAGTTGTTACCTGTGAAAATCACTTTGAAAGTAAAGTCAACGATTGGCGACCTCTTAATCGTATAGCCAATAAACAGAGGATATCACCATGACAAGCAAAATAAGAATATTAGTTGCAGATGATGACGAAATAGTTAAAATCATCTGGCAGCAATTTTCTAACCCTCTATATCAGATAACTTTTGTAACTGATGGTCAACAAATTGTCGATCTGGACTTGCGACATATTGACATAATTTTAACTGATATAAATATGCCAAAATTATCTGGTATCAAAGCCACAAAAACCATTCGCAAAGCCGAACAAAACTGTAAAAACAAAATTCCAATTATTGGAATTACCAGCCATTCTGGCGATGATATTATGAAAAAATGCCTTGAGGCAGGAATGAACGAAGTATTAACTAAGCCAGTATTTCCAAATGATATTGATGCAGTAATAACAAGGTGGAATAAAGCGATTTGTGCCAAACGGAAGCAAACTCCAAAGTTAATTGCATATGGCTAGAAATCAGCTGCTACAGTTATCATCTCGGTCTTAATAATTTGAACAGAGGTGCTCAAGCAATATGCCTTTTTTCAGGTACCAACTTGATCATTACTTTACAACCCACAGACTTAGCATAACGCTTTAAAGTGTTTAACGTTGGAGAATGCCTTTTTTGACCAAACCCTGCCTCGAGACGAGCAACAGTTGATTGCGTTGTATGCATTTGTTTAGCGATTTCTGTCTGTGATTTTCCAGCCATTTTACGCGCCTTGATAAGTTCGGCGATCAAGTTAAATTCATCCTCTAACTCTTCATAAGCTTTAAGTACTTTTTTGTTGCTTAATGCTTCTTGTTTTAATTTTTCATGACTAACTGGTTTATAGCTCATGATTCAATACCTCAATTAAACGTTTTTGTGCAAGTTTTAATTCCTTTTTAGGTGTTTTTTGTGTCTTCTTAACAAAACCATGCAACACAACAATTCTTTTGTTAACGACATAGCAGAAAAAAACACGCCCTATTCCTTCTTGACCTTTAACTCTAATTTCAAATAACCCATCGCCCATAGCTTTAGTAAATGGCATACCTAAGTTTGGCCCTTCCTTTTCAATTAAATCCACAATGCGAAGATAACGAGCCAATAAACTATCAGGCCAACTAAAAACCCCTGTTTTAACTTTTTCGTCGTAATATATTACTTGCCATTTCATGTGTATTATATCATATTTGAGATTATTATAGCAAAAATAATATGTTAGTAAACTGAATATCAATCTATCAAGAAAGAGCTAAAATTGCTATACCGCTATTTTCACCGTATTGACAGGCATATCAATACCTTCATAATCTCAACTAAACGAATTACTGCATTTATCAAAACGCTCTTGACAATTAGTAGCAATAAGTAATACTTGGTAATAATAACACAAAAGAGATAAAGCTATGATAAAAAAAAGCCTTCACCCAACAGGGGTAAAATTAGAGCCTTCAATCAAACTAAGATTAAATAAACTTGGTGAATCGAAACAGCGCTCGATACACTGGCTAATGAAAGAAGCTATCAATCAATATTTAGCGCATGAAGAACAAGCTGAACAACTCAAACAAGAAACATTAACTCGCTGGCAAGAAGCAGAACAAAATAAAGTAGTAAGCAATGAATCAGTCATGGCATGGCTAGATACCTGGGAAACAGACAGCGAAGTTGAGCGTCCAAAATGCATGAGTTGATTTGGTTAGATAGCGCTGTAGATGACATTGTAAGATTGCGAGAATTTATAGCAGCACACAATTCCAAGGCAGCCAAAAAAGCAGCACAAACAATCAAACAAGCAGTAAATAAGCTTGCTGAACTTCCCAATATCGGAAAACCGGCAGAAGATCTACCAGATTACCGCGATTTATATATCAGATTTGGTGCAGCTGGATATGTGCTTCGTTATAGAACTTACCAAGATAACATATATATAGTGCATATACGCCACTACCGAGAATTAGAATTTCAAAACCCATAAAACTTACTATACCGTTCTTTTCACTGTATTGACAGGCATATCAATACCCTCATAATCTAATCCATGCATATACAAAAACATGGATTTACTCTAATTGAGTTATTAATCACACTCGCTATCGTTGGCATTTTAGCCAGTATTGCTTATCCCGCTTATCAAAAACATGTTGTGAGAGTTAGACGTAATCAAGCAATAATAGTATTAAATGATACAGCTGCAGAGTTAGAACAGCATTATAATACAGGCCATTCTTACAAAGATTTTACTATGAAAAACCAAGACGATAAATTTTATCGCTTTGAGGTTACAACTGAAGCTGACAATTATACTATTAGCGCCATTCCAATAAATGCTCAGGCGCAACGAGACAAACAGTGTGGCACATTGACTTTAAATCAATCTGGAGCAAAAACCATTTCTGGTAATGGCAGTTTAACTAGCTGTTGGCCTTAGAGTTTGTAAATATTTTTTATTACTACTTTATATAGTAGTATTTTATGCTATACTGCAGGAGATCGTATGATGAATAATTGGAAGCTTGAATATTATCATGATATTGAGGATTGGTTTGAGCAATTAACTAAGGATAAATTAAAAGCAATTGCTAAGGAATTGAAATTGTTACAGCTATGCGGAAATTCTTTACGATTACCACATAGCAAAGCTTTAGGAAAAAAGTTATTTGAGCTAAGAGAACGTAATTTTGGACTACGCATGTATTACACATTCTCGTCAAATAGAAAGATTGTCTTGCTACATGGAGGCGATAAAGCAACACAAAAGCAAGACATTAAATTGGCAAGAAATATGTTAAACAAAATGGAGTGATGATTATGAAAACTAAAAGTTTTGACAAATATCTTAAAAAAAGATTGGATAAAAAAGAGATTCGAGAAATTGAACAACAAGCAAAACTCGAGTTTGAAGCGTTACAAAACCTACAAAATGAATTATCCGAGGCTTTTTTAGAATATATGTCTGAGCATGATATTGGTTTTAATGAGGCAGCAAGACGTCTGCAAATGAGTCCTTCGCAGGTATCAAAAATTAAAAAAGGCGAAGCTAATCTGACCCTTGCAACTATTGCCCACATTGGGGCTTTGTTAAACAAGCATCCTCATATTGTGTTTTCGGATGCATGAGTTAAAACTTATTGGAGATTAATTAATGGAAAAATCAATTTTAGAAACAGTACATGACTCAGCTAATGATTTATACGAAGCTGGGGTAATAGACTCAATTACCATGCGAGAATATGCAACATGGTGCAGCACTTAAACTACTCAACTTAGTCGAACGAAAAGGGTTGGGGATTGTGATTTACTGACAATTCCGAGCTAGATTCCCGCCTGCGCGGGAATGACATTTTTAAGCTTTGTAATAATGGGGCTATTGCAATTGGGGCACAACCTGTGCACCGATTACAATAAATCAAGCACGTTTTTTTATAAACAAAACATCGATCACCAGCATAATCGCACCAACAACAATAGCTGTATCAGCCAGATTAAACGCCGGCCAAGACCATTGATCTATGTGAAATAATAAAAAATCGACAACAAAACCGTGCATAAAGCGATCAACCACATTGCCTAAGGCACCACCTAGAATTAACATTAATGCAGTTGGCAGCCAAATTTTATGTCGCGGTAAACGCAAAAGCCATATAACCAAAACAATGCTGATAGCAATGGCGATGATACTAAAAAACCACATTTGCCATCCTGAAGCATTGTCCAGAAAGCTAAATGCTGCACCAGTATTGCCGACAAAAACTATACTAAAAAACCTTGTAATTACAATTGGTTGAGTTACATGCAATAGAACCATAAACTTAGTTATTTGATCTGCAATTAACACCAAAAATGCTAGTAATATCCATTTTGAATTACGCATATAATCTTTCCTCGCCTTTATCTATAGTATTTTCAACACAGCGGCAACATAATTCCGGGTGTTCAGCATTGCTACCAACATCTTCACGATAATGCCAACAACGCACGCATTTTGGCTTATCTGAAACCGCGACTTTTAGCCACAACCCAGGCAGAGCATCTTTGGCATCTTGAGGTTTTTCTGCTTCTGGTAAAACTTTGGCACTTGCGGTAATAAACACAAAGCGTAATTCATCGCCGATTAGTTTAAGTTGCTCGAGTAATTTAGCATTAGCATATAAAGTCACATCTGCTTGCAACGCTGAACCGATTAAACTTTGATTGCGCATCTGCTCCAGCTCTTTATTAACTTCATCACGAATAGTAATTAATTGCTGCCAATATTCTTGACTAAGATCTTCAGCGCCTAACGTCGGCAAATCTTTATACCAAGTCGTGAAAAATATTGAATCTAGCGATTTATCTTCAATATATTGCCAAATCTCTTCAGCAGTAAAACTTAAAATCGGCATAATCCAGCGTACTAAAGCTTGCAAAATATGATACATCGCAGTTTGGGATGAACGCCGCGCCAAACTATTTTGCTGCATGGTGTATTGGCGATCTTTAATAATATCCAAATAAAAACTACCCATAGTTACAGTACAGAAATTATGCAGTTTGTGATACACCGCAGAGAATTGATATTTGCTATAGGATTCACGAATTTCATCCTGCATTAAGCGCGTCGTATCAACTGCCCATTTATCCAGAGCCAGCATTTTGCCAAATGGTACTGCATTTTTTGCAAAGCTAAAATCATTGAGATTAGATAATAAATACCTAGCAGTATTACGAATTCTACGATAGGCATCAGCTGTGCGTTTTAAGCTTTCATCAGAGCAATTTATATCGCCACTGTAATCGGCAGATGCAACCCACAGTCTTAAGATATCAGCACCCAGATTATTAGCAATTTTTTCGGGTGAAATAACATTGCCTAGAGATTTCGACATTTTTCGACCATCAGCGTCAAGCACATGGCCATGAGTTAATACAGTTTTAAATGGCGCATGACCATACATCGCCACAGCTGTTAATAACGATGATTGAAACCAGCCGCGATGCTGATCTGAACCTTCGAGATAGATATCGGCCGGCAATTGCAATTCTTTGCGCTGAGCCAAAACACAGGCATGAGTTACCCCAGAATCAAACCATACATCCAAAGTATCAGCAATTTTCTCGTAATCTTTAGCATCAGCTCCAAGCAAATCTTCTGCTGTTAACTCCGACCAAACTTCAATGCCATGCTTTTCGACTTTTTTGGCAACTTGTTCGATCAAATCTAGAGTATTAGGATGTAGTTCACCTGTAGTTGTATGAATAAACAACGGCATCGGCGTGCCCCAAAGACGTTGGCGCGAAATACACCAATCCGGCCTATTTTCAACCATACTGGTAATTCGAGCTTTACCCCAATCCGGCAACCACGTAACTTTCTCAATTTCTACCATGGCTTTTTGCCTTAAGCCATTTTTATCCATACTGATAAACCATTGCGGAGTCGCTCGAAAAATCAACGGAGTTTTGTGACGCCAGCAATGCGGATAACTATGCTCGATAGTTTCTAAGTGTAATAAATTCCCGCGCTCGCGCAAGATTTCGACAATATGCTCATTAGCATCAAATACTTTTTCACCACCAACAAATGGCGTATCCGGTAAAAACACACCTCTATTGTCAACCGGATTATCAATCAGCAAATCATAGCGCGATGCTACCACATAATCGTCTTGACCATGACCTGGTGCCGTATGAACATTACCAGTTCCGGCTTCAACTGTGACATGATCACCTAAAATAATTGGCACTTCGCGAGGCAAAAACGGATGCGATAATTTAATATTTTCTAACTCATCACCCGTGAATTTTTTAACTACTTTATAGTCTGCAATTTCATAACGCTGCATAACTGGAGCTAATAAATCTTTGACAACAATAAAATAAGCATTAGGAGTCTGCACTAAAACATAAGTAAATTTTGGATTAACTGCGACTGCCTGATTAGCTGGCAAAGTCCAAGGTGTAGTAGTCCAAATCGGCACAATGATATCTTTAGTTATGGTCGCATCAATTTTTGCATTATCAACAACTTTAAAACTCACATCTATCGCCGGCGAAGCCTTGTCTTTGTATTCAACCTCTGCTTCAGCTAAAGCCGAGCCACAGGCAATACACCAATGCACTGGCTTTTTGCCATGCACTAAATGACCATTTTCAATAATCTTGGCTAACGACCGCATGACGTTGGCTTCATAGCTATAATTCATGGTCAGATATGGATTATTCCATTCTCCAAATATGCCCAAACGCTTAAAACCCTGCTTTTGGATTTCTACTTGTTTGGCAGCATAAGCACGACAAGCTTTAAAAAACTCTTGTTTAGTTACTTTACCAACTTTACCAATTTTCTTTTCAACATTAACTTCGATCGGCAAACCATGACAATCCCAACCCGGCACATAAGGTGATTCATTGCCATCTAATAATCTGGATTTAATTACAATATCTTTCAAAATTTTGTTTAAGGCATGGCCTTGATGCAAGGCACCGTTTGCATATGGTGGCCCGTCATGCAGAATGAATTTTTTCTTTCCCTGGCGCTGCTCACAAATCTGTTTATAAATATTTTTATCGTGCCATTGCTTAAGCATTTCCGGCTCGCGCTGAGCCAGATTAGCCTTCATCGGAAACTTCGTGTTCGGTAGATTTAATGTATCTTTATATTCTGTCATATTGCTTTGCCTTTGCTACATCGCGTTCAATTTGTTGTTTTAATAATCCTAAAGAATCAAATTTTACCTCATCACGCAACTTGTGCAAGAACTCAACTTCAATTCTTTTACCATAAATATCCTGATCAAAATCTAATATATGCACTTCCAGCATATTTCTGTCACCACCAATTGTAGGTCGAGTGCCAATATTAGCAATGCCAGTTCTGACTGTATCATCTATACCTGTCACTTTCACGACATACACGCCAGTAAACGGCAAAACCTTGCGATGCAAATAAATATTGGCTGTGGGAAATCCCAACATGTGCCCTAGTCTATTTCCATGTGCTACATGCCCAGTCATAGCATATGGGCGCCCTAATAAATGGGTGGCCAAGGTAAAATCTGCCGCTGCTAATGCCTGACGCACATGCGTACTACTAACTCTGGTATTATCAGTATATAAAGTATCGAGTCGTTCGACCGGTAAATATTGTTGCAATAATTCCAATCCACCAAGACGATTAGTACCAAAAGCAAAATCATCACCAATTATAAGATGATGCACTTGCAATTTGTCTAAAAGAATTTTTTGAATAAATTGTTCGGCGCTTAATTTTGCCAAATATTTATTAAATCGCAGACACAAAACCTTATCGATGCCATATTGTTCAAATAATACTAATTTTTGTGTCAAAGTAGTCAACCTGGCACTAGCTCGAGAACCCATAAAATATTCCATTGTCTGCGGCTCAAAAATAATCGCCAAACCACATGAACCCATAGCTTTGGCTTCTTGCGTAACTTTCTGCAGGACTTTTTGATGCCCTAAATGGACACTATCAAAATTGCCAATCGTAGCAACGCAATGCTGCTCAGCAGTCGTTATGTTTTTAATATCACGAATTAATTGCATACAGCTATTATAACCTTATAAGCCACTATAAATAAATACTACTTAAGCATGGCCATATATGACCCCATATTCATACAAACTTGAAACGAATATCCTGTGTCGGCACATGAAATGGCCAGGGATTTTCTATTCGCAATTGAGAACGATAAAACCATCTTCCTATCCACGCATCTATTATAATTGTCTCATCATTCCAGGTACGCCAATTATCATTGCCGCGAGTTCTACCTATGGCAACGCAAACATGATCGATGTTGGTATCATGTCCATTGCCACCAATAACATTTGTCCTATATAGTGATAGTCTTTCAGGCCGGATATAATTTAAGGGATAACCATGATACTTAGTGAGAATATAGTTATACACGAAATCTACCATCTCCCCACAATTTCCTGCCATTTCCTCTTTAGATAATTGTAGTCGCTTCTGCAATGCTAACAATTCGTGATCTTGACTGGTACCTACTTCATCTATTGCTTCCAAGCCCATGAATGGATAAAGATCTTGAGTTCGAGGCAATCGTTCAAAAGCGAGCTCTTTTCTGGATTGGTAAAGTAACGCTTCAAGCGAACGCCTTTCTTGTCTGTCTTTATATAACCCTGGCAAATTACGCACATCTTCGTTACGTACTAATGTTGAAGCATCTGCCAATCTAACGCCATTTTGAGGATAATTTTGCTGTTCTGGGATATATTGAAACCTACCCTGGGACGGATCAAACGTATTGTTATTAATATTATATGAACCCAGTGGAAACGTTTTTCGCGCTTCAGTAACAGCAGTCTGAGCTAGCTGCTCTAAGAAAATTTGTAAAGCTGATTTAGATGGCATAATGTAGTCCCCTACCCACATCAATATAAAAATTAACTATATTATAACATGTTTTTTAAATAATTTTTTTCCTAGAAAAAAATTGATAAAATTTTCAATCTCAACTAGACCTTTATCTCAATTTTTAATATCATGTTAACAGTTTTTAACGAAATAAGGATTTTGTGAATGCGAAAGCTGTTTGTAGCTGTAATTACTTTAATGTTTATCTTGCCATGCATGGCAAAAGTATACGGCCCAACTAAAAGCTCAGACCATTTATGGAGCATTGCTGTAAAAGTAAAACCGCATTCTGCAACTGAACAACAAACCATGGTGGCAATATTACGCCAAAATCCTCGGGCTTTTTTATCTGATAATGTTAACGGCTTAAAAACCGGTTATTATTTACGTATTCCGTCACGCACAGCAATCAAAAAAATCTCGCCGCAACATGCAATAAATATCGTCCATAAGCAAAATAAATCTTGGAATAAAAGCACCAAGAAAACCATTAGATCATCAGCAACAAAAGCTATTAATTATAATCGAAGTGCAATTGTGAAAATTGCCACGATGGAGTTACAGAATCAAAAAGATATTTTGACGCTGCAAAATCAGATCAACAACATAAATAGTCATATAGCAAATTTAAACAAACAATATCAAACGCGCCTGACAAATATCGAACAAAACAATAATGTCCAACAAGCTAATATTCAAAAGACGAATCAGCAAGTACAAAATTTGAATTCACAAATCCAACAAGCACAATCTGTTGATCAACAACAACGTAATATTTATCGCTATGTTATAGCCGCCATGATAGCTGTGATTTTATTGGTTATCATTTTGCTTATTGTTTTCATTAAACGTGGCAAAAAACAAACTATAGTTCATCAAGAACTAGAACAAGATTCTGACTATGATTTCATGGGCAGCGACGAAAGCATTCCATCCAAACTAGATTTAGCTCGCACTTATATCGATATGGGCGACATCAAAGATGCCAAAAAATTCCTGCAGGAAGTCATCGAACTGGGTAATCCAGAGCAACAACAAGAAGCTAGAGACTTGCTGGCTCAAATAAAATAACTGATATTTACCAATTTCCCAGTTATTAACTAAATAATATATTTTTAGCATATTTTGGAATATATTAAAGAATATACTCTATAATAACATTATAACATAATAACAATTCAGCCTATTAACAAAACAGGCAACTAAATACATTACTACATGGGGGGAGTTATGTGGAACAATGGTGGTGACTCTGACAAGGAAGCTATTGAACTACAAGATCTAGGCGGTCCAGATCCTAGTACTCTACCATGGGACGTATTACCTAACGAATTATGGGCAATGATTGGCGAGGAAAATTCAGATTTAAGATGGAATATGCGCAATGTCTCCCCGAATTTTAATAGCTTATTCACTTTGTCCAACATCGCACCTCCACCAATTCAACCTGGAAGATCTATCGAATTAATAATTAGCTGCGGCAGCCCAACCACATCTCTAGTAGAATATTCACCTGATATCCTTGTTAGCGGGCATGAAGATGGAAGAATTCGTGTCTGGAATATAAATACCGGCTTATGCATGAATGAACTGCAAGACCATAGGTTCCCAGTCAAGCATTTGGCTGTGTTTAATAATGATTGGCTTGTAAGTAGAGCTGCAGATGGCATTCGCATCTGGGATCAAGGTGGAGAATGCGTGAAAAAACTACAGTACCCTGCCCCTGAAGCATGCGAAATTCATGCACTAGCGGCATCTCGCAAGAGTTCATGGCTTGCATGTATCTCATCATGCGGTAACGATACATTTATCTTCGCTTGGAATTGCAGCAATCCAGCATCTACACCACTACCGTTATTGCTATCACAGCGATTACCAGATTCGAGCAGCTCTATAGCTAACATTGGTGAAGATCGAGTTGCATTTTTAAATAACAATTTAGGTATGAGCGAGATTATTATTTTTAATATTAAAACAAGTAATGCAGAGCGCATGTTGAAAATCCCGCAAACAGGGCATAGCGAAGAGAGGGTTAAACACATCGCTCCACTAGGCACTTGTTACCTAGCCATCGGGACTGAGATCGGTATGAGTGACGATACAAGATCTAATATTTATATATACAATTGGAGAACCAGAGATTTAATAAGAAAAATACATAGCAGCAAAGGACATATCCTTTCTATGGCCGCGTTCGACCATGGAGAACTTGTCACTATACATGCAGGTAAAAAGATTTGTATTTGGGATTGTCAGACTGGACAATTGCGTACTTGTCGCGAAAAACACAATTCTAATCTAGTAGGAAAGCTAAGCAATTTCCGATTTGTCGAAGCAATTAACATCAGAAATAATTACACTATTCGAATCGAACATTTGCGCACTTCACAAGCAACATAAAAAATCTCAAAATCGTGTGGTACAATAATAGCATTCACCCATAAATGGAATAACTAATATATGCGTATAGTTTTAGGTTTAGAATACAACGGCAGCAACTATCATGGCTGGCAACGGCAAAGCAGCCGTGAAGATTTGCCAACAATTCAGGATCGCGTTGAAACAGCACTTTCTAAAGTTGCCGATCATAAAGTTAATATAACTTGTGCTGGCCGCACTGATGTTGGTGTTCATGCGCAAAATCAGGTTATTCATTTTGATACTCACGCGATACGCAAATTAGATGCCTGGGTGCTTGGCGGTAATAGTAATTCACCCAAAGATATCAGTATTAAATGGGCTAAAGAAGTTGATGAAGATTTTCATGCACGCTTTTCTGCCATTGCGCGGCGTTATCGATATGTTATTTATAATCATCAGGTTCGTCCCGCAGTATTAAATAAACTAGTCACTTGGCATTACCAAAACCTTGATGCAAAATTAATGCATGAAGCCGCTCAACATCTCATTGGTGAACACGATTTCACGTCATTTCGGGGTTGCGATTGTCAATCGAAAACGCCGATGCGTAATGTGCATCATATTAAAGTCAAACGCCAGGGCAAGTTAGTAATCATAGATATAAAAGCCAATGCTTTTTTAATGCACATGGTTCGAAATATTGCTGGCGTTTTGATGGAAATTGGCGAAGGTAAACAACCACCAAACTGGACAGCAGATGTCTTAAAAGCCTGTGATCGGCGTGCTGCTAGCGTTACTGCTCCGAGTGATGGTTTGTATTTATTAAGGGTTTATTATTAAACATCTCTCAGTCATTGCGAGCGGAGCGAAGCAATCCAGTTTTTACAATACCATGTTTCTGGATCGCGTCGTCACTTCGTTCCTCGCGATGACGAAAGAGGTAGAGGCACATTGCCAAACAAGGGCAGACACAAAGGTCTGCCCCTACAATTGAAAAACCGTCTCTGCCAAATCACGTAAACTCTGTTGATCATGGGCGGAAATAATTATTGTCGTGCCCTGCTCAACTAAATTTTGTAATACTTTGACGATCTGCTGCCAACTTTGTTTGTCAATATTCATCATCGGCTCATCTAATAACAATACTTTTGGTTGCAGAATTAGGCGGCTTGCCAAAGCCACACGTTTGGCTTCACCACCAGACAACTCATTAAAATGCCGTTGACTGAATTTGGCAGGATCAAGTCCAACTTGAGTTAGAGCTTGGTCTACTCTGGCTTCAATATTATTTGTGTCTTTGCGTAATTGCAAGCCATAAGCTATATTTTGGAATACTGTGCGTTGTAATAAAAATACATCTTGAAATAACATGGTAACTTGGCGGCGCAATTTTGCTAGTTTTGCTGGATTAATTTTGGTATCAAAATATTTGATTTCGCCTTTTTGTGGAATAGTTAAAAAACTGAGTAATTTTAATAAAGTGGTTTTGCCGCTGCCATTGGGTCCGGTAATACCAAAGATTTTACCTGCTGGAATATCGAGTTCATCTAAATGCAAACTGAAATTGTTGCCATATGCGTATTCAATATTACGTGATTGATAGGCAAATTTCATGACTGGACCTTGTGGGTTTTAAATACTGACATAATGAAATTCACACTCAAGGCAAATAACAATAACACCATGCCTAAAGCAATACTGGTGGCAAATTCACCTTTATCTGTTTGCAATGCAATTGCTGTGGTTATTGTACGAGTAAACCATTTAATATTGCCGCCGACCATCATCGAAATTCCAACTTCAGACACAACTCTGCCATATACTGTCAACATCATCACCAATATCGCATAACGCGTTTCCCACAACATAGTAAACATAATTTGACGACTATTTGCCCCCAAAGTTTGTAAGCGTAATGGCAAACTTCTGTCCATGTGTTCTATGGCACTCGCTGTCAATGCTATAACTAATGGCAAAGCTAAAATAGTCTGGCCGATGACGATTGCATATATGGTAAATAGTAAATTTAGACCTCCTAATGGACCTTGACTTGAGATCAACAAATACACAATCAAACCAATCAATACTGTTGGCAGAGAAAGCATGGTATTAACCAATACTCTTAGCGCGTTTTTGCCGCGAAAATGGCTGCTGCCTAGCTTATAACCCAAGGGAATACCTATACATAAACTGATAACGCTTGAGGATAACGAAGCTTTGATAGTAATCAAAATAGCTGAATAGGTAGACGGATCACCATGGATCAAAAGATTAAAAGCTCGCTCAATACCGGAAAACAGATAATTCATAGCAGCAAATATTAGCGATATTTTTCTGAAGTAACAACTTATATAAACACGTCATCGCGAGGAGCGAGCCTGTCCTGAGCTTGTCGAAGGAAGCGACGTGGCGATCCAGAAGTATGTTTTGTAAGAACTGGATTGCTTTGCTGCGCTCGCAATGACGACAAACAGCAGTAAATATTTATTTTTTTTGACGTGTACAGAGTTATTTGTGGAAAAAAATTCCTATCTAGCCAAATATGTACTAAAATGACTACATATACTTAACTGGGAACAAGCTTCAAATTATGCAAAAAAATAAACAAATTCCTATTGCCATAATTGGCTTAGGCGCTCTAATGCCCGGATCGCAAAACGCGGCCGGTTTCTGGAATGATATTGTTGCCGGAAAAGATTTAATGTCCGATGTCCCCAAAGAACATTGGTTAATTAAAGACTATTATGATCCAGATCCTGCTGCACCTGATAAAACTTACTGTAAGCGTGGAGCTTTTCTAGGTGATATCCCTTTTGATCCGTTAGAATTTAAAATTCCGCCGAATCGGTTAGCGTCTACTGACACTTCACAGCTGTTATCTTTATTGGTCGCCAAACAAGTATTAACAGAAATTTGTAAAGATAAAATCTCTAATTTGGATCTAAATCGTGCTGGTGTAATTCTTGGCACTACCGGAGCTCAAGAATCAATGCTCACATTTGCAGCCCGCCTAGACCGCCCGGTGTGGCTCGAAGGGTTACGCCAATATGGCATTGAAGAAACAGAAGCACAAGCTATTTGTGATCGCATTTCCGAACTTTATGTGCCAATTAATGAAAGTACTTTCCCAGGCGTGTTGGGTAATGTAATCGCTGGCAGAATTGCCAATCAATTTGACTTTGGTGGTACTAACTGTATTGTTGATGCAGCGTGTGCCAGTTCATTGGCAGCACTGACTATGGCAGTCAATGAATTACAAACCGGACAAATGGATTTAATTATCAGCGGCGGCGTAGATACTATGCAGCATATAGCTATGTATATATGCTTCAGTAAAACTCCTGCATTATCTGCCACTGGCGATTGCCGACCTTTTTCTGAAAATGCTGATGGCACTATTCTCGGTGAAGGCGTATGCTTTTTTGCTCTCAAACGCCTCGAAGATGCCGAAAAAGCTAACGACCATATTTATGCCGTCATTCGCGGTATTGGCTCTTCTTCAGATGGTAAAGGCAAAAGCGTACACGTGCCAGTTGCCAAAGGCCAGGCCAAAGCTGTTGAACGTGCTTACACTCATGCTGGTTATTCACCCAACACTGTCGAACTGGTTGAAGCTCATGGTACTGCTACCAAAGTTGGTGATGTCGAAGAAGTAAAAGGCTTGGAATTAGCATTTACGCAAAACAAAAATGCTAAAAAACAATGGTGTGCTTTAGGATCAATCAAATCCCAGATTGGTCATACTAAAGGTACAGCTGGAGCTGCTGGATTATTTAAAGCTGCCTTGTCCCTACACCACAAAATTTTACCGCCGACAATAAAAGTAAGCCAACCTAATCCAAAATTAGAATTAGAAACTAGTCCATTTTATTTGAACACACAAGCTCGACCATGGATTCGTGGCGATGAGCATCCACGCCGTGCCGGCGTTAGCTCATTTGGATTTGGCGGCAGTAATTTCCATGTGGCTTTAGAAGAATATACTGGAAAAAAACACACTCCACCAAAACTACAATATCGTCCAACAGAATTATTGTTGTTTAGCGCAAAAGATACAGCTGACTTATTGAATATCATGCATGAGAGTTTAAACACTGAGCAGGATTTTTATAATTTAGTAATTGCATTGCATAGTAATGTTAATAACAATCATTCCGTACGCTTAGCTATAGTTGCTGATCAAAATAACTGGCGTGAGCTTGTACAGCAAGCTGTAGCAAAAATTGGCGAAAACCCTGATGAGAATTTTTCAGCTGATGGCATTGAATTTGCTGTTAATAAAAAACCCGGCAAAGTTGCATGTTTATTCCCTGGACAAGGCAGTCAATATATTAATATGGGTATCGATGCTGTGATGGCTTTTGATACTGTGCGTGATGTTTGGGACCAAACGGCTAAACCCTTGGAAGCTGATACTTATTTGCATGAAGTAGTATTTCCTCATCCAGTATTTAACGAAGCTGATAAAAAAGAGCAATTAACTAAATTAACTCAAAGCGAATGGGCTCAGCCTGCTATTGGTACTGCCAGCATGGCACTATTTACACAATTGCAAGAATGGAATATCAAACCAGACTGTGTCGCCGGCCATAGTTTCGGCGAAATCACAGCTTTAAGTGCAGCCGGTTGTTATGATGTTGAGGCGTTAGTGCAAATCGCGCGCAAGCGTGGTGAATTGATGGCTGATGCAACTAAATCTACTCCAGGTGCGATGACCGCAATTTCGCATTCGATCAAAGATTTATCTGAAATATTAGCTAAATGGTCCAAAACCATTACGGCAGCCAATATAAACAGCCCAAAACAATTAGTAGTTTCTGGTGCGATCAAAGATATCGAAGCGTTTGAGCAAGAATTAACAAAAAATAAAATTTCATATAAGCGTCTACCAGTTGCATGCGCCTTTCATTCGCCGATGATGATTGCAGTTGCAGAGCCTTTTGGTGAATGGCTAAAATCCAAGAAATTCACGGCACCGATAATTCCTGTTTATGCTAATACCACAGCTAAATTACATGCAACAACCGGCAACAAAATCAAAGATGAATTGGTCAAGCAATTAACTAGTTCGGTCCAGTTTTTGCAGATGATTGAACAAATGTATCAAGATGGAGTTCGCACTTTTATCGAACTCGGTCCCAATCAGGTTTTAAGCAAACTAGTGAAAAAATGTCTGCCTGATAAAACTATCAATGTGATTGCATTAGACCAACCCAAAAAACAAGGAGTTACTACTATTTGGGACGGTATAGCAAAATTATTTGCTGCTGGCATAACTCCAGATTTAACAAAGCTAGAATCTTATGCAGATGTTGCAAACAACAATTCAAAACCAAAGAACCCGGCGGTTGTTAATTTAAGAGGCTGTAACTACGGTAAACGCTATCCCGTACTGAATAAACCAACGCCACCAGTTAAACTAAAGACAGAGGAACCAATTATGACAGAATCCCAAGCACAACAACCAGCTCCGCAAGCAGCGCCTACTAATGCTAATGTACAATTACAGCAGCAAATGGTTAATGCTCATATGGTTTACCAAAAAGCCATGGCAGACAGTCACATCGCTTTTCTCCACACAGTTGAGCATATGATGGGGGCGTTGTCGGGAACGCCATGTACAAGTTATGAAATCCCTGCACCGACTATTGATATTCCGGCTTCGACTAGCTCACCACAGGCAGCTCCAGTAGTACCAATACCAGTGCCAACACCTGCTCCAATACCAGTGCCAACACCTGCTCCAATGCCAATACCACCAACTGCGCCAGCACCAGCACCACAGATTCAACCAACACCACCAACTGTTCCAGCACCTGCTCCGACGCCAACTTTACCAGCTGCGGCTCCGATTCCATCTACGCCGGCACAAGGAGCGCCAAAACCTGCTGCACCAGCTGCACCTGAAGATATGGAAGCAATGTTCCTAAGTATTATTGCTGACAAAACCGGTTACCCGCTCGACATGTTAAATCCTGACATGGAGCTTGAAGCTGACCTTGGCATCGACTCAATTAAAAGAGTTGAGATTTTATCAGCTGTTCAGGAAAAAATGCCGAGCATTGCTACGGTAGATGTTAATGCTCTCGCAAATATGCAGAAAATAAGCGAAATCATTGACTACTATAAAAAACAGCAGTAACACAGCGCATGAAATATGGAAATAAAAACAATCATATTGCGCAGTTAGAACAGGCTGTTTTCGCTGCGCAGCAAAACTTTAATCAACAGATGGCGCATACCCATCTGCAATTTCTGCAAACCTGTCAGCGCATTGCCTGTCATGAGCATAGTCGAATGGCCACGACACAGCCAGAGACTCCTATGGTAACTGCAACAACTCAACAATATCCAACTATCAGAAGATTATTAGCAAAAATTTTAGCGCCACCTGAAGGCAAACATATGCCTGGACTAACGCAATTAAAACATTTAGCTGTGACCCAAGATGATGCAGGCGTTGCCCCGATTTTAGTGGAAAAATTAATTCACTCCGGTTGCAAAGCTAAACTTGTAACAACTGTTCCAAAAAATGTTGATGGTTTAATTATGCTATATGGACTGGATGCGCCACAAACTCAAAAGCAGGCAATGCAGGTTAATTATAAAGCATTCCAGACCGTGCAAATTTTAGCTAAAAACATTAAAGACACAGGTGTTTTGGTGACAGTGCAAAATAGTGGCGGTGATTTCGGCTTGTCTAAGATTACGGAAATGCAAGCCTGGCAAGCAGGTTTTCCAGCATTAGCCAAAACTATGCAGCAAGAATTTCCAAATGCCAGCGTCAAAGCAATTGATATTGATACTAAAGACCAAACCAAAGAAGATATTGCCGAACGCATATTTCAGGAAATAATTGCCGGAGGACCGCAACTAGAAGTGGGCCTGGGCGAGCAACGTATTACTATTGCTACGCGCCCGGAAAATGCGTCAACTCAAGATACTTTGCCAATCGACAATCAGTCAACAATTATAGTTTCTGGTGGCGCACGCGGTGTAACGGCTGCTTGTTTATTGGAATTAGCTAAATATGCACAACCAAAATTGGTGCTGCTGGGTCGAACGCAGTTAATTGACGAAAAGCCCGAGTGGCAGAATGTCACTGACAAAGCACAATTGTTGCAACTAATTCGCACAGAAGCTCAGCAAGCTGGTGAAAAGATAACTCCGAAAGAACTCAACCAAAGAGCGACTAAAATTCTAACTTGTCGCGAAATCCGCACTAATATCGCAGCTCTGGAAACTGCTGGCTGCCAAGTACATTATGCTGGCGTAGACATTCAAAACAAAAAAGCTCTAACCAAACTATTACAAACAATTCGACAACAATATGGTTCTATCACCGGAATAGTTCATGGTGCTGGAGTTCTAGCTGATAAGCGCATTGCTGATAAAACCGCAGAACAATTTGAGTTTGTATTTACCACTAAGATAATTGGTTTGGAAAATTTACTCGAACTAACAGCAACTGATCCGCTACGCTTTATGGTATTGTTTTCTTCCGTAGCGGCACGCTTCGGCAATATTGGCCAATGCGATTATGCCATGGCCAATGAAATTCTAAATAAAGTTGCCCAACAGCAGCAATTACAGCGTGGCAATAAATGCCTAGTCAAGTCAATCAACTGGGGACCATGGGAAGGGGGCCTGGTGACACCGGCTTTAAGCGAACAATTTAAACTGCGCGGCATTCCATTACTACCACAAGATCTCGGCGCCCAATACTTTGTTAATGAACTACGACAAAAGAATTATACTGATGTCGAAATCGTAATCGGCAGTCCTATTGAAAATGCTACAGTAAAAACTACCGCAGCTACTTATCCAATAACTATTAATGCTAAGCAATATCCGTATTTAAATAGCCATACAATAGATAATAATATAGTAGTACCGGCATGTTTAGCACAGGAAATATTACTGCAAACAGCGCAGAGCATATTGCCCAATCAATTTGTCAGTGGTTGTCGTAATCTTACCGTACTCAAGGGCATTCAGTTGCCCGATTTTACTAGTCAGGACAGCAAATTTCAGATTCAGACCAAGCCACTTTATGAACAAAACGACGAGTTGTTATTGGATATAAAATTAGTAAATGCCAAACAAATACCGCATTACAGCGGGACCATTGTCATTACCGATAAAGCAAATATTAGTGTTACTGAAACTCTGCAGCCAATAACCAATATTCAACCATGGCCAGAAGCTAATATTTATCAGCCGCAGCAACTATTTCATGGCCCTGATTTTCAGGCAATCACCAATATCGAAGCTGGCGACAACGGTATGCTCGTCACAATTCAAGCCGATAAAATGTTATCATGGTCGGCACAACATGACTGGATCAGCAATGTTTTGATGCTAGATTGCGCCATGCAAGCCATTATTCTCTGGACTAGACGCCAAACTAGCAAAATAGCTCTACCAGCGGCCATTGGTGAATACAAACAGTATCCTGTGAATCAATTTCCAACTACAGTAAAATTGTTGTTGAATATCCAACAGCAAGATCAATTTGGGTTTCTGAGCCAAGCGGAATTTCGCAATGAGGCTGGACAAATACTGGCAACTTGTCAGGACATCAAATCATATATGGTGCAAAAATGAGCAAGTCAGCTAAACAATTTACTCCCATTGCCATTATCGGCCAATCCTGTGTATTCCCGGAAGCACTAACTCCTGAGGATTTATGGCAACTAAGCTTAGACAAACGAGATTGTTTAAGTCCAATTAAAAAGCCAGGATTTGAGCAAATTTTACTGGAAAACATCCAGATGCCGCCAACATTACCGCTCGAGCAATGGCGCTTACGTGGTGGCTATGTTACGAATTTTGATACCGTATTTAATCCGGAAGGTTTTGCTCTACCTGCTGAAACGTTTGTGGGTTTAGATAAGGTGTTCCAATATCCACTCCACTGCGGCCGCGAAGCCCTTAAATCCGCTGGCTATGATATTGCAGATATGAAACAGATTCGTGCAGGTGCAATTTTTGGCAGTTTACCTACACCGACTACTACGCTAGCTCAATATGGCCAACTGCAAATGCTGCTACAACAGGGCCCAAGTTATTTTTCCGCCAAATCATTACAACAATTAGAGCAACAATTACCTGATGCTCGGAACTGTTTTATGTCCGGCTTTCCTGCACATTTGCTAAGACAAGCATTACAATTATCTGGAACTGCCTATACTTTGGATGCTGCCTGCGCTTCGGCTTTGTATGCCATTCGCCAAGCTTGTGATCTGTTGCAGGATCATAAAGCTGATATGATGTTATCGGGTGCTATGAATGGAGTTGACTTGAATTTCTTATATCCTGGCTTTACCTCCCTACAAGCCCTCAGTATGACTGGACAAAGTCGACCGTTTCACAATCAGGCCAATGGACTTGTCCCTGGCAATGGTGTAGGCTTTATAGTGTTAAAACGTTTAGAAGATGCTCTATCTAATAATGACAACATTTTAGCTGTGATTCGTGGTATAGGTTTATCCAATGATGGCCGCAGCGGTGGCATACTAGTGCCTGCCCACTCGGGACAAATTCATGCAATGCAACAAGCCTATGCTACAAGCGCGCTAAAACCTAAAGATATTGATGTGTTAGAGTGTCATGCCACAGGAACTGTTACCGGTGATAAAACTGAACTGGAAAGCATACAACAAACTTTCCCCGCTGAACATGAGTTAGTTATTGCCGGACTAAAATCAAATATTGGCCATTGTCTGGCGGCTTCTGGTATTGCAGCAGTGATACGCGTAACTCAAGCTATGTCTGCCGGTTTAAAACCCCCAACTTTATATACTGAAGATCCAATCGATATTTTAGCTCATAGTTCGATGCGTATACTCGATAAAGCTGAATCATGGGAAGCCAGAAATGGCATGCGTCGCGCTGCAGTTAATTGTTTTGGCTTTGGTGGTAACAACGCCCATCTGATCCTGGAGCAGGCAGCACCTTCTGCAAATTACAAATTCACGCCGCCAACTTCTCAAACTAAAGCAAAACCACCCGAAGATATTGCTATCGTCGGTATACAGGTTATCACCGCCGGCTGCAATAATACGGAAGAATTTAAAAACGCTATAAATAACAAAACCCAAAAACTCGCCGGTATGATTAATGCAGTAGAATTACCTACTAATCTTCATTTTCCACCCAGTGATCTACGTGAAGCTGCAGGCATGCAGCTTCTTATATTACGTGCGACTTATGACATTATGTCTAAAATCGGACCTTTACCTAGTGCAACAACTTCTGCATTTATTGGTCTGCGGTGTAATGCGGACCTTGCAAAACACGGCTTACGTTGGCAATTACCCGAATTCCTAAGTGAACTGCAAACTGCATCCGAACAAGATTTTCCCACTGATAAAGCTTGGCTTACTGCGGCACGTGAGGCAATTATCGGTAAGTTTGCAGCTGCAACACTTTTAGGCAATTTGCCCAATGTTACTGCAAATCGTCTGAATGTTCAGTTTGATTTAAAGGGTCCAAGTTTTTCAATATCAAGCGAGGAATTATCCGGAATAGATGCATTAAAAATAGCAATAACCCGATTGCAAAAACATGATATTGACGCAGCTATTGTTGGTGGTGTTGATCTATGTTGTGATCTTATACGTACAAAGGCAGCTGAAGCAGTATTCAAAAAACAGCAACAAGTTCCCGGCGATGCTGCAGTAGTTTTAGTACTAAAACGTTTATCTGACGCGCAGCATAATAACGATAATATTGCAGCAATAATCCCAGCGCAAAGCTCTGAAAGCTGTGAGCTAAAATTAGGCACAGCCCACGGTCATACAGACTTAAGCTCCATATTTGGACACACTCACTGTGCTAGTGGATTATTACATGTTGCTGCTGCAGCACTAACCGCACAAGCGCAAAATAATTGTGTTCAGGTTGGGATTAGTGCTTTGGGTGAACGCTCCGATTTCGTGACAGTTAAACCACAGGAACAGAACAATGATGCTTAAATACGACACTTATACTGCCCAAGTTAAATTACCTGAACCACCGGCGCCAAAAACAATTTCGCCGCCACCACCTAAAGCTACCAACGCAGCCACATTGCAACGCATGCGAAACATTATGCAGTTGCATCAAAGCTTTATTGAGCAGCAAACAGCCATGTATCAGCATTTTCTTAATACTCAAGCCGCCATAAGCCGGCAACATGAAATTGCTCCTGCGCCACAAGCTGCACCACAGCCACAAATTCCCGAGCCAAAACCGGAAATGCCGGTAAAAGCCGAACGGCATAGGGTGGGTAAAGTTCTGTTCACTCGAGAAGATTTAGAATATTTATCACATGGTAAAATTTCGACCAAATTTGGGCCCTTGTTTAAGCAACAAGATAATTTTAAGCGCCAAGTGCGAATGCCGATGCCACCATTATTACTCACTGATCGAGTGCTTAGAATTGACGCCGAACCCGGCTCGATGTCCACCGGAACACTTTATACTGAAACTGATATTAAAGAGGACAGCTGGTATCTACATCAAGGCCGTATGCCGGTCAGTATCACCATTGAATCTGGCCAAGCCGATTTGTTATTAATCTCCTGGCTCGGAGCTGACTTTGAAAATCGTGGTGAACGTGTATATCGTCTGCTTGGCTGCGAATTAACTTATTATACTGAATTACCCAAACCTGGTGATACCTTGTGTTACGATATTCATGTCGACGGCTATGTCCAACAAGGTGACATTCGTTTATTCTTTTTTCGATATGATTGCCGCATTAATGATCAACTATGCTTTAAAGTCCGCAATGGCCAAGCTGGATTTTTCAGTGATGAAGAATTGGCTAATTCTATGGGGGTATTATGGGATGCTACAACTACTGAATATGACGCTACAAGTCAGCTGGATCCTCCTAAAGTAAAATCCCAATATTCTAAATTTTCCAAGCAACAACTAAAGGCTTTTACTGCCGGTGATGTTGCTAAGTGTTTTGGTCCTGGCTTTGAATTAGCCTACACGCATTCGCGCACACCAACCATCAACTCTGGCAAGATGCTATTTTTAGATGAAATAACTGCTTTTGATGTTAATGGTGGACCATGGAAACGTGGTTATATGCGTGCAACTCAACGTGTATCACCTGATGACTGGTTTTTTGATGGCCACTTTAAGAATGATCCCTGCATGCCAGGCACCTTGATGCTGGAAGCCGGTTTGCAATTAATGGCCTGCTATTTAACTGCCTGCGGCTTTACCTTGGACAAAGATGGTTGGCGCTTTGAGCCGGTAGCCGAAGATGCTTATACTTTGCGCTGTCGTGGTCAGGTATTGCCAACAACTAAGATAGTTGAATATGAAATTTATGTGGAATCGGTAATTGCCGCACCACAACCAACAGTATTCGTGCATTTACTAGGCATATCTGATGGCCTGAATGCTTTTCATTCTCGAGGTGGTTTACGTTTAGTTCCAGATTGGCCCTTGACCACACACCCGGAAATATTGCGTGATTATGTAGAACCAAAACCTGTTGCTGAAATCAATGGCTTTAAATTTGATTATGCATCTTTAATTGCCTGCGCCTGGGGTGACCCGGTTGACGCGTTTGGCAATCTATTCCAAAATCTCGATAAGACCAATCGCGTAGTCCGGCTGCCATCACCACCATATCATTGCATGTCGCGTATTCTAAAAATTGACGGTACTAGTGGTGAACCGAAGCCAGGCACCTCTATTGAACCGGAATATGACATTCCGCCGAATGCGTGGTATTTCAATCAAAACAGCACCAATGATATCATGCCATTTGCTATATTGATGGAAATCGCATTGCAACCATGCGGTTGGACAGCCGTGTTTGTTGGCAATACTCTGCGCATTGACGAAGATTTATTTTTCCGTAATCTTGATGGTACCTGTCAAATTCATGGTTTGCTGCCAAAAAATTCCGGTACTATTTACACTAAAGCCACACTGAAAAAGAATATTATGTTGGGCACAACGATTTTAGTAGCTTTTGATGTTGAATGTTTTGTTGATGGCAAGCTTGTATTCACATTAGACACTGGCTTTGGGTTTTTCACTAAAGAAGCGTTTGAGAATCAGGCTGGCTTGCCAGTAACTGATGACCAAAAAGCCCTGCTTACTAAAAAGAATGATTTCTTGGCCAACTTGGATAAGCAACCCAAAGAATATTTCTCTGAACCGCTGCATTTACCTGGCAAAGATCTATTGATGCTAAACCGCGTCACTGGTTTTTGGCCAAAAGGCGGCAGCAAAAGCTTGGGATTATTGCGAGCTGAAAAAGATGTTCATGCCACCGACTGGTATTTCAAAGCACATTTTTATCAGGACCCGGTCCAGCCGGGATCTTTAGGCATTGAGGCTATGGTGCAATTACTACAATTTTATATGCTGCATGAAAACATGCATCAGGGTTTAACAAATCCCCGCTTTGAACCAGTACTGAATCGCGATATAATATGGAAATATCGTGGTCAAGTAGTACCACATAATAAGCTAGTTACAGTTTTATTAGATATTACCGAGCGTCACCAAGATACAGAGGATGTTTATGTTGTAGCTGATGCTACACTATGGGTAGATGGAAAATGCATTTACGCTGTGCAGCACTTGGCATTGCGCATTAAATCCGGGGAGAGATCATGAATCGTATAAGAGATTTTAAAATACTGTGGAGTAATTTTATAATTATTGTCACAGCTTCATTTCGGCTTGTTATTAGATCTTGGTTTGGCAAGCTTAATCGCACTCAAACTTCATATTGTTTGCGTCGAACTTCTAAAAAAATATTGGATAAAGTCCATACCACTTACGATGTTAATTACTTAAAACCTATAAATTGGCTGAAACATCGACCTTATATTTTTATGAGCAATCATCAAAGCGCTTATGACATTCCACTTATTCTAGCAGCTATACCCGGAGATGTTCGTTTGTTTGTGAAGCATGAATTATTTAAAATTCCGGTATTTGGCCGTGCAACCAGAGTAGCGGAAAATATCAGCATCGATCGCAGGCGGCCGGAAAAAGCCATTGCGTCTTTTGTTGATGCCAAAAACAAACTTGTCAATGGCTTAAGATTGTGGGCCTTTCCGGAAGGAACCCGTTCTATAGACGGCAAATTGTTACCATTCAAACTTGGCGCATTTCGCTTGGCGCGCGAGCTTAAGGCTTTTATTATTCCCGTAGCACTGCTGGGAACTCGCAATATCCTACCGGCAAAAAGCTCCAGATTCGGACCCGATAATCAGCACCTCACCATTAATATTGGAGAACCAATTGATGCTGAGCAATATGATGTCAGCCAGCAAAAACAATTGATGGATAAAGTTAAACAAGCTATTCAACAATTAATGCATAAGCAGGGATAAATCATGACTCAAGTAATTAGCAATTCACAGGAGATGTTGCCATTATTGCAGCAGCCACGGCAGTCATTATATCTTTTGCGTCAATCAACTACAGATTTATTAGGCATAAGCGATAACAATCAGCATGATGATACCTGGCAAGCATTTGCTTTGCTACCAGCACTATATCCAGAATGGCTTGGCAATCAGAGTTTTCTAACTACGCATGGTGTACGCTTTCCGTATGTTGCCGGAGCTATGGCGCACGGTATTACCAGTGCCGAAATGGTCATCGCTATGGCCCAAGCTGATATGCTATGTTTCTTTGGAGCGGCCGGCATGCCGCTCAAGCATATTGAAGCAGGCTTACAGCAAATTCAGACCGAACTTGGCAACGAAAAATCCAACTGGGGTTCGAATCTAATTTATATGCCAAACGACCCAGAAATAGAAACTGCTGTTGTAGATTTATATCTCAAATACAATGTCCACAGAGTATCAGCTTCAGCTTACATGCGTATTAATGCCAACATTGTGCGCTATGCCTGCAAAGGCTTATATCGCGATCAAGACGGCCAGATTCAGCGTCAAAATTATGTTTTTCCTAAGCTATCGCAACCTCGATTAGCAACACAATTTATGACACCTCCACCGGAAAAAATATTGCAAGAATTGGTAAGCCAAGGTCAAATAACTGCTGAAGAGGCTGAGCTAGCCAGCCAGTTACCTCTAGCCGAGGATATTACAGTTGAATCAGATTCCGGTGGTCATACTGATAGCCGTCCGCTGGGACCTTTGCTCTCACGAGTTTTGCAATTAAGACAAGAATTATCTGAGCAATATAACTATAGTCGCCCAATAAGAATCGGTGCTGCTGGTGGTTTAGGCACACCTGCTGCGGTAGCCGGAGCTTTTGCAATGGGTGCTGATTATGTTGTCACCGGATCGGTAAATCAATCTGCAGTAGAATCCGGTCTATCTGAAGATGCGAAAAAGATGTTAGCACAAGCTGAGGTAACTGATATGGCTATAACCCCAGCTGCTGATATGTTTGAAATGGGTGCCAAAATGCAAGTATTAAAAAAAGGCACTTTATTTCCCGGGCGAGCTAACAGATTGTCTGAATGGTATAAACAATATCAATCAATAGATGAATTTCCAGCAGCTGTTCAGGAGAAATTAGAGAAAGAAATACTGCAAGCTAAAGTCACAGATATATGGGAGCAGACACGTAGTTTTTTTCAGCAACATAGTCCACAAATCATAGCCAAAGCAGATGAAGATCCAAAGGTCAAAATGGCCTTAATCTTCCGTTGGTATTTAGGCAAATCGAGTCGCTGGGCCATTGATGGTTTCCAAGAACGCCGAACTGATTATCAAATTTATTCCGGTCCGGCTATTGGTGCTTTTAATGCTTGGGTAGCAGGTTCATGCTTAGAAAAACTAGAAAGTCGCTCTGTAGTCCAAATTGCCTTAAATTTACTTGAAGGTGCAGCTGTAATAACTCGAGCTCAGCAAGTACGTAATTTTGGGATACCAGTGCCAGAGGCAGCGTTTTACTACCAGCCTAAGGTTATGTAATATATACAAGAACTTAATAAAAGCTAAAACTGTATGGACCAAAAACAAATTTACGACATCATAAAAGCATGCAACATCTTTTCTAAGTTGGATGATGCAGAGATTATTCAATTGGCAAAATTAGTTCAAATTATTGAACTAGCGCCTGGATCAACCCTTTGTCACCAAGGAGATATGTCACGAGATGCTTATATAGTTGCTGCAGGAAAGCTGGTCGCATCTACTCTCTCTAAAGATAAAGAAAAAGTTGTTGGCAATATAATTGCTGGTGAGATCGTAGGTGAAATGAGTTTGCTATCTAAACAGCCACGCTCCTTAACCATAACAGCTAAAACTTATGCTGTTTTACTCATGATTCCCTATACGGATTTTTATTATTTTTGGCACGAAAGTCCCAGCGTATTACAAAAAATGGTTGAAGTGGTGGTTTCACGCACTCATGAACTCATTACTTTGTTGGAAAAACCTAAACGGTACAAATATATTGGCATATTGCCAGCTAATGAAAAAGTTAACATATCTCAATTCATCAAAAAAATTAAGCGGTCTCTAGTGCCAGATGGCGATGTGCTGGTGATAGACAATGCGGATTTTGACAACGCCGATTCTGCAATTAAACTTTTAAATAGCTACGAAGATAAATCTAATTATATAGTTTATCCTATAACCAATAATAAGCCACAAACACTGGCCAAGCTTACTCAGTATGCTGAAAAGCTAATAGTAATTGGCGAGGCGGGCTCAAGTCAAAAATTGTCATCAAATACGCTGGAACTATTGCATACGACACAAGCCACATCTCATGAAAATCCTGATTTGGTTCTATTATATAAAAAGCTCGATCAAATTCCGCATGATACCAAATCTTGGTTACAACAAGCTGATTTTTTCCGCCATCATCATATTTATCTTAACAAACCGACAGATTTCCAACGTTTAATCAGATTCATCAATGGCACCGCTACTGGTTTGGTCTTAAGCGGTGGCGGCTCAAAAGGCTGGGCTGAAGTTGGCGCCATTAAAGCGATTTTAGAAGCAAATATTCCCATAGATGCAATTGGAGGAGTCAGTTCCGGCTCTGTAATAGCAGGCATCTTTGCCTTAGCTACAGATTACAATCAGTTTCTTAGCGATTGTGACTATATTTCCAAAAAAACCATGAAATCTATCTCACTATTCAAACTAGTGCTGCCTGTAATTTCAATTTTAAGCGCCAACCCGGGAACTGCGGCGTTACAAGAAAAATTTGGTCAACAACAAATTGAAGACTTACCGCTACCGTATTTTTGCGTGTCTTACAATATCACAACAGATGAGGAAGTTATCCATGATCGCGGGTTATTATGGCAGGCAGCACGAGCCAGCTCATCTATTCCTGGAATTCTTCCACCCGTTGTTATTGACGGTAATTTACATATTGATGGTGGAGTAAGCAACAATCTTCCTGTTAATGTTATGCGCGAATTATTAGGAAACTCTGGTAAAATAATTGCCATTGCCCTATCACCATGCCAAACACGTCCTCCAGGAGATTATAACTTTCCACCAACTTTGTCCTTATGGGAGACCATTTTAATCAAATGCCGTCTACGACCGAAATATAAGATTCCAAATTTCTTAAATACCTTTATTTATTCTTTATTAGCTGGTGCAACTCAAATGCACAAAAGTAATTGTGTAGCCGCAGATATTTTGATTATACCGCCAGTAGAACAATATCCAATTCTGCATAAAAAAAGAGCTGACTACAAAAAGATCACTGACCTTGGCTATAAAGCGGCTAAACAGGCACTTAAAAATCATAAAAATGATTGAATATTATATAACACCATTTGAATTTTTAGACAGAGCTACTCTTTATGACATTATGGCTTTGCGTGAACAAGTGTTTACTTTCGAACAAAAATGTACCGATCGAGATCTTGATGCCCTGGATAAACAAGCTATTCATGTTTATGGAGCAATAGATGATAATATCATTGCAACTGCCCGCATTTTGCCACCCGATGTTTATAAGCCAGGAATAGTAAGCTTCGGCAGATTGGCTGTTAATAAATCATGTCGCAACAAAGGCTATGGCAAAGATATTATGCTCCAAGTTTTGCATTACATAGAGAGCAATTACCCAAATATACCTGTTGAATTTTCAGCGCAAAAATATCTACAAAAATTTTATGAGAGCCTAGAATTTAAGGTTGCCGGTGAACCGTATGATGAAGGCGGGATTCCCCATATTAAAATGAATAGCTGTTAATAAATCTATGTTATAATTCGGCCTTATTGAATATTCTGGTATATTTGAAGCAGGTTTAAAGTGAAGTATTTCTCAGCAATTAGAAACAAGCTAAAAGCTTTTATACAAAAGCCTCGAAGATTACAAACTTATGTAATCCTAATCTTCTTTGTTATTTTTGTATCTACGGTTTTAACTGTTATTTTTTACACCTATTCCCAGCAAAGACATTCTTTATTACAAATGTCGCATCAATTGATGGACCAGAATAGCACCTTAATCAATCAAGATATAAATGATTACCTTAAACCTGCTTCAGTTACTGAATCAGTTTCGCAGCTGTTGAAAACTGGACAATTGAATTTAAAGAATGCGCCACACCTAATTGGCTTTATGGAAAACATCCTCCGCTCATATCCACAATTATATAGTGTATATATTACCGACAAGCATGGTAATTTTATTCAAGAACAACGCTTTTTAGACCATGCCACATATACTAATCCAATACTAAAAAACAGTCCCAAGGACACTTTTTGTATTGCAACTCTGCAATCTCCTAATATGCAAGAACGCGTTATTTATAAAAATAAATCAGGTGTAACACTGAAAGAAGTTACTGCTAAATCTGCATTTCGACCATTAGAACGACCATGGTATATTGGGGCAAAACAACTCAAAGCTGGCAAGTATTTGTTAGACGTATACAAGTTTTTTGATTTCGACAAACCAGGGATTACCGTAGCCTATCCTATAAAAGACAAGGATGGTAAATTCATTGGTGTAGCAGCTGCAGATCTATTCATCGAAGGATTAAACGCTTTTTTACAAAAAAATCAGCTTAGCAAAAACAGCATTAGTTTTATTATGAACCATAAAGGGGAGCTAATTGCTGATTCAAAGCCTGAAACCAATATATCTGCAAAAATGAATGGCAAAATTGAGTTAACGCCAATAGCTTCATTAAAAATACCGCAAATTGTAGCAGCTTATCAATATTTCAAACAAACGAAAAAAAAGCAATTTGTATATAAAAGCCAAGGAACAAAATTCATTGCCAATTTTTCTCTATTTTCATACGGTGATACCGAACAATGGCTAATTGGCTCCGTCGCTCCCATAAGCGATTTTATCGGCCCGATGGAAGCGCAGATTCGAGACACCCTATTATTTTCTTTATTAGCCCTAATTCTTGGAATTATTTTAATTGTTTACGTAGCCCAAAAATTTACCAAACCAATTGCACTTTTGGCACAAGAAACGCACAAAATAAAGCATTTTCACTTAGAAAAACCAATTATACTACAGACTTATATCGCTGAAATTATTATGATGCTTGATGCAATAAATGCGATGCGCACAGGCTTACAATCATTTAGCAAATATGTGCCCAAGGATTTAGTCAGACAACTAATTCAAACTGGTGAAGTAGCTAAATTACGCACACGCAAACGTGATATAACACTGTTATTCACAGACATAACAGACTTTTCTGGTATCACCGAAACCATGCCAACAAAAGAATTAGTTAGATGCTTATCAGAATATTTGACGACTATAGCCAATATTATTCGAGAACATAATGGCACTATAGATAAATATATTGGTGATGCTGTTATGGCTTTTTGGGGCGCACCTTTCCCTGATAAAAACCATGTTTTTAATGCCTGTAAAGCCGCATTATTATGCTTAAAAAAAATTAAGGCACTAAACACAAGGTGGCAGAAGCAAAACAAACCCGCATTTATTACGCGCATGGGTTTGCACACTGGTAAAACTCTAGTGGGTAATTTAGGTTCTCTAGATCGCATTAATTACACAGCTGTTGGAGACAATGTTAATCTAGCAGCTCGCCTGGAAATTTTAAACAAAAGCCTTAATACCAGCATCATTGTCAGCGAAACTGTTTATAAAGCTGTGAAGCAATATTTTTACTTCAGACCGCTACTAACAGTTACCGTCAGAGGTAAACAAAAAAGCAATTTGATATATGAGTTAGTGGCTATTAAAGCGATAAGTGCGACAGGCGACAAACTAATAACCGCAACACAGAAGCAAATTAAATGGTGTGAATTAAGCCTCGAGGCATTTGCTGCATTTCAAAAACAAAATTGGCATATAGCCGTAGAATTATACCAAAACATTTACGACCAGTTCCCTGATGATATTGTCGCTAAGTGGTATATTGACCAGTGCATTGCTAAGTTAAAGTAGGCCTGTTATCTCTTGTTACGTTTTTTCTTTTTAGGTTTTCCACTCGAGGCTCTGGACGGTCTTTGTGCTTTAGCTTCACTGAATCCGCGATTTGATCTGCTGCCACGTCTTGGTCCTCCGCGCCTGGGTCTGTTGCTTCTTGGGGTGTGTTCTCTTTGATCTAAGTCTAATAAAGGCTTATCGTCTCCTTTAAGTTGCAGGGGTTTGTCTTTTTGAGCCATTTTAAGCAAAGCGGAAGCAATATCTAGTTCTGAGCTTTCACATTGATGTGCAATTTTCTCAACAAGCTCACGATAATAATCCAAATCATCCTTTTCAAGGACTTTAAGCACATAAGAGACGAAAGTTTCTACACGGGTGTTTTTTAACTCACTAATTGTAGGTGGCATAATCACTTTAACGCTTTGGTTTGTCGTGCGTTCGATATCGCGTAAATAATGTTGTTCTCGAGGGGTAATCATCAAAAGTGATTTGCCTTCACGACCAGCTCGTCCAGTGCGACCAATTCTATGCACATAGTTCTCTACATCATAAGGAGCATCATAGTTAATCACGTGAGTTAAGCGTGAAATATCGAGACCACGCGCCGCGACATCAGTGGCGACGATAATATCTAATGCCTTGCGTTTAACACGTTCGATCACTTTTTCACGTGCGTTCTGACTCATATCTCCATTTAGTGCGGTAGCTGAATAGCCGCGAGCTGCGAGTTTGTCGGCAAGCTCTGCGGTCATGTTTTTAGTACGTGCAAAAATAAGTACGCCATCAAAATCTTCAACTTCTAAGTATCTAGTCAATGCCTCAAGTTTGTTTTTAGTGCTAACGAGCATAGCGCATTGTAAAGTACCCTCTGCTGTCATTGTTTTTGTTTTAATTTTTACTTGTTTAGGGTTGGTTAAATAAGTTTTTGCGACCTTTTGAATGGACGCCGGCATAGTTGCAGAAAATAAGGCACATTGATGTTCGTGCGGAATATGTTCTAAAATCCATTGTATGTCTTCTAAAAACCCTGTTTTTAGCATTTCATCGCCTTCATCTAAAACAAGTGTACGGATGTTATCTAATGAAAGTGTGCCTCGACTTATATGATCCATCACTCGTCCTGGAGTGCCGACAACCACATGCAAACCGTGTCTTAGTGCTCGCAATTGTTTTTCGTAATCTTGTCCACCATAAATAGGAGCAATATGAAAGCCTCGGAGATGTTTTGCGTAGCTTTGAAATGCTTCAGACACTTGGATGGCAAGTTCTCGAGTAGGCGCTAAAACTAATGCTTGAGGCTTGCTTTGTTTTAAATTCAGTTTTTCTAATATGGGAAGTGCGAAGGCTGCTGTTTTGCCCGTTCCTGTTTGCGCTTGGGCAACTAAATCATGTCCCTCTAGTAAGATGGGAATACTTTCATTCTGTACTGGTGTAGGAGTTTCATAGCCGAGATCAGAGAGTGCGGTCAGCAAGGGCTTGGACAAATTAAAATCATTAAACGTTTTTGATGATGACATGTTGTTTCCATAAGTTAATTAATAAGTGATCAACCCTTACATATATCATAGATGTTGATCTAGGCTGAAGTGGGCGGATACTACACTAGTTAACCACAATTGTCACTCTTTATGATTTGGAGTGGTTTTATTAATGGGCCTCATCGAAAAGATGAGCAAAACTATTGACATTAAGCTATACTGAATATGTAATCTGTAAAAAGATTACAGTTGTTGACTAATTATCCTCCCTTAGCAGTTGCTATGCCTTAATTGGGAGTAGTATACTTGTATTCATTTATTTAATTAATCAGTCAAAAATATTGAAAGATAATTTAAAGGAGATAATGTAATGCAAGCCAGCTCGTTACCAAAATTGAATATAGGGGATTTACAGGCTGAAGTTCCAATTATCCAAGGCGGCATGGGCGTTGGAGTATCTATGGCCAAATTGGCTTCTGCTGTAGCTAACGCAGGCGGAATTGGTGTGATTTCATCAGTTGGCCTGGGTTTGATTGAACCTAATGTCAATAAATCGTATTCGTATAAAGAAGCAAATAAAAGAGCATTACGCAACGAAATTCAAAAAGCCAAAGCCATGACAAACGGCATTATAGGCGTAAATATTATGTTGGCATTGACTGACTGTAATGAGCATATAGAAATTGCTGTTGAAGAAAAAGCCGATATAGTTATTATGGGAGCAGGTTTACCTTTGCGGCACCCGACGCTTTTCTCAAAAGATACCTTGAAAAACATTAGTACGAAATTCATTCCTAAAGTGTCTTCTGCACGTGCGGCAAAACTAATTTTTCAGTATTGGGCCAAGAATTATAACCATGTTCCTGATGCGGTTATTGTTGAAGGACCTCTTGCTGGAGGACATCTTGGGTTTTCTATAGAGCAAATTAACGATCCTGATTACTCTTTGGAAAAATTGATACCTGAAACTGTTTCAAATATCGAGCCATTTGCAAAACAATTTAATAAGAACATTCCGGTAATTGCTGCCGGAGGTATATATACTGGGAAAGATATCCATAAGTTTTTACAATTGGGCGCTCAGGGAGTAACAATGGGCACTAGATTCGTTGCAACTAAAGAATGCGATATTGCTGATGAGTTTAAGCAATTATATATTGACTGCAAAAAAGAAGATATTACCATTATTACCAGTCCAGTTGGTCTTCCTGGAAGAGTGATACAAAATAAATTTATAGAGGATGTAAAGGCAGGTCAGAAAAAACCATTTAAATGTGCTTGGAAATGTTTAAAAACATGTGATCTTCTAGAAGCTCCATATTGTATTGCGTCTGCATTATGCAATGCGAAAGTCGGCAATTTGGAAGAAGGATTTGCGTTTGCTGGTGCTAATGCATACAAAACAAATGAGATAATTTCAGTGCAAGAATTAATTCAGACTTTGATAAAAGAATATACGGAAATATAAAACAATGACAACCAACCTAAGCATCAGGCGTAAACAACTCTTTTCCTAACAACCGATAATTCGCTATTTCCCGCTGCACTGGCTTTGAAACTAGCCAATCAGAAAATTGCCGTGCCAAGTTAATTTTGATTTTGGGACAGCGCTTTGGATTAACTAGAATCACGCCATACTGATTACGCAAATCTTGACCATCTTTAACTAACACTACTAAAGGTGATTTGGGAAAGTTTGCTTCATATTTTATGTAGGTTCCAGTGTCAGTCAAAGTATAGCCATGTTTATTTGCTGCAATTCGAATAGTTGCCAACATGCCCTGACCAGCTTGTAAATACCACTTGGATTTCGACGGTGGAGTCAAATCAGCTTGATGCCATAAAGTTAATTCGCGCATATTAGTCCCAGAATCATCACCACGACTTACAAAAATATTTTTTGTCGCAGCAATTTTACGCAACGCTGCAGTTGCAGTTAAACCTTTTATTTTAGCCGGGTCATTTACTGGCCCGATTATCACAAACTGGTTATACATCACTTTTTTTCTATCAATGCCAAACCCATGTTTAACAAATTGCTTTTCAGCTTTAGGATTATGGACCAGTAACACATCCGCATCACAACGTTGGCCTAGGGCTAAAGCTTCGCCGGTGCCAGCAGCCACCCATTTCAATTGAATACCAGTATCATGCTGAAATTTTGGTGCTAGATAATTTAATAAACCAGTATTATCAGTACTGGTTGTAGTGGCAAGTAATAAAGTTTTAGTGCTAGCAAAAGCAGTGCAACTACAGAGAATAGCCAAGAAAATTATTATGCGTTTCATATAATGACTCGATCTTTATGGGTGTAAATATTGGCTTTATTTTTACGCACAAAAGCACATAAAGTTGTACCATTTTCCTCGGCGATTTCAACCGCATATGAACTTGGAGCAGACACGGCCTCAACCATCTGCAATCTCGCTCTTACGGCTTTATTGATCATCTCGACACTAACACGACTTGACAATACCGCACCACAATCTTGCAACGGAATTCCTTGCGCCAAACTCATACCAATGGCTTTGTCAAAAGCATTATGACGGGCGACATCTTCAACAAAAATCAACATTTCACCATGATGATCGAAAATTCCGGCAGCATGCGCCCCACCGGTTTTCTTAAATAAAATTTGTCTGTCATGCAATTCCTGCATAATTGCAAACATGGTTTCTTGCTTGATTTGTAAATGTACGCTGCGCTCCACAGGAGCAATATTGGATTTGTTTATAGTGACCTGAACACTTTCTGTCGTAACTGTCATATCAACAATATCATCAAGGCCGGAAATTAATTGCTGTGTATATAAAAATCCAGTCACTAAATGCTGAATATTTTCCGGCGAACATAATAAATTAAACTTATGCTCATCGTTGACTATTAATTCCAATGGGTGTTCTACTATTACTGTGTCCGTGACTGACTGTAATGTTTGATCCAATTTATAAATATTTATTGTTTTTAATGTGTCCATAATTCTCCTTTGTTAATTACCCTATCATTGTGCCTTCAATTGTCATCCTTGCTGTTTTCTCGTCATTAATGTACATCAATATTATGCAACATACGGATAATATGTTCCAACAACGGTAAAATTTCATTCAAATATTCTGTCACAGCTTTAACGCTGCCGGGCAAAGCATAAATCTGAGTTTGCTGAGCAATACCTGCAACACTGCGACTTAACAAAGCGTTTGGTTTGGTAGCACCGTATTTGAGGCGAATATTCTCCATAATTCCAGGGATAAGTTTATCGCAAACCTCACTCACTACTTCCGGAGCAATGTCTCTAGCACCAACACCAGTGCCACCAAGAGTAAAAACAACATCAACATCACTCAGCATATGTTGCAGAATCACTGTCAGCTGCTCGTCATCGTCAGGCAACACTTGGTTTCGTATTTGCACATGCCAGCGTTTCGGTGCAAAAAATTCTTCTATTAGTTTTACTGCAGCTGGCCCAGAACGATCTTCATACACACCTTGACTTGCACGATCACTTAGAGTGATGCAGCTAATTGTTAACGGTCTTGGCTTATAGATAATCTCATCACCTTGGCTAATTTTGCCTCCATGAATAACGCGACAAAAGATTCCTTCTTTAGGCATTATACAATTACCAACTTCTTGATAAATCGCACACTTATCACCATGACAGGTTTTACCAATTTGAGTTACTTCTAATTCGACTTTGCCACATTTAAACCGATCTAAAATTGCCACTTTATTAAGATCAATGCCATCAAGTGTAATATTTTCGGCAAATTCGCCTGGTTTTATTTCGCGCTTAGCTTGCTTAGAGAAATTAGCAACACTATCCGCACCCAATAAGCTTATCTGCCGATGCCACAAACCAGCATGAGCATCTCCAACCATGCCCTGCTCATTAATCACTGCTTCCGTAATCGAGTGTTTAATCGTGCCCTTTTGCTCTGAAATATTCAGCGCAACTACTGTTCCTGTGTTTGTCATGGCATAAGTTTAGCGCCAAATCAAATAAAATGCTAAACTTTACTAATATGCAGTCTGCACCAAATATTTTTTCTTATCGCAAATACTGGGCCCACCGTTTTGGCACGGCACCAGTGTTACCGATGTCACGTGCGGAAATGGATGATTTAGGTTGGGATAGTTGCGATATTATTATTGTGACTGGAGATGCTTATGTTGATCACCCAAGTTTTGGCATGGCTTTAATTGGCAGACTATTAGAAGCGCAAGGTTTTAGAGTTGGCATTATTAGTCAACCAGATTGGCGTAATGCTGATGCGTTTAAAGCTTTAGGCAAACCCAATCTGTTTTTTGGAGTCACTGCCGGCAATATGGATTCGATGGTAAATCGTTATACTGCCGATCGTAAAGTTCGTTCTGACGATGCTTATACGCCAAATGCTGAACCTAACAAACGTCCAGATCGTGCTACCATTGTTTATTCAAACCGCTGTCGTGAAGCTTATACAGATGTACCAATTATTATAGGCGGCATTGAGGCATCGTTACGGCGCGTGGCGCATTATGATTATTGGTCAGATACGGTGCGCCGTTCAATTTTACCTGATTCTAAAGCTGATATACTCATTTATGGTAATGCCGAACGTGCGCTTGTTGAAGTTGCACATCTTCTAGCAAAAAAAGAACCAATCAGCTCGATTACTGCTATTCGCGGCACAGCAATTATGACCAAAGACCTAGACGAAAAGGCCATACAATTACCAAGCTATAAAGACGTCAAAACAAACCCAGAGCTTTATGCTGCTGCCAGCAAAACTTTATATCTCGAATCAAATCCACATAATGCCAAAGCTTTGATTCAAGCTCATGGTGATCGCTATGTATTGGTAAATCCACCGCCAATTCCATTGACCACAAAAGAACTTGATGGCGTATATGAATTGCCATATTCGCGCCAACCACATCCGGCTTACGGCACAGCAAAAATCCCAGCGTATGAGATGATTCGTTTTTCGATGACAATAATGCGTGGCTGTTTTGGTGGTTGCAGTTTTTGTTCTATAACAGCTCATGAAGGCCGAATTATTCAAAATAGATCCGAGCAATCTATTTTAAATGAGCTTGAAGCAATTCAGAATACTCCAGGATTTACTGGCATTATCTCTGACCTTGGCGGCCCAACTGCCAATATGTATAAACTAAAATGCAAAAGTGAAAAATGTGAATCCAACTGTCGCAAACTATCATGTTTATATCCAAAAGTTTGCTCCAATATGAACACGAATCATGATCCATTGATTCAACTCTACAAAAAAGCTCGAGCGATTCCCAATATTAAAAAGATTCTTATAGCCTCCGGTGTTCGCTATGACTTAGCAGTAAAATCAAAAGCGTATATAGAAGAATTAGCACAACATCATGTTGGCGGTTATCTGAAAATTGCGCCGGAACACATAGCAGCTGGCCCACTAGACAACATGATGAAGCCTGGCATTCAATGTTATCAGCAATTTCAAGATTTGTTTACCAACGCTTCTTGCGCTGCTGGCAAAGAACAATATCTAATCCCGTATTTTATTGCAGCACACCCTGGAACAACTAATGAAGACATGCTGGAATTAGCATTGTGGCTTAAAACTAACAAACTGCGCCTCGACAAAGTTCAAACATTTTTGCCAACACCAATGACATTGGCAACTACGATGTATCATACGGCGCATAACCCAATAACTGGCGCTAAACTATTTGTGCCAAAAGCCGGTAAAATCCGCCGTATTCATAAAGCTTTTTTGCGTTATCACGATCCAAAAAACTGGCCATTACTGCGCCAAACATTACACAATATGGATCGAGCAGATTTAATTGGCTATGGCAAAAAACATTTAGTTCCGCCAAAACAACCACATAAATAAGCCGGTAAAAACATAAAGCCTTACTTTGCAAACAAATCATCCAAAGTAACAACGCCAGATATTAGCTCTTCTGCATACATTGTCGGCTTAATGCCATTTGCAGATACCATGGTCATAAATATTTGTTTTCTTGTCCTTGTTTGTTCTTTAAATACTTTAATTTTGCGTTCCAATATTTCTGCGTACTTTTTGTCAATCTCAAAAGGATTTTTTGTATATTTAATCTCGCATAGAGTAATAACTTCATCTTTGCGATCAAACAATAAATCTATTTGCGCTCCCCTTCCATCGTTATCTTTCCTGGGAACATAGCGCCAACTGTTGGCAATAGCTCCTGGATCAATAGCAAGAGATTGTCTAATCTCAGAAATGTGTTTATAACACACAGTCTCAAATGCATACCCTAGCCAATTATACCATTCGGGTGAATTTTGGAAGGATTGCCAATTCCCTTTATCTAGCGATTGTTTTTGAAGGGTTTGTTTTAATGGTTCAATCCACTTTAGATAAAACAAGGTATACTCATCTATGACCCGATAATATAATCCTTGTCTTTTGTGAAAATGAGGCTTGAAGCTTAGGATGAATCCAGCTTCTTCAAGCTCATCGAGTTTCTTAATACCAGACTCCCCCTGCATTGATACTCCAAGTGTTTTCAACAATTCATTTTTGCCAATACCATATCGTTTTTTAGCAATAGTCTTAATAATATTGATATGGGCTTCATGGTCACTAAATAAAGCTGCAAAAATATTATTGAACTCATCTAACAAGAGTCCTCCTTTGCTAAAAGCTAGTTTCTCGATGATTTGCATAGCAGAAATGCCTGCTTCAACATATGACAGATAGTAAGGAACTCCGCCCATAACCATGTATAACAATAAAACTTGTTCCTTATTTAATTTAACTCCTGACTTTTCTAAAAAGTCTTCAGTTTCACGTAATTTGAATGGCGCAAGATGAAGTCGACGAGTAATTCTGTTATGTAGCCCACCAGTATTCTTAATGATTTTATGAATAATCCAGGAGGCGGAAGAACCACAAACAATAAGTTTTATTCTATGGTCGTCCGACCAATGTTGATTCCAATAATAATCTATGCTTTGTAAAATTTTGGAGTTTCTTGTTGCCATCCACGGCAACTCATCAAAAAAGAGAACAATTTTCTTATCAGATGGTACATGACTTATTGCTTCGGTAAGGGTTTTAAAAGTTTCATCCCAGTTTTTACCAATTTGTGGAACAATCCCATGTAAAAAAGCTTTACCTATCTGTTCAGTAAAATGTTGTATTTGTTCAGTAAAAGCACCGTCTTTTGTTCCTGTAGCAGTGAAAAATACCGCATCATCTTTATCTTTGAAAAAGTTTTTTATCAGGTAAGTCTTTCCTATGCGACGCCTTCCATATAATGCTAAAAATTCTGGGCGAATGGAATTATATACTTGATTAAGTATTTCGATCTCATCATTTCTTCCATATAAATCCATGAATTATCCTTTTGTGTTAGTCTTCGATATCTAATTATATCCAATAACGAAGACTAACACAATTGTGAATTTTGAGCTAGTCTTCTGTATAGGAAGTTATTCAAATCAGAACACTAAGACAAATCACTTGCTCGGTACGTACACAATATGGATCGAGCTGATTTAATTGGCTATGGCAAAAAACATTTAGTACCACCAAAACAGCCAACAAAAAAGGAGGCCTAAGCCTCCTTTTCTTTATAAACAGTGCTGTCTATACGATGCTGTTAAAATGATATGTTAAATCAACAGTAAGAGCATTATTAGTTATTGAATCAGCTTCTAACTTGCCAGTTGAGTTTACCTTCACACTGGTTGAAGTGATAATGTTAGGGACGCTCGTGTCAGTAACGTAGCTAGTATTGTTAATAAAATTATAAGTTTCTGAATTACTGCCATAAATTGTAAATGTATACTGAGCACGTAGTGACAGTTTATCTGTCAACATGGCTTCAATACCAATACCCGGCATAAATCCAGGCTGAAGCTTATTAAAATCCTGCTCATTACTAGCAAGAGGATCAGAAGCTAAACTAGGATTTGGTGCCATACCGTGAAATGCTGAGGTACCTTCGTGTTTAACTTGATAGTTGAACTGAGATACATCTACACCAGCTAAAGCATAAATCATAATTCTTGGTGTTACTAGAAAACCTGCACGAATATCACTCCCAAATGAATAATATTGATTTCTATCAATTTCGGTTTTACCAGATAAACCTGGTATTACAGTCTGCGACTTAGATTCGCTAGCCTTATTGACTATTCCGCGACCAAATAATTCACCACCGATATAAAAACGATTAAAAGTTTTACCATAACCACCAAAAATATCACCAACAAATCCAAATGCATTCAAGTTTTCATTAAATGAATACCCTACCATACTACCACCAATCTGATTCATGTTATTATCATAAAGAACTTCAGTATCAGTTATGTTGTTTTTTACGTTACCAGATAGATAATTAGCACCAATACCAAGACCAGCATAAAAGCCACTGAAATAATCAGGTTTAGCAACAGGCTGAAAAGTATCACCACTAGCAAACACTAAAGAACTAGCAAAAATAGCAATAACACCAAATAATAATTGTTTTTTCATTATATTCCCCCTAGAGAAAGTTTAATAAAGTTTTGCTTCAACTATGAAGCGAAGTGCAAGTGTAGTTAAAAAACAATAATCTGTCAAATGCATTTGTCAAACATTATAGGAACGTTGGAGTTTTATTACCTATTCAAATGATTCTCTTTGAGGTTCTGCTGTAATGTGATCATACTTTGTTGGCTTACCCTTATAAATCCATATTTTGGTTGATCTAGATCTACAATCATTAACAGCACTATTGCCAGCAGAAGCAATATCATCGATACTGGAATAATATTGCGCCGATTCCTCAAGCCACAGCCATAGCCCGTGACAACTGTAGCCATAACTCCACATGATAGTAATAATAATAAAATAAGATAAGGAACTCGAATTTCGTAAGCCGCCACACGCGTAGTATGAAGATCTATCACACTATTCAACGAGTTAATAAACAAAGCCATAATTACCGGAGTAATCTTCTTTTGATCAATAGAAACAGTCTGAGACCATAAATGGTTGAGTATTACTTCAGACTGCGCAAGTGATGCTCTCAGTTTCCCACCGTATACTGCTTCAATGCGTGTATCAACATACTGGCGCAATAAATTCTGAATAGCAGTCTTTTGTGGTTCAGGTAATAACTCTGCTCGCAAATACGTTGTGCTGATAGCATTTGCTTCTTCGACTACGAATTGCTGCCGAAGATCAAACCGCGTTGTTGCCATGGAAAAGGTGAATGCTAACAGAAGACCGAGTATACCAAGAATGGCGATCTGGATTGTGCTAACCTCCGCTCTATTAACTGCATCAACTTTTGGACGATTATAGCGGCCGATTTTATAACTGATTTCAAAAGTTATAGCTAAAATCACAATAATTCCAACAAAAACCAACCATAGATCCTTGCTATTCATCAATGCATGCAACATTTTCCAACTCCTTTATTACTTAATTACTTCCAATTTCTCTTTTGATTTTAACTTAATTTTTTCTATTTTCATATTCTTATCAACAGCTTTACACATATCATAAACTATTGACAAAACATAACTATCATTCTATTGCCTCAGAAAAATCAATTATCTTAGCAAAGTATTCGCTATCTATGACATCTTCAGATACACCATTTACGTGAACTAATACTGGGCGACACGAAAATCCTTTTGGTTTAGAAAGGGTAATAACTTTTTGCTGAACCTCCTTTATCACATTTGTACCAATCTGGCTTTTTGAAAATTTAATTTCTACAATGTACAGATAATTATGCTTAAGGTGGATCATGTAATCAATTTGACAACCAGGTGCATTATTTGTCTTATGCTGAAAAAATGGATTTTCAGCGATAATATCTGTTCGGTTGATGTTTAGCTTATTTAACAAGTATTCTCTGTTGTTTAATACTAAATTTTCAAATTGTAAGCCCATAATAGTATCCCAGCCAGGTAGGGAATTCATGGATTTAAAATCAAAACCATTACGTGCAATTTTGGTTTTATATTTATCTATATACTTCAGGTAAAAACGCAAATAATTATCACTGAGGCGGAATTTGCTTAACTTTGAATCTAACCCTGATTTAAGACTCCAAGTATAATCCCGCCGAATAAATCCAGCCAAAACCAACTCCTCAAAATAACCACTTACTCTTCCTGTTTGCTGCATATTCAGCAGCTTACAAACCTCGTTAAACTCCTTGGCACCATCAGCTAGTGTAGTAATTATCTTTCTATACATCGCACTATGACGCAAAAAAAGACTAGAAAAAATATGCTCAAACTCATGAACCAATAACCCGCCCTGAGTAAAACATAGATTTTTTATATTATCTTCGGCCCTAAGCTTTGGATCAACTTCTTCCAAGTACTTAGGCACACCCCCGGTTACAGCAAGTAATTTCAACTTTTCATAGGCAGATACATGGTTGTTAACTGGCCAAAATTTCGCACAATCTACCAATGGCAACTCGTCAAGAGTTATCGTACGGGAAATACGACCTACAAATCCTGTGCTACTTAATATATTTTTTTCGATCCAAGAAGAAGCCGAACCACATAAAATTAGGATTAACTCATTATTTTTTTTGAAATGTATGTCCCAAGCATTTTTCAATTTCCCTAGAAAGTTGGGGTCTTTTGAGCCCATCCAGGAAATTTCATCTAATAATATTACCACTTTGTTCTTTTGTGTCTCCTTCGCTAGTAATAAAAATAACGTTGTCCAATCTTCTGACTTAATCCCTGGAATTCCGATAGCTTGTCCTAGTTGAGTTGCGAACTCATCCCTCTGATCTTGCGCTGTTGTTTCTGATGCGGGAGGTAAACCGGTAAATGAATAGAAATTAACATCTTTAGCAAATTCTTCAATGAGACGACTTTTCCCGATTCTTCTTCTACCTCTAACTACGATTAATGAAGCGCTCTTTTTTTTAAAAAAACTGTTTAATATTCCAAATTCTTTTTTCCTGCCAATAAAACCACTCATATTATATCCTCACATAGAAATATTGATTTACAGTACACGATTATATCAATTTTTTATGTACTGTAAAGTCGGAAATCGTTTTTTACAGTACGGAGAATTAAAGAAAACTATGTACTGCAAACACTATTTAGTCTAACTTTTCTTTGGAAATTAATCTAATAGCTTGGATTTGCATATTCTTATCAACAGCTTTACACATATCATAAACTGTTAATAATGCAGTACTCACAGCAATTAAAGCTTCCATTTCGACACCAGTTTTTCCAGTAGACTTGACAGTACTGTTAGCTATAACACCGTGCTCAGTTATAGATAGTTCAACTGCAACATTATCTAAAATCAAAGTATGACATAATGGAATCAAAGCTGCTGTTTGTTTTGCTGCTTGAATACCAGCAATTTTGGCTACAGTTAACACATCACCTTTGCCGATTTGATTTTCTTGAATTAGCTTTATGGTTTCAGCTTCCAAAATGATCTCGCCACTGGCTATGGCAATACGTTTTTGCTCTGATTTAGCGCCGACATCCACCATTTTAGCTTTGCCACTAGCATCGACATGTGACAATTCACTCATCAGAATTTGCTTGTTGGTATCTTGCAACACATTTAATTATTTCTTCATGTGCACTAGCAGTATCATACCAAGCATCAACTTTGACCCATTTGCTTGGCTCTAAATCTTTATAATGTTCGAAAAAGTGTCTTAATGAATGTAACAAAGAACGAGGCAAATCCTCAGGTTCTTTAATATGATGATATAAGTCTGTTAAGTCATCATTTGGCACAGCTAGAATTTTATGATCATTACCCGACTCATCACGCATTTTTAATATCCCAATAGGTCGACACGCAATCACAGCATAACTCAGTAATGGAAAAGGCGTAATTACCATAGTATCCAGAGCATCACCATCTTCAGAAAGTGTTTGCGGAATATAACCATAATTACATGGATAATGCATTGCAGTAACCATAAACCTATCGACAAACAAAGTTCCATCTTTATCTGCTTCATATTTTACCGGATTGCTCATTGCCGGAATCTCAATCACAACATTGATGTCTTCGGGAACATTCTTCCCTGTACTGATTTTTTTATTTGCCATATCTTATCCTAAGTTTTATTTATCCTAGGAGGTCATTATAATCGCAACATTGGAAAATGTATAATTCAATACTTGCAGTTAGCGTGTTATTAACAAGAAAACTTTTGCTCCAACTTAAAATCATGTATTATATTCAAACTTTTGTAATATATTCAGGAGGTACTTAATGTCTATAGGTATTGTAATAGCACTATCATGTGCAGTTTTAGCCATTTTATATGGCGCCATCTCTAGTAAATGGATCATGTCACTGCCTAGCGGCAATGAACGTATGCAAGAGATTGCCCAAGCCATTCAACAAGGCGCATCTGCGTATCTGAATCGCCAATATGCAGCTATTTCATTAGTTGGTATTGTATTATTTTTAGTCCTTGGATTTATCCCAGCCTTAGGTTGGTCAACCGCTATTGCCTTTGCTATCGGCGCTGTATTTTCCGGCGCTGCAGGTTATATCGGCATGAATGTTTCCGTCAGAGCTAATGTTAGAACCGCTGAAGCTGCCCGCACTGGCTTAAATAAAGCACTTACTGTAGCTTTTCGTGGTGGAGCCATAACAGGCATGTTAGTAGTTGGATTAGGCTTATTAGGCATTGCCGGTTATTATGCCATTTTGCTGAAAACCCATGGCGACATTGCTGGAATGACCACTTATAAACTTATTAAACCATTGGTTGGTTTGGCGTTTGGTGGCTCCTTGATTTCTATCTTCGCTCGTTTAGGCGGCGGTATTTTCACCAAAGGTGCTGACGTTGGTGCTGACTTAGTTGGTAAAATTGAAGCCGGTATTCCAGAAGACGATCCTCGTAACCCAGCAGTAATTGCCGATAACGTTGGCGACAACGTCGGTGATTGTGCCGGTATGGCGGCGGACTTATTTGAAACCTATGCCGTGACTATAGTTGCGACTATGTTATTAGGCGCACTTACTTTTAAAGGCCGCGCTGATAATGCCGTAGTTTATCCTTTAGTTTTAGGCGGATTTTCTATTATTGCCTCAATTATTGGCTCCTTTTTCGTACGCGTTAAAAAAGGCCAAAAAGTCATGCGTGCCATGTATCGTGGCCTTATTGTCACAGAGATTCTGGCAGCAATTTGCTACTACCCCATTACCATGTGGTTAATGCCAAAATCACTTACAGCAACAGCTACCGGCATTACACCAATAGACCTTTATTTATCAGCCCTAGTAGGTCTGGTGTTAACAACACTTTTGGTAATAATAACCGAGTACTACACTTCAACTGAATATAAACCAGTTCGCCATGTAGCACAATCATCAACCACAGGTCATGCGACTAACATTATTGCTGGTCTTGCCGTGTCATTAAAAGCAACTACCTGGCCGGTATTATCGATATCAGCAAGTATTTTTGTCGCTTATCATCTTGCTGGTATTTACGGAATCGCGATTGCTGCAACTGCCATGTTGTCGCTTTCCGGCATGATTATTGCTCTTGATGCCTTTGGACCAATTACTGATAATGCTGGCGGCATTGCCGAAATGGCAAAATTACCAAGTGAAGTTAGAAACATCACCGATAATCTAGATGCAGTTGGCAACACCACCAAAGCCATCACCAAAGGTTATGCCATCGGTTCTGCTGGCTTAGGTGCTTTGGTATTATTTGCTGACTATACGCACTCGTTGGCAGTCGTGCACAAAATGGTTGCATTTGATCTATCAGATTATCTGGTCATTATCGGCTTATTCATTGGAGGCATGTTACCTTATATGTTTAGTGCTTTAGCTATGGATGCAGTTGGCCGTGCTGCAAGTTCTGTTGTCATTGAAGTAAGACATCAATTCAAAACCATCAAGGGCCTCATGGAAGGCACAGCTAAACCTGATTATTCCAAAACTGTGAGTATACTGACAAAAACAGCTATTAAAGAAATGATCATTCCATCCCTGATTCCGGTAGTAGTCCCGATATTGGTCGGGGTTTTTCTTGGTCCTAAAGCCTTAGGTGGCGTGTTAATGGGAACCATTGTCACTGGTTTATTTATGGCGATTTCCATGACCGTAGGCGGTGGCGCTTGGGATAATGCCAAAAAATATATTGAAGATGGGGCGCATGGAGCAAAAGGTAGTGCAGCTCACATGGCTGCTATCACCGGTGATACCGTAGGCGATCCCTATAAAGATACGGCTGGTCCTGCGATTAACCCGTTAATCAAGATTGTGAACATCGTAGCGTTGTTACTTGTTGCGGTAATCTAAATTGTCTGAACCTGGATTACGCTGATTAAATGATTAACTTTGATTAATTTGGTTGTTAATAATCAAAAATCGGGAATACTAAGGTGTTCCCGATTTTTTTTGTAATGCCCAGCCAATAGCAATACCCATAATAGGCAAAGTCAAATATCGCAATCCAATTTGCATAAAATAAGTTGTAATAGACATTCCGGATATTGGAATTAAAACAGCAAAATCCAACATCCAATTAATCACTAACCATGCCAAACCAACAACCAAACCATGATATAAATAATTGCGGGTAATTTTACGGAAATACCACACTAAGAAAAACGCTCCGACAAATGCCCCAACAACAATCATTATGGATTTAAACAAAAATACATCAATCAGCACTTGCCCCTGACGGTTGTAAAAAGCGCAGCTGACTACAAATGGAATCAGCCAGGTTAAAATGCCAAAAATAATAAGTTTTATTGTCCGTTTCATATTTTCTCTTAATTTGAGCTACTTCATCATAGTCAGTAGCATTTTATAATCAGTCTGTGCATTTAATGCATGTGGAACATTAGCCGGCATAATAATGCATTCACCAGTGGTTACGACTTTAATCTCGCCCCCTATGGTAAGCTCAGCTGTGCCTTCAAGAATTTCTACCATTGCATCAAATGGGGTAACGTGTTCGGCAATACTTTGTCCTTGAGCTAATGCAAAGAGGGTTAAAATTGTATGTTCACTTTTATAGATTATTTTGCTTACAACTGCATCACTTGAGTATTCTATCAGCATATTCAGTTTAAATACTTCATTTCTATAGTCTTTCATGTTTGTCTCCTTTTACGAATTATTGATTTTAATTTCAGTTGCCCCTCTTTTGGGACAACTCACTACCAACCAAGCTGAGGGTGGGGATTTAATGAATCAAAGTCTATCATCAAATCAGTGCAATCCTAGTTCAAATGTTTTTTGGCGGAGAGGGTGGGATTCGAACCCACGTGGAGGCTTTTGGCCCCCCATCCGATTTCGAGTCGGCGCCGTTATGGCCACTTCGGTACCTCTCCTGATTTAAAAGTTAAGCTAATTTTAATCCGTTAGCTACTTGTTTGTCTGGTATTGCCAATACT
>SDBS01000072.1_pt1 | contig 74492 bp, 70 predicted proteins | sample 2277091 | NCBI WGS metagenome assembly SDBS01 (sample SAMN10404972, study PRJNA504765) | marine sediment metagenome | isolation source: marine sediment core GS10_PC15, 163 cmbsf | place: Arctic Ocean: Southern Knipovich Ridge | collected 2010
ATAAACTGGCTTCACACCAAGTTTGGTGCGTAGAGCTGCCCCGATAACCTCACCCCTATCCACTATTTCGGTATAGCTTCCCGGTGCCTCGCCAGGCACTTCATGCTGGCCACAGAGTAACGATTTAGCGCAACCGACAGTTGGCGTATCCAGAAACAGCCCCAGGTGAGAGGCAAGCCCCATCCGCCGGGGATGGGCAATTCCCTGCCCATCAACCAGAATAAGGTCAGGAACCGCGGTAAGTTCTTCGCAAGCCGCCAGTATCAAGGGTGATTCCCTAAAGGATAAAAGGCCGGGTATGTAGGGAAAATCAAGCTTCCCGCCGACCGCTTTTGTTTCCACCACCCCAAGTTCTGGGTACTTAAGGACAACCACCGCCCCGGTAGCTGTTCCTGCCTCTTTTTTTACGGATATATCCACCCCAGCGATAAAGCGGAGACTCCTGACCTCGCCACTTCTAGACACCTGTGTTGCCAGGCTCCGCTGTATGTCAAGAGCCTGAGTATTACTAACCCGCCAACTATGTAGTCTCTCTACCCTCATGCCCTGATTATAGCCATTATGTAACCTCCTGACAACTATATTTAAATTGAGATTATATATTAACCACTATTGACAGCAAATAGTTAATAGCGCATAATAAGCATAATACTCAACAAGATAAGAAGGATTACTGGCAGTTGGTAAAGATTAGATTACGACGAGTGGGGGCTAAAAAAAGGCCAAACTACCGAGTTGTAGTGGCTGATGTTCGCGCTCCCCGTGATGGAGCGTTTATTGACATTATCGGACACTATAACCCGCTAACCGACCCGGAGACGGTAGTCATCGATGAAGAAAAGGCACTGCACTGGCTAAGTCAGGGGGCACAGCCAACAGCTACTGCCTCCAGGCTGCTATCAAAAATGGGTATCATGGAAAAGTTCAAAAAAGCCAAGGAGAAAACATGAAAGAACTAATAGAATACATCGCTAAGTCAATTGTCAATTCACCTGACGAGGTAGTAGTTACCGAGGATACCGATGAAGAAGGTATCAAGTTTACGCTGCAGGTTGCCGATGAAGATAAAGGGAGAGTCATTGGTAAACAAGGCCGAATAGCGGCTGCCATACGCACCCTCATCAGGGTAAAAGCCGCTAAAGCCGGCACCAGGGCCTCGCTTGAAATTCTCTAAAAATAACCTGCCATAGACCGTCTTTTTAATAGAGAAATTCGAAGAGGAAAATCCCCTCTCCAATTTTGTTCTCTCTACCTTCCAAAGAGATGGGATAGATGTTCTTGGTGAGGTTTTAAAAGGACTTCGACAGGTAGACTTCTGGAAGCAGGTTTTAAAAGGACTTCGACAGGTAGACTTCTGGAAGCAGGTTTTAAAAGGACTTCGACAGGTAGACTTCTGGAAGCAGGTTTTAAAAGGACTTCGACAGGTAGACTTCTGGAAGCAGGCTTTAAAAGGACTTCGGCAAGTAGACTTCTGGAAGCAGGTTTTAAAAGGACTTCGGCAAGTAGACTTCTGGAAGCAGGCTTAAAAGGGACTTCGGCAAGTAGACTTTTAAGAGAATCCATGATTTAAAAAACCACCAATCAGCCACAAAAAGCAGGCATGGGCACAACCGAACCGGAATATGTAATTATCGGTCAAATCCTAGCCCCCTCGGGTATCAAGGGCAAAATAAAGGTAGCGGTCACCACTGATTTCCCCCAACGCTTTACCCCTTCTTCAAAGGTTTATATTAACCGCCAACCGATGACCATTGACACTACTGAGTGGCATAAAGGAAAGCCAGTCATCAAGCTTAACGCCATCAATAGTGTTGAAGAGGCACAAAAGTTGCGGGGGCAAACCATAGTAATACACCATAGCCAACTCCAACCTCTGCCGGAAGGGCAATACTACCTTTTCCAGATTATCGGGCTAGAGGTATGGACAACTCAAGAAGAGCTACTGGGTGTTGTCACCGAGATTCAAACCGCCGAGAGTAATGACACCTATATCGTCAGCGGAGACAGGGGGGAGATTCTTATCCCGGCCATTGCGGACGTCATCAAGTCCATCGACCTTAATAAAAGGCGTATGGTTATCGAGCCCATTTTGGGGTTACTCACCCTAAATTCAAAAAGCAACAGCCCCGCTAAGCGTAAGTCTAAAAGCGGCTAGCCAACCTTAGCCTCACTTACCTTCACAGTTCCCTTAATAAACATCTCATCTGCGGTAATGAAAAAGCCCCACAACCAAGAACTATGGGGCTCTTTACTGTTAGCCAACTTGCAGTAGAAGAGATAGCTATTTACCTTAATTCTTAACCGGCTTTATGGTTCTAGCTCAGGATTTACGCTTATCAAAGTCGTCTAAATCAAGGGTATTAATGAAATCGTAGAAAGCCGACAGCTTTTTCTTTTCCTCTTCGCTAATCTCCTTACCCTCGCCCTCAGCACCAGCCATCTCCTTGTCTCCAGCAACAGGCTTACCGGTCTCCTTGTCCAGGAAGATGCCAGCCTTTTCTAAAACTGCCTCCTCAGCATAGATAGGCACTTCTGCCCTCACTGCCAGCGCCAGAGCATCGCTGGGACGCGAGTCAACTTCCACTAGGCCTCCATCTACATTAAGCATAATCCGGGCATAAAAAGTATCGTTCTTCAAGTCGCTGACGATGATAGAGTTAACGGTAGCCCCCAGGACATCTATCACCGACTGTAACAGGTCATGAGTTAGAGGTCTCGGTACGGAAACATCCTGCAGCTTTACGGCTATGGCATCGGCCTCAGCGGCACCAATCCAGATTGGTAGATAGCGCTCCGCCTCTTTCTCTTTCAGGATCACCACCCGCTGATAATTCATCAGACTAACCCGAATACTGTCAATCGTCATCTCTATCATAGCCATACCCTCCTTCTCAGGTAATCTAATTCTACTCATCATCACCACCACTGTCAACCAGAAGAGATAACAGTATTTAAAATAAAGAGCTATGGGTGAGTTTAATAACGAATAAGCCATCTCCAGAGTTGATAGACACAGCTCCTCCCGCAACTGTCAAGCTAAGCCACCAAAATTTATGGTATAATTAAATAGCGAAGTTGAGACCAAAAAGCTAAACTTAAATAGAGGCAAAACTGAAACTTAATGATTAGCCGGCTTTATATCCGCCAGATGACTGAAGAAAGGGAGGAGGGCCTCTCGCCCAAGGCAGCGAAAAGTAAGCTATCACGAGGCCGCCTCAGGCCAGAAGAGCCCTGCCCGATACGCACTGCCTTTCAGCGTGACCGGGACCGCATCATCCACTCCAAGGCCTTCCGCCGCCTCAAGCACAAGACACAGGTTTTCATTGCTCCATTGGGTGACCATTACGTCACCCGCCTAACCCACACCCTGGAGGTTTCTCAGATAGCCCGCACCATAGCTCGTGCCCTAAACCTCAATGAGGATTTGACGGAAGCTATTGCCCTCGGTCACGACTTGGGCCACACCCCTTTCGGACATGTGGGCGAGGATGTGCTAGATGAGCTCTACCCCCACGGCTTTAGGCATAATGAGCAAAGCCTGCGCGTTGTTGACCAGCTAGAAAATGAGGGGCGCGGACTCAACCTTATCTGGGAGGTGAGAGACGGCATCCTGAATCACTCTAAAACAAGGCTAGAAACTCTGGAGCAGGACTGGGGAACGGTAAATACCTTAGAGGGTGAGGTATGTAAAGTCGCCGATATTGTAGCCTACATTAACCATGATATCGGTGATGCCGTAAGAGCCGGCATTATCACTGAGGGCGATTTGCCACTTTCCGCCATTAAGGTATTGGGCTTATCCCATTCACAACGCATCAATACTATGGTCTGTGATATTATTGACTACTCGTGGGCCGCCACCGGTCGTGATACCCAAGGAAGCCAAACTATTGGGATGAGCCACGAGGTTCTGGAGGCAACTGACACCTTGCGTAAATTCCTTTTTGACCGAGTGTATGACATACGCTCTGCCCAGGAGGAAGCAGAAAAGGCAAGAGAGGTAATTCGTCTGTTGTATCAATACTTTAAGGAGCATGAACAAAAACTGCCGCCAGAGTACCGCCTCTATGGTGATGAGACGGAACGCAGGGTGGTTGACTATATCGCCGGCATGACCGACCACTACGCCCTGAGGCTCGCTGAAGAGCTGGCACTGGTGAAAAAGGGAGGGTTAAACTAACGAAGCTCGCTTATAGAAGTAGTAAGTTAGGAAGATGAGGGTATAGATGAGCGTTACCGATGAAGTAAAACAGAAAATTGACATCGTTGAGGTCGTCAGCCAGTATACCTCCTTAACTAAATCAGGGCGAACCTTTAGGGGGCTGTGCCCGTTTCACAGTGAAAAGCACCCCTCATTCTTTGTCTACCCCGAGCAGCAGAGCTGGCACTGCTTTGGTGCCTGCAATACCGGCGGTGATGTCTTCTCTTTCGTTATGAAAAAAGAGGGCACCACCTTCGGGGAGGCGCTACGCCTTATGGCGGAGAAGACCGGGGTTAGCCTACCCTCAAGATTTGAGTCAAGTGCCAAGAGAGACGAGAAAGAAAGACTATACCAAATTAATGAGGCTGCCGCCCAGTATTTCCACCAATTGCTAATTAACTCTAAGACCGGGGAAGGGGCGCGAGGCTACCTGGCAAGCCGAGGGCTGTCACTGGAAACGATCATCAACTTTCAGCTAGGCTTCAGCCTGAATAGCTGGGAGGCCCTGCAAAAGCACCTCACGGATATTGGCTATACCAACGACAAACTCTTAGAGGTTGGCTTAATCATCGAGAGAGAGGGGAGAAAATTCCACGACCGTTTTCGCAATCGTTTGATGTTCCCGATATGTGACCTTAAAGGAAATGTCATCGGTTTCGGGGCCAGAGTGCTTGATGACTCCCTGCCGAAATACCTCAACTCTCCGAAGACACCCCTCTTTGATAAGAGCCGCACCCTCTACGGGACAAACCTAGCAGTTAAAGCCATAAGGGACCAGAAAGCCGCAGTGATTGTAGAGGGCTATATGGATGTTATTACCGCCCATCAGTATGGCTTTCAGAACGTGGTTGCTACCTTAGGCACAGCAGTAACAGAGCAACAGTTAAGGCTATTAAGGAAAGAGACTAGTAACATAACGCTAGCTCTTGATGCTGACGCTGCTGGGGCTGACGCAATGCTAAGGTTCATAGGATACAAAAACACTTTTGATGCCGATTTAAAGACTGCTAGATTGCCAGATGGTAAAGACCCTGATAATACTATTAGAGAAGATGCAAAACGCTGGCAGCAGTTAATTAGCGATGCTATACCCGTACTTAATATTGATGGCGCTTTCGACATGGTAATTTCCAAATTGGATTTGAAAAAAGTTGAAGACAAGGTAGAGGCAATAGATAAACTACTCGACATTATAGCTAAGATGAAACACGACATACCTGTTGACCATTACTTGAACAAGCTTGAAGAATTGACAGGAACAAGCAAGCGTAAATTGGAAGCAGCCTTAAGCAAAAAGAAACCTGGAGTCGGGGTGAGGAAAATAGATGAAAAGGCAGCTAAGGATATCTCTCAACAAATAATATCCAGCCCGGTCGAAGAGTATTGCCTGGCCCTCCTGTTCCAGCACCCTGCGCTTAAAAGTCTAAGCCAGCAGCCCTCACCCGAATATTTCCAAAACAGTGAAAACCGGGCCATCTTTAGTGCCTGGCAGCAAGCTAGTGACCTATCATCACTCAAGGATAAGCTTGATCCCACAATTTGGGAGCATCTTGATTACCTGCTTAGCTACCTAAAGAAAAGGGGGGTGCCGACCAACCAAATTGAGGCGAGGTATGTAAACTGCGTCCTCCGCCTGAGAGAAGAATTCCTCCGCAGCCTAGAGGTAAAAAGAGGGGCGGCATTAGCCCTGGAAGCCGAGCTAGGCGGCACTACTGCCGAGCTGGCCACGCTTGAGGAACAAGGAATAGAAGTCAGCACTCAACTTGGTGAAGTCTTTAGTCAAAAACGAGGTAAGAGACAAGGAGTTGAGCCATGAACCTAGGAAATACCAAGGAGTCTCCAAAGTTCTCATCCCAAAATCAAAATGATGAGGCGCTACCTACCACAGAAAGGCTAACCAGTGAGCTCCACCCCCAGGCAGCTTCTGGGTTAGAAACACCACTAGTGCAACCGGATGAGCAAGAGATAGCTGATGACCCGGTTCGCATCTACCTTCATGAAATCGGTAGAGTGTCCCTCCTCACCGCTAAGGATGAACAGATTCTATCCCGAAGGATAGCGGAGGGTAAACGCATCAGCAAAATCAAGAAAGCCTACCTACAGAGCTACCGAAGGTATCCTTCGGCAACTGAGATAATACTCACCATGCTCAAGGAACTAGGACAAGCTTCGGCTATCATCCGTCCCCTTCTAGAACAGATTGATTTACCCCCAACCGCCAGCTTCAGGGAGACCATCTTCAATAATAAACTACGCGGCAGTATTGATGGTGAAATAACCCAACCTTTGCTCCAGACTATTACCTCCCGGACAGATATCTCCATGCCGGAAGCAGAACAACTCCTTATTAACGTTTCCCTAGATAGTAGACTGCTATCCAAAGAAGTCCTCAATGCCATCGGAGACAGTATTTCTCTAGCTGACCTAGCAGACCTAGTAACCAGCGACGATTTCATTAATTCCATTCAGGGTTATGATGGGCAACTCAAAGCCTACCTGGATAATATTGAGCGTGAGGCGGAACAAGCCGAAAACCACCTTATCAGAGCCAACCTGCGTTTGGTGGTCAGTGTCGCCAAAAAACATGTTGGCCGAGGCATGTCACTCCTCGACCTCATTCAAGAAGGAAATATCGGGCTAATCAAAGCCGTGGAGAAATTTGACTATCGCCGAGGATATAAATTCAGCACCTATGCCACCTGGTGGATTCGCCAGGCTATTACTCGATCTATTGCTGACCAAGCTCGCACTATTCGCGTCCCCGTCCACATGATTGAGACCATCAATAGACTACTAAGAACAAGTCGCCGCCTCGCCCAGGAACATGGACGAGAGCCTACCCCCAAAGAAATCGCTGAGGAGATGGCCACCCCTCCCGAAAAGGTCAGAGAGATAATCAAGGTAGCCCAACTACCCTTATCGCTGGAGTCGCCGATAGGTGAGGAGGAGGATAGCCACCTAGGTGACTTTATTGAGGACCGTAATGCCCTGCCACCCCCCGATGCCGCCTCCCGACAGCTGCTCAAGGAGCAAATCGACGACGTGCTATCCACCCTTACACCCCGCGAGCAACGGGTACTGCAGCTTAGATTTGGGCTTGAAGACGGGCGAAGCCGCACCCTGGAGGAAGTGGGTAAGGAGTTTAGCGTAACCAGAGAGCGAATCCGCCAGATCGAGGCTAAGGCGCTCCGTAAGTTACGCCACCCCAGCCGAAGCCGTAGATTAAAGGATTACCTAGAGTAATAAAAACTGCGCTTCATCAGTATGCCAGCCCGGTCTGCTTAAATAATTGCGTATGAGGAGCAGGAGCAAGAGACAATCAGACCTCTATTGGAAGATTACCATATTTGTCGATTAGCTCCACCACCCGACCCACCCGGTTGATATCACCGTCAAAGGGCAGGTTATCCCCCATACCCACAATGAAGTTATAACCGGGGGCTATCTCCCTAAAGAGGCTCTTAACATAATCATCGAACTCCCTGTCGCTGTACTGGCTAGGCTCGAATAGCACTGCCGGTATCCCTCCCCAGATAGTCACCTTATCACCCCAGGCTTCTCTCAACTCGCCGGTAGTGACCGAGGTCATCGGTACCGGGCTCCAGGCCTCAGCGACATCAACGCCAGTTTCCAGGAAGAAGGGGATTAGTCGCTTCATCTCGCCGTCGGCATGAACCAGCGTTACCTTCCCTCGGGCATGAAGGTAGTCCGATGCCTCCTTAAGCCAGGGTATAAAATATTTTTTGAAAACTGGCGTATGAAACTCATCACTCCAGTTGCCACACAGTAAGGGCACTTCCACCGGTGACTCAGCCAGTATCTTAAGCTTCCTCTTGGCTAACTCCCCCTCCAGCTCACAGAGCCGCTCCACCTGAGCCGGGTGGTCATGCAGCTCGTAGAAGAATACCTCATAGCCAAGCCAGTAGCGCATGACCTGTTGCATCGGCGAATAGAGATCCATACCGGTCATCACCAGCCCCTGTTCGCCCATCATTTTCTCCTTCTCGAGGTACTCATTGAAGTCGGGAACCAGCCTGATATGCCCCAGGATATACTCAATCGCCGGGTAATCCGGCTCGCTTTTAAACGGATGGTCAACCTCATAGACAATCCAGGGGCCTTCCTCAGGCGTAAAGACCGTTTTCTGACTAACGGTGCCCACTGGCGTCCGCCACTCCGTTGTCGTGTAGGGAGGGTCTTCCTGGATAACAACCTCAAGGTCATCATACTCTATCTTCCAGATACGAAGGTGACGGAGTTGAGCTCCAGCACCCTGATCACGCAAGATTTCGACCATGTTCCAGCCCTGATATTTCTCAGGCAGGGTTCCGTGCCCGTAATGGTAGTTATACCAGACGTCAATGCGAGCCCCGAAGGGCAGCTTATCTACCGCCTGCTGGCGCGCCGCGGCCAGAATCCTAGCCTTGTGTGACATTACCAATGGCCTTGCCTCCTCTGAAATTTGTGTAGGGCAACAGACCTCATTTCCCAATCAGTCTGCGGCACAGTTCAATAGCTGCGCCACCGTCGGCGCCATATCCATCAGCCCCTATCCGGTCGGCAAAATGCTGAGTCACCGGGGCGCCCCCAACAACTACCTTCACCCCCTCACGAATGCCCGCCGATTTAAGGGCACCTACAGTTGCTTCCATACCCGGCATAGTGGTTGTCAGCAAAGCGGAAAGACCGAGTATGTCGGGACTGTGCTCCCTGGCAGCGGTGACGAACCGCTCCACAGAAACATTGGTGCCCAGGTCAATAACCTCGAAGCCAACCCCCTGCAAAAGCATACCGACCAGGTTCTTGCCAATGTCGTGAATATCACCAGCCACGGTCCCAATGACGACTCGCCCGATAGTAATCGCTTCTGAATCCGCAAGCAGTGGCCGTAACACGCTAAGTGCCCTGGTCACCGACCGAGCCGCCAGTAACATTTCGGGGATGAAGAATTCCCCCGAACTGAACCTATCACCGACGATAATCAGGCCGGCCTGCAGCCCTGAGGTTACAATGTCGGCTGGATTAACCTTTTGCGCCAGTGCTTCCTCAACCAGTCGCACCGTTTTTTCATCATCACCCTCAATAACCGCCTGCTTAACCTGAGCAAAGTCAACCAACTCGTCGCCTCCGATTAAAGCCAAATGTTGCTTCAGAAGGAAATGGGCTAACAGCTCCCTATGAGACTACCCTAGAGGATTAGTATAAATGGTGCTTCCAAGGATGTCAACAAAGCTATGACTACCCTTTTTATCTTGTAATCCTTCAATTAAAACCGCTATAATAAACAAGAGCTAAACCAGACACTAATCCAGCCTAACAAAAACATCTCAGCTACTTGAAGTGTTTATAATCGAGTTATACCAATGCTGCTGACAACGAACACAGAATAATAATTAAGATCAAGCCGGGAAGATTATGGAGATAAAAAAGGTGGGGGTAATTGGTTGTGGAGCCATGGGGAGTGGTATTACCCAGGTGTGTGCCCGGTCAGGCTACCAGGTGGTGGTCTCGGAATTAAATGACGAACTTCTAAATAGGGGGCTGTCATCGATTAGCTCCGCACTGACCAGGAGAGTGGCTAAGGGTGAGCTTTCCCAACCAGACAAGAAGGCTATATTGGGCCGCATCCAAGGCACTACCAATACTCAGGACCTTAGCCACTGCAACCTGGTGATAGAAGCGGCTAGCGAGAACATGGAGTTGAAGAAGAAGATATTCGCTGAGATGGATAGAATATGCCCCAAGCACACTATCCTGGCGACCAATACCTCCTGCCTATCAGTGACTGACATGGCTATGGCCACCAAGAGGCCGGAAAAGGTGGTGGGGCTGCACTTTATGAATCCGGCACCAGTTATGAGGCTGCTCGAAATTGTCAAGACTATCGTCATCAGCAGGGAGACTCTTGAAACCAGCCAGCGCTTCGGAGAATCCCTGGGGAAGACTATCATCACCGTCCAAGACTCCCCGGGCTTTATTGAAAATCGGCTACTGGTGCCTTTCCTGCTCAACGCTATCCGCATGTTAGAGACGGGCATCGCCACCAGAGAGGATGTTGATACCGCTATCAAGTGGGGGTTAAATCACCCCATGGGACCACTGACGCTAGCCGATCTTATTGGTCTTGACATCGTGCTTTTCATCGCTAATGCCATGTACGAAGAACTCAAAGACCCTCAATATATCCCCCCGGTGCTACTGAAGAAGATGGTTACCGCCGAAAGGTTGGGACGCAAGTCGGGGAAGGGATTCTATGAATATAGATAAAAGCCTCTTTACTGACTCATAACCGTGACTAGGCTTTTTAGTCGCTAATACCAATGAGGGAGAATTTCATGAAAGAAGTGGTTATTGTTAGCGCTGTCAGGACAGCAATTGGTAACTATGGCGAAACGCTACGCGACACGCCGGCAGTAGAGCTAGGTAGCCTCGTCATAAAGAAAGTGCTTAAAAGGGTAGGCCTGCGCCCCAAGAGAGACCCCGGGGTCTTAAGTTATGCCCCCGAGGTGTTTAAGGATACCGGTTTAATTGAGCTGGAGAAAAGACACTTCGACTGGGATGACTTCCTGAAAGAGATTAGGATTGACGAAGTCATTATGGGGAATGTTCTCCAGGCCGGTCAAGGTCAAAATGTTGCCCGCCAGGCAGCAATCTACGCTGGTATCCCCAAGGAGATACCAGCCTATACGGTAAACAAGATCTGCGCCTCTGGAATGAAGTCAGCCACCCTGGCGGCCCAATCAATAATGATTGGTGACGGTGAAGTATTTATCGCTGGCGGCATGGAGAATATGAGCGCTGTTCCCTATTACGTGCCTAAGGCCAGATGGGGCGCCAGAATGTTCAACGCCGAGATGATTGATGGCATGGTCTATGATGGATTGTGGGAGATATTCTATAATTATCATATGGGGATGACTTCGGAAAATATCGCCGAAAAGTATGGCATAGCCCGAAAGGAGCAGGATGAATACGCCCTAATGAGCCATCAAAGAGCCATAGCCGCAATAAAGGACGGCATCTTTAAGAAGGAGATAGTGCCGGTTGAAGTAAAGCAGAGGCGAGGAACCAAGCTATTTGATACTGATGAGCACCCCCGAGAAACCTCTTTAGAGGAGCTAGCCAAACTACCGCCGGTATTTAAGCAGGATGGCATGGTAACCGCCGGTAACGCCTCAGGAATAACCGACGCCGCCGCTGCCCTCCTCATAATGTCGGCAGAAAAAGCCAGGGGGCTAGGCCTAGAGCCGATGGCTACCATCCGCGCCTATGCCGCCGGCGGTGTTGACCCCGCCTACATGGGTCTGGGCCCGATTCCAGCCATCAAAAAAGCCCTGAAGCTGACCGGGCTCAGCCTAAAGGATATTGACCTGGTGGAATTAAATGAAGCCTTTGCCTCTCAGGCGATTAGCGTGATTAGAGAATTAGGGCTGGATTTAGCCAAAACAAATCCCCACGGCAGTGGTATTTCCCTGGGGCACCCGATAGGCTGCACCGGCGCTAGACTCATAGTTACCCTCATCCATGAGATGATACGCCGCGACCTAGCACTTGGGCTGGCGACTTTGTGTATTGGTGGCGGGCAGGGAATGGCCATAATTCTAGAGCGGAAGTGACCCTACACCAAGAAGACACGCTTAGTTTGAGTTAAATTATTAAACCTATGGTGGCAGCATCTAGAAGGATGAAGCATCAATTAAAGGATGGGGCATCAGTCACCGGCTTTGGCATCATTGCTGATGACCTCACCGGGGCAATGGATACCGGGGTGGGCTTTATAAGAATGGGGCTTGATACCATTCTCACCTTCAGTGGTAAACTGCCCCCCGAAGCTAACGTAATAGTAATCAGCACCGATAGTAGGGGCGACGACCCCGAGACAGCCTATCGGAAGGTGAAACGACAAGCCCGTAAACTCAGCGGCTTATATGTCTATAAGAAGATTGACTCTACCCTTCGGGGTAACATTGGCTCAGAACTAAAGGCGGTGATGGACGCACTGGGCGCCGCAAAGGCCATAGTCTCTCCAGCCTTTCCCGCCAATAAGCGCACCGTAGTCAACGGGAGACTGCTGGTTGAAGACGTGCCGGTAGACAGAACCTCCTTTGCTAAAGACCCTGTTTTTCCGGTTACCGAGGCTCATATACCTACGCTACTACGCAGGCAAGGTGGCTTTTCCGTGGGCAGCGTAAGCCTAGATGATGTAAAGAAGGGGCCAGCTCACCTCAGCCGGCAGATAGCCAGTAGCCAAGAGCCGGTTATCGTAGCTGACGCCACAGAACAGGTTCACCTTAGGTATATTGCCGAGGCTTTAGCCACGATGGCTAGCTCCTGGCTACCCTGTGGCTCAGCGGGACTGGCTATAGAGCTGCCCCCTGCCCTTGGTTATAGAGCCAGCAGTATGAAACCGGTTGCCCCAATGGTAAGCCGGAAGCCAGTGCTAGCCGTGGTCGGTAGCCGCCATGAAGCTACCGTGAGACAGCTTAAGATGGCGGAGACCTACCTCAAGCTGCCTCTAATCTCGGTTCAACCAGACGAATTTGTTTCCCGTCAGGGCCGGCTCGTCAAACTGAACCAGCTGGCTAGGGAAGTTGACAATCTCATAAATTGTGGGCAGAGTATTATTATCACCTCAGCCCGGAGCCGGTATGTGCCAGTTCTGAAGGAGCCTACGGCTAGGCTCCTAGCTAGAATAGCGGTTAGAGCTATTAAGCGGCAGAACTTGGCTGGGCTTTTCCTAACCGGGGGTGATGTTGCCCGAGAGACATGTAAAGCCCTGGGAGTTAGCGGGGTAAGAATCCTGAAAGAGCTTGAACCAGGCGTTATCGTAGGTGAGATACTAGGCGGCACCGAGGACGGATTGAGGATTGTTACCAAGGCGGGAGGCTTTGGCAGCGAGGCGGCGATAGTTGACGCTATTTACTATCTGGAAAGGAACGAAAGGTGGCACCGAAAAGAAAACCGATAATGGGCATAACGATGGGTGACCCGACCGGCGCCGGTCCGGAGATTATTGTCAAGGCGCTAAGTTCTGCCGAAATCCGGGGGCGATGCCAAGCCGTAGTTATTGGCGACGCCGCCGTAATGTGCGCTGCGGTAGAGATAGTGAACATACCCACAGAAATTAAAACTATTAAAAATATCGGCGAAGCCCAGTTCGCCGATGGCGTTATTGAAGTTATTGACCTCGGGAATGTGAATATGGAGACGCTGGTGCGGGGACGGGTAGCGGTGATGGGCGGGGCCGCCGCCTACGCCTATGTTGAGATGGCTGCCAGGTTGGCACTAGGTGGAGAGATAGAGGCTATCGTTACCGCCCCACTCAATAAGGAGGCATTAAACAAGGCAGGGTATGCCTACTCGGGTCACACTGAAATTCTGGCTCATCTGTGCGGTGTAAGCGACGTGGTGATGATGCTCGCGGCCGGGAACTTGAGGATAGCCCATGTTACCACCCATGTTTCACTACGACAGGCCTGCGAGTTAGTAACTAAAGACCGAATCATGCGCGTCCTTGAGCTGAGTAATGAAGCGGTAAAGCGGATGGGAATTGCTGAGCCACGTTTAGTCGTCGCCGGGCTTAACCCTCATGCTGGGGAAGGTGGCTTGTTCGGCAATGAGGAGCCGGCACAGATATTACCGGCGATAGAATCAGCCAGAGCCTTGGGGCTGAATGTGACCGGACCACTACCGCCCGATACCGTGTTCCTTCGAACCTTACACGGGCAGTTTGATATCGCTATCGCTATGTACCATGACCAGGGGCACATCCCCATGAAGATGGTTGGTTTTGACGAGGGGGTAAATGTGACCCTGGGTTTACCCATTATCCGGACCTCAGTGGACCACGGAACTGTCTTTGGTAAGGCAGGGAAAGGCACCGCTAATCCACGGAGTCTGATTGAAGCCATAAAACTGGCGGCCAAAATGTGCCAGGGATAAGGTATCTCTGGGCTGTTTTAGCCTTGACCGGTATTAAAAGAAGGGAAGGAGTTCTAGCTATGTCCAAGAAAGTTGGTTTTATTGGGCTCGGCATCATGGGGATGCCCATGGCCCGCAACTTACTTAAGGCCGGTTTTGAGGTCGTCGCCTATAATCGCACTGCATCCAAGGCGGAAGCATTAGCCAGAGAAGGCGCCCGAAAGGCTGATTCACCTAAGGAATTAGCTGAGGAATGCCCGGTAGTCATTACCATTGTTTCTGATACACCAGATGTGGAGGCAGTGATTCTAAGTAAGGACGGTGTTATCGAGGGCATCAAACCCGGCTCAGTGGTCATCGATATGAGCACCATTTCCCCCAGGGCAACCCAAGATATTGCCGCATGCCTTAAGGAAAAAGGCGTTGACATGCTGGATGCTCCGGTGAGTGGCGGTGACGTTGGCGCCATCAAGGCAATGCTTTCTATCATGGTAGGTGGTGATGCTGAAGTCTTTGAGCGCTGCCGACCAATCCTTGAGGCGATGGGGAAGAACATCGTCCATGTTGGCGCTAGCGGTATGGGGCAAACCGTAAAGCTAATGAACCAGATTCTCCTGGTCGGTTGTCTCATCGGCGTGGTCGAGGCTCTAGTATTCGGGCAAAAATCAGGTGCTGACCTGGAGAAAGCCATTAGCGCCGTTAAGGGTGGTGCCGCCGGTTCTTGGGTACTAAGTAACCTGGGGCCGCGGATTATTAAACGAGACTTTAAGCCCGGGTTCTTTACTGACCTCATGCAGAAAGACCTCAACCTGGTTATGGGAGCCGCTGCAGAAATGAAGCTTCCCCTCCCGGTAACCAGCTTCATCAACCAGATGTATTACTCACTTCAGTGCTCCGACGATGGCAAGAGTGCCTATTCAGCCTTGGTTAAGGTGCTGGAGCGCATCGCCGGTGTCGAAGTCGGGCAACCAGAAACCAGATAAAAGAGCCAGACATTACTGTCAGGAGAGCGAGAATGCTATGAGGTTACCCCTGTGGGAACCATCAGAGGGGCATAAGAGAAACGCCAATATAACCAGATTCACCGGTCTGGTTAATGAGCGATACGCAACAAAAATAGACTCATTTAATGGGCTTCACCACTGGTCCATTAACAATCTGAATGAATTCTGGGCGCTCGTGTGGGAGTTTTGTGAAATTAAGGCTTCCAAGCCCTATGATACCGTTTTGACCCCGACTGAGCGGATGATGGACACCAAATGGTTTCAGGGTGCCCGCCTCAATTTCGCCGAGAATCTGCTCCGCTACCGGGATAATCGAACCGCCCTCATCTTCAAGGGCGAGACACAAGAAACCACGAGCAGCATTACCTACGCTGAGCTCTATAACGAAGTAGCCCGCCTATCAAAATCTCTACGGGAATCAGGGGTTAAGGCAGGCGACCGAGTGGCCGGATTCATGCCCAATATGACGGAAGCCGCTATCGCCCTGCTGGCCAGCGCCAGTATTGGTGCTATCTGGTCATCCTGCTCACCCGACTTCGGCACTAAAGGGGTTCTGGACCGCTTCGGTCAGATAGAACCAAAAATTCTCTTCACCGCTGATGGCTATTTTTATAGTGGAAAGACCTTCGATTCCCTGGAACGAGTCAGCAGCCTCTTGAAGGAACTCCCGTCTATTCAAAAGGTAGTGGTTGTCCCTTATGTTAAGAGGAAGCCGGATATTAGCCCAGTCCCCAATTCAATTTACTATGAGGATTTCCTATCGCCGGAAGCCGAGCCCCAAATCCAATTCGAGCCACTCCCCCCTGACCACCCCCTATATATCATGTTCACTTCAGGGACTACGGGCCTGCCCAAGTGTATCGTCCAAGGAGTCGCCGGGATTCTCGCGGTACACCTAAAGGAACTAAAGCTGGAAATTGATGTTAAACCGGGGGACATTATCTTTTACTTTACCACCACCGGTTGGATGATGTGGACCTGGCTGCTGAGCTGCCTAGCCTTAGGCAGCACTGTGGTACTCTATGATGGCTCACCCTTCTACCCTGACTCCGGAGCCCTCTGGAAGCTAGCCCAGGAGGAAAAGGTAACGATTTTTGGGACCAGTGCCCGCTACCTAGCCGGACTTGAGAAGCTTGGAGTTAAGCCAGGTAAGGAATATGATATGAGCCACCTGAAGACGGTCCTCTCCACCGGCTCGCCTCTTTCGGTGGAGAGTTTTGAGTTTGTCTATCGAGATATTAAACCGGATGTGCAACTGTCGTCTATTTCGGGGGGCACTGACATCAACGGCCTGTTTCTGACGGGAAACCCCATTGGCCCGGTCTATGCTGGGGAACTCCAGGCTCTAAGCCTGGGAGTAGCTGCAAAATGCTTTGACCCCGAAGGAAAACCGGTGCTAAACCAAAAGGGCCAGCTTGTGGTCACTACCCCCTACCCCTCCATGCCCCTCTACTTCTGGAATGACCCGGATAAAGAGAAATACCAAAGCGCCTACTTCGATGTCTATCCTGATGTGTGGACTCACGGAGACCATATTGAAATTACTGATACCGGGATTATTATCTACGGACGCTCAGATACTGTCCTCAAGCCCGGAGGGGTAAGGATTGGCACCGCCGAGATTTACCGTCAGGTGGAGGCCCTGGACGAGGTTATCGATAGCATTGTAATCGGACAGGATTGGGAGGGCGACATGCGGGTTATCCTGTTTGTAAAGCTAGCTGAGGGGGTAGAGCTAACTAGCGACCTGGTTAACAAGATAAAAACCACCATCAGGAAGAATACCACCCCCCATCATGTTCCCGCCAAGATTATAGCTACTACCGACATTCCCTATACCATCAGCGGGAAAAAGGTAGAAAAGGCAGTAAGAAATGTGATTCACCACGAGGCGGTTCCCAATATAGATGCCCTAGCCAATCCAGAATCGCTTAAACTCTACCAAAACCTTAAAGAGCTTGAATCATAATACCTAAATTGTGAGGAGTATGACAGCTTACACTATTGATTTTGAGCCCGTCGGTCGCCGCGGTCAGTGTCAGGATGGTAAATCCCTTCTAGCCTGTGCCCGCCAGCTCGGGGTGGATATTGTGAGTCTATGCGCCGCTAGAGGGACGTGTCACGCCTGCAAGGTTAAAGTCTTAGCCGGAGCTGTCTCCGAAACAACGGCTAGTGAGCGGGAGGTCTTTTCATCCCAAGAACTCGCTGGTGGCTGGCGCCTTGCCTGTCAAACCTATCCCACCAGTGATGCCAGAGTCAATGTGCCCGCCGAATCGATGACCACCCCCCAGCGTACCCAGGTGGAGGGGCTGGAGATAACGGTTCGCCCGGAGCCACCCGTTCGTGCCTACCAGGTGAAGCTACCGGCTCCGTCACTATCGGACCTGCGGGCCGATAGTGAGCGCCTGCTGGAGACACTAAATCAGCAGCACCAGCTACACTGCCGCATGATTGACATTAATGTCCTGCGACAGCTCTCACCACAGCTACGCTCCTGGAAATGGCAGTGTCAGGTCACAGTTCGTGATGACGAGGTGGTAGCCCTTAACCCCTGGCCAAGCCGCCAGTTGGGGCTGGCTATAGACCTGGGCACCACCAAGGTTGCCGGCTATCTCGCCAGCTTGAGCGATGGGCGAACCTTAGCCGCCCAAGGAATTATGAACCCCCAGATAAGCTACGGTGAAGACATCATCAGCCGCATTACTCACGCTATAGACTCACCGGCTGAAGGCAAGCGCCTGCAAAGGCTGGCAATAGAGGCCATTAACCAGCTGGCTACCGATTTGTGCGCCCGGGTTGATGCCAGAGCGGATGAAATCACCGAGGCGGTAGTGGTCGGGAATACTGCCATGCACCACCTGCTGGTCGGTCTACCGGTAGCACAACTAGCCCATTCTCCCTTTGTGCCCGCAGTCGGCCAGGCGGTGGACATAAAGGCTCGCGACCTGGGCCTTCATATTGCTCCGGGAGCCTATACGCACCTGCTGCCCAACATCGCCGGGTTTGTTGGTGCTGACCATGTCGCCATGTTGCTTGCCACCAGGGTGTGGCAGGCTGAGGGGGTAGCTGAGGGAGTGGTGGTGGCAATAGACATCGGGACTAATACTGAGGTTTCCCTAATAGATGGCGGTAAGATAACCAGCGTCTCCTGTGCCTCTGGTCCCGCCTTTGAAGGTGGTCACATCAAGGATGGGATGCGGGCTGCCCGCGGTGCCATCGAGCGGTTGCAAATCGCAGGTGCCGACATCCAGTATCAGACCATTGAGGGAGCACCGCCGGTTGGTCTTTGTGGCTCCGGTATCCTGGATGCTATCGCCCAACTCTATCTGGCGGGAATCATCGACGATGGTGGCCGGATGAAGGATAACCACCCCCGCATCCGCACCCGTAAAAAGCAACGCGAGTTTGTCCTTGTCAGCGAGGATGAACGAGATGGGCAGCCAGCCATTACTATCACCCAGCCGGACATACGAGAGTTGCAGCTGGCCAAGGCCGCCATTCGCACCGGCATCCAGGTGCTGCTGGAGGCTAACCAACGTACCGAGGAGGAAATTGAGCAGGTGGTTATTGCTGGAGCCTTCGGCAGCTACATCGATGTGGACAGTGCCATAACTATCGGCATGCTACCATCACTGCCTCTAGACCGCTTCCGACAGGTAGGCAATGCGGCGGGTATGGGAGCCAAGCTGGCCCTTATTTCTTGCCGCAAGCGAGCTGAGGCCCAGGCTGTGGCCTCCCGGGTCAACTATATTGAACTAGCCAGTGCCCCTGATTTTATGCACACCTTCGTCCAGGCAAGCTCCCTGGGAAGATACCGGATGGTTCACGGGAAAAGAAAGGAGATTAGCTAATGGAAACCAGGTTGTCAGGCGCCACCAAGGAAGTAATCATCGGCCACGACCGACCAACCGTGCTTATCGGGGAACGCATTAATCCCACGGGGAAGAAGAAGATGTCAGAAGCCCTAAAGGCTGGCGAACTAGAGATTGTCCGCCAGGAGGCTTTAACTCAGGTGCAGGCAGGGGCAGATATTATTGATGTCAATGTTGCCGCCACCGGGGTTAACGAGGTAACCCGGCTCCCCCAGGCGGTGCGGGTAGTAAACGATACCGTCGATGTGCCGCTATGTCTTGATAGTCCAAACCCTGAGGCTTTAGAAGCCGCCCTCAAGGTCTACAAAGGTAAGCCACTCCTAAACTCAGTCACTGGTGAAGAGCATTCCCTGGAGAGGGTTTTACCCCTGGTCAAGGAATACGGGGCTGCCGTTATTGGTTTAGTCCAGGATGAAGAAGGTGTCCCGGGAGATGCCGAGCGGCGGCTAGCCATCGCCCATAAGATTGTAGAGCGTGCTGAGGCAATCGGTATCCCCCGCCAGGACATTATTATTGACTGCCTTGCTTTTGCTGTGGGAGCTGACCCCAGGTCGGGTCTGGTCATCCTGGAAACAATTCGTCGGATTAAAGCCGAGCTGGGAGTGAACCTGACGCTGGGAGCCAGCAATGTCTCCTTCGGCATGCCTGACCGCAGTCTGCTCAACAGCGCCTTCGTGGCTATGGTTATTGCCGCCGGCGTAACCTGCCTCATCGTGGACGCCGCCAAGGTGCGCCCGATGGCCCTGGCAGCTGACCTTGTTTTGGGTCAAGATGCTTATGCGAGGCGCTATATTAGAGCCTACCGTGAGCGCCAGAAGCCGGTAGAAGACTAATTCTATATGGCTTCACAAAAGCGAGCTTATTAACTTATACTTAGGTGATGAATCCATACAGTTACAAGGCTGATAATCTAAACTCTAACGTTAAGCTAACGCAAACAAGCCACAGATGGCTGCGTTACACGGTTGACTTTCCCACGGCCCACCCTACCCGCTATAAGGAAAATAATACCGTTCGGGGCGAGTATTTCAGACCCCACACCGGCAGTAACCTACCCCTAGTCATTCTAATTCACGGGCTGGGTGACCGGAGTGTAATTCCCTTAAAACTCCTCGCCCGGTCTCTAGTTAAGAGGGGAATAGCCTGCTTTATTTTATATCTGGTTTTACACTCCAGCCGTATGCCACCGAGTGGACTTCGTACCCTTAGCCCGGAGGACTGGTTTGAGAATTACCGAATCTCGGTAATTGATGTGCGTCAGGTGATTGACTGGGCAGACACTAGAGCCGAGATAAACAAGGAACAGATTGGAGTAATTGGAATAAGCTTTGGCGGGTTCGTCTCAGCCATAGCCATGGGGATAGATAGACGTATTAGCGCCGGTGTATTGGTAGTTAGCGCCGGAAAGCTGGAAAAGATTGCCGCAATGAGTAAGACTCTTCCCAAAAAGTGGGGGGTTAGCCATACTGAAGCGGAATTCAATTCTAGGCAGCGGAGTTATACCCAGTATCTTGGTGAAGTAGCTGAGAAGGGATTTGAGAACGTTAACCCTACGGAGAGCGGTTTTCTAAACGACCCCATGACCTTTGCCTACTATCTCCGTAAGCGTCCCGTACTGATGATAAATGCGCTTTGGGATGAGGTCATTCCCAAGCAGACTACGCTCGATTTATGGAAGGCAAGCGGTAAACCAGCGATTACATGGTTTCCTGGTGGCCATGCCACCATCTGGCTATGGTATCCCCTTATTAGCCGAAAAATCATCCGCTTTCTTAAGTCAACCTTCGGGCTGTAAGGTAAACACCCCGCATAAGCCATCGTGAACACATCCCGTGGTTTGCGAGCGGGGTAGTTGGTCGGCTTGAACCCTTGACTAGCGGTAGGGCTAAAGGGTGAAGTTGACCGTAATCCCTAAAGCTACTTGCCGTATTTACCAACTATCATTATAATATGGGGGAATAAATCAAGGAGAACAGGTGATTAGATGAAGCAATATGGGCTGGATAATATTCGCAACGTTACCTTACTATCTCATTGCGGCGCCGGTAAGACATCACTCTCAGAGGCAATCATGTTCACGGCTGGCGCCACCACCCGATTGGGCAGGGTTGATGATGGGACAACTATCTCGGATTATGACCCCGATGAGATAAAGCGCCAGATTAGCCTTAACCTGACTATGCTCCCCGGCGAGTGGCAGGACACCAAGATTAACCTCATTGACACCCCAGGTTATGCTGACTTTGTTGGTGAGGTCAACGCCGCCATTCGAGTCAGTGAAGGAGCCATAATTGTAATCTGCGCCGCTTCTGGCGTTGAGGTTGGCACAGAGCAGGTCTGGGGATACAGTGAGGAAGCCGGCCTAGCCCGCCTTGTCTTTATTAATAAAATGGACCGCGAGAACGCCGATTTTTACCGAATTGTGCAGCAGGTTCAGTCCAAATTTGGCGCTAAGTGCGTCCCCGTGCAGCTACCCATCGGTACCCAGAGTGATTTTCAAGGGATGGTTGACCTCCTGACCCAAAAAAGCTACGCCGGCTCTCCCGCCAAAGAAGGTGAGATACCCTCATCACTGGAGACCCAGGTTAGCTCCTTTCGGGAGAAATTGATCGAAGCGATAGCTGAATTGGACGACCGCCTCATCGAGAAGTATCTCGGTGGTGAAGAACTCAGTCTGGAGGAGCTAACCGATGGTTTACGCCAGGCCGTAGTGAGTGGCCGGATTGTGCCCATTTTAGTTGGTTCGGCAACACAGAGTATCGGCATTACCCCCGTGCTGGATGCCATATTTAACTACCTGCCGTCACCTAAAGAACAAGAGATAGCTGCTGTCGACGAGAAGGCTGAGCCAAAGATTAAGCCAAGCGAGACTGCCCCCTTAGCCGCCCTGGTGTTTAAAACCACGGCTGACCCCTATGTTGGTAAGCTTACCTACTTCCGGGTTTATAACGGCACTATTGAGAGCAATTCCCAGGTGTGGAATACCACGCAAGGGGAACAGGAGCGCATCGGTCAGCTATTTATGCTGCGGGGTAAGACCCAGGAGCCAGTCTCTAAAATCGGGGCTGGAGACATCGGCGGGGTAGCCAAATTAAGCCTAACCAGTACCGGGCATACATTGGGCAGTCGGGATAAGCCACTTAAAATTGCCCCTATCCTGTTCCCCAAGCCAGTCTTTAGCGAGGCAGTGCACCCCAAGACTAAGGCTGACATAGACAAGCTGGGAACAGCCCTCTCCCGGCTAGTTGAGGAAGACCTGACTCTCAAGGTGCATAGAGAGGCTGATACCAACGAGACCATCCTGTCTGGACTTGGTGAGACTCAACTTGCCGTAGCCGCTGACAAGATACAACGTAAATTCGGTGTCAATATCGAGCTAGATACCCCTAAGGTTCCTTATAAAGAGACCATCACCTTATCAGCTAAGGCAGAGTATAAGCATAAGAAACAAACCGGAGGGCACGGTCAATACGGGCACGTCCGCTTGGAGCTGGAACCGTTACCGCGCGGCAGCGGTCACGAGTTTGTTGTCCGGATAGTAGGTGGTACCATCCCCAAGAATTACATTCCCGCGGTAGAGAAGGGAGCCAACGAAGCCATGAGTGAAGGGGGGCTAGCCCGCTACCCGGTGGTGGACATAAGAGCGACACTGTATGATGGTAGCTTTCACCCGGTTGATTCCTCAGACATATGCTTCAAGATTGCCGGGTCCGGGGCACTGAAGAAAGGGTTAACCCAAGGGCAACCTATCCTCCTCGAACCGATAATGAATATCCGGGTGATAGTTCCAGAGGATTTCACCGGGGATATTATTGGCGACCTTAATGCCAAACGAGCCAGGGTGCTGGGCATGAACCCTGAGAATGGAATGAACGTCATCGACGCCCAGGTGCCGCAGGCTGAGATTTTGCGCTACGCAATAGACCTAAAGTCAATAACCCAGGGACGGGGTAGCTATACTACCGAATTCAGCCACTATGAGGAAACCCCACCTCAGGTTAGTCAACGGATTATTACCAAAAGGCAGGCCGAAAAAGGCTAAAAACCATTCCCTACTCGGTTAGACTAACTGGCAGCACCTAATAGGAACGACCACCTTCAGTCAGTCATAAGTTCCTTGACCTTACTGATGAAGGCGGGCAGTAATGCTTTCCAGTCCCCGACGACACCAAAACTGGCTTCCCGGAAGATATTCGCCTCCGAGTCTTTATTTATGGCCACAATAGTCTTGGCACCAGAGCAACCAGTCATATGTTGACTGGCACCGGAGACAGCTACCGCCAGGTAAAGGTCGGGGGCAATAATCTTACCGGTAAGACCTATCTGGTAGCCAGTTGACACCCATCCATTATCACAGGGAGGCCGGCTGGCCCCCACCGCTCCCTTCAATATCTTAGCCAGTTCCTCTAGCTGTTTAAAACCTTCAGCACCACCAATGCCTCTACCCCCACAAACTACAACCGCAGCATCCTACAGCTTTATCCCTTCTACCTCCTCCACCACCCGCTCCAAGACCTTGGTTCTTATGGATAAGGGGTCCAAGCCCGCCTCAATAGTAACAACCTCTCCCTGCCTTGAGTCGTCACGCTCCAGGGGTGACATTGCCTTGGCTCTCACCGTAGCCATCTGGGGGTAGGACTCACCGGTGAAGATAGCCTGGGCGTTACCACCATAAACCGGCTTGGTTTGCCAGAGCGACTTTGAGTCCGGGTCAATAGCCAGTTCCACACAGTCAGTAGTCACCGCTGTGCCCAGTCTGAAAGCGAGCCTGGGAGCGAGGTCGCGACCAGTAGAGGTCTGCCCCAGAAGGAGTATCTGAGGCATTACCTGCCTGACTACCTTTTCGGCAACGGATACATAGGGATCCGCCTGGTAATCCTCAAGTAGTGGATCGCTAACTACATATACCTTATCCGCACCAGAGGCAATTGCTTCCTGGGCTAAACTGCTTACCTCACCGCCGACTAGCAAGCAGTATAGCTCCTGCCCCAGATCGCTAGCCAGCTGGCGACCGCAACCCAAAAGCTCGGTGGTAATCACCGCTAGCTTTCCCTCCTTAGCTTCACCGAAAACCATAACCCCATTGTATTCAGCCATTAAAACCTGCCTCCTTAACGATACCGAAAACCTTTTAAACCTACTACCCATCCCGAACTATTTCGAAAACCCTTTAAACCTACTACCCACCCCGAACGATACCGAAAACCTCTTAAACCCCAGGCGAAGGCAATAGGTCTCTCTGCAGTTTATAGCATTTTAGCTTCCCTGAGTTTCAGGGCCAGATTAGCCGCCGCCTCTTGGGGGGTCTCTCCGTCTACAATTTCACACTTCCCTTCACGAACTGGTTGAAATAGCTTTACAAGTCGGGCGCGCCGACCCGCGGCCCCAACCTGAGAAGGTTCAACCCCGATATCGGCTGGTTTCCAGATAATCGGCTCTTTCTTCTTTGCCTTCATGATTCCCTTTATGGTGGGGTAGCGAGGCTCACCAAGCTCATTGCTTACCGTAATCAGGGCTGGCAAGGACACCTCAACCACCTCATAGCCGTCATCGGCTACCTTCTCCACCCTTACCTTACCATCGGTAACCTCTATTTTTCGGGCTAGGGTTACACTGGGCAGGTCCAATATCTCAGCGATGCCCAAACCTACCTGCCCGGCATCCCAGTCAGAAGCCTGTCGCCCGCAAAGAATAAGGTCGTAGTCACCCATCTTTTTGATCGCCATCGCCAGGGCATAGGCCGTTGACCAGCTATCACCCTCGCTAAAGGCCTCATCCTCCAGCAGGATAAGCTCATCAGCCCCCATAGACAACGGTTTCTTTACCACATCTCGCAAGAGGTCTGTGCCCAGGCTTAGCGCTGTGATTTTACCACCCTGGGCATCTTTGATTCTTAGCGCCGCTTCTACTGCATACTCAGCATAAGGGTCGATTACCGGAGATACACTCGGTGGTAGCGTTACCTTATTCTTGGTAGCGTCAATCTTAAAGCTGGCCGGTGGTGCCTCAGGGTCAATTACCTGCTTACAGCAGACAATTGTGTTCATGGCATCCGTTACTCCTTTCTATATTTATATTCCTGTATTTTACTCCCTAAGCTAAAAACCCAATTGAATAGTCTAGCATCAGAGTGGATTGGTGTCAAACTAGACCGAGGAGACCTTTGAGCAATCCCAAGAAACTCTCCGGGCAAAAAGAGGCTTCGCCCCCAATGGCAGAGAAAATAGGAACTAAACCTCTCCAAGAGTTATTGATGACTAAAACCATTCCTACCAAGTAACTTCAACTGCGGCAGTGGTAGTAGCCAGGGTTAGCCTTATCGCACGGTCGATACCACTCAAATCGGGGATGATTTCTATATTAGCTGATGGGAAGAGGCGACGCAGGAGACTAGCCACGGCTCGGCTCTGCCCCAGTCCTGTCTCCAGAAGCAGTGAGCCCCCGGGGTGAAGCCTATCACCTACCTTACGGCATAACTCTCGTATCTTTTCCAGCCCATCCCAACCCCCGTTTAGTGCTAGCTCGGGCTCAAAATTCGCTAGGCACATCCGAGAGACCTCTGTTTCGGTGACGTAAGGGAGATTGGCTATTACCAGGTCAACCGGCTCCGGTAACGGGTCAAGCAAATCACCCCGCAAGAGACAGACTCTATCTACTACGCCGTGTTTCTGGCAGTTAAATCGGGCAACCTTAAGGGCAAGTGCCGATATATCGGTGGCATAGATTTTAGTCCGGGGCAGGTTTATTGACAGACTGATGGCAATGGCACCACAACCAGTGCCAATATCAGCTACGGTAGATAGCGGGCGACTTTGAGCATGCTTAAGAGCCTCTTCTACCAGTAACTCACTCTCCGGCCGGGGGATTAAGACCCTCGGGTCAACATAGAAATCAAGCCCGTAGAACTCACGGTGCCCGGTGATATAGGCTGTCGGCTCACCCCTCAGGCGGCGTTTAACTAGCCGCCCAAAATCTGCTTCTGCCTCAGAACCTAGTTCACGGTGAAGGTCCTGATACAGCTGAACCTGGCTTATTCCGAGTGCGTGCCTCAGCAGCAGCTCAGACTCCAAGCGGGAATCTTCAATGTTTTGGCGGGCAAAGATTTCTCTAGCCTGACGGAGAGCCTGCTTTAGAGTCATACCAGTTGCTTCTCCAGCTGCCTTGCCTGGTCTTCGGTAGCCAGGGCATCAATAAGTTTGTCCAAGTCCCCCTCCAGAATCTGAGACAGGTTGCGGAGGGTCAGACCAATACGGTGGTCAGATACCCGGTCTTGAGGAAAGTTGTAGGTCCGTATCTTTTCCGCCCGGTCTCCGGTACCTACTTGGGAGCGGCGCTGCTGAGTTATGGCTTCGTCCTGCCGGCGCTGTTCTATCTCCAGCAGTCGAGCCCGAAGCACCGCCATCGCCTTCTGTTTATTTCTTAGCTGGGAACGCTCATCCTGACAGACAGCCACGATACCGGTCGGCAGATGGGTAATGCGGACGGCGGTGGCTACCTTGTTTACATTCTGTCCCCCCGCCCCACCACTATGGAAGATATCAGTCCGCAGGTCATCCGGGTTAATAGATACCTCTACCTCACTTGCCTCAGGGAGAACAGCTACGGTCGCCGTTGAGGTGTGAATCCTGCCTGAAGATTCGGTAACCGGCACCCGCTGCACCCGATGGACGCCCCGCTCATACTTGAGCCGGCTGAAAGCACCCTTGCCCTTACCCTTCACCTCAAATATGATTTCCTTAAAGCCGCCGATGGTGCTCTCATTGCTATCAACAATGTCTACCGCCCAGCCCTGAGACTGAGCATACCGGCTGTACATCCGGAAGAGGTCAGCCGCAAACAGTGCCGCTTCATCACCCCCCGCCCCCGCCCGAACCTCCATGATAACGTCTCTCTCGTCGTTGGCATCCTTAGGTAGAAGGCCCAGCCTCAGCTCAGAAAGCAGTTGGCCTTGTTTTGCTTCCAGGCTCACTACTTCCTGCTTGACCAAAGCCTTCATATCTTCATCCAGCGCATCATTCAGCATCGCCCTGGTGTCTTCCAGTGACTTGGCAACAGCCTTATACCCCCGGTATTTGGCAACCAGGTCTTCAACACTGGCTCTCTCCTGAGCCAGCTGCTGCAAGCGCTTTATATCCAAGGCTACCTCAGGCAGAGACATCTCTTCACCCAGCTCCTGATAACGTTTCTCTATTCTGGCTAATCTATCCAGCATAATCTAAACTACCTCACCCTTGATATTATAGCACAGGCTGAGATAGTGCTTGAAATTATGGGAAGCAGCCCAAATAAGGCTTTTAGTTTGAAGGGGAAATGCTTACGGCCTCTCCAGCTCAATTCCCTTGAGCAGGACGTAGTCATACATGGTGCCGCGGGCTCCCTTAAGCTCCAGGCAGTCAACAATACCCTTATATCTGCCGCCCAACAACCCCTCCCCAATGATATAGGCCCCTTCCGCCGCCTCCTTGGCAACACTGGCTCTCCTCTCCAGCCTTCGCACCTTACCGAACCGAGCTAACCTAACCTCTAGCGCCTGGGCAATCTCAGGAATTCGGGCGAGCCGGCCTGAAAGCAGAACCTCCCTTGGCTTTTCCACACTCACCATCATCGCCGCCACTCCCTTAGCGATACTCTCCAGAAGCATATTCCAGGCCTCTGGATATTTATAGCGCTCTAGAGCCAGCTCCTCAGGGGTCAAATCATCCCGACCACTCATATCCCTGGCACCACCGCTAAAGAGCACCACCCCGGGAAACTTCCCCAGCCGCACCGCCAGCTCGGAATCCATATTTCCCAACGTTATGAAACCGGGACCACCTGATGTCCCCCCCAAACCATCCACTATCCTACCCCCGTCAACACCGATGACGGCATTAAAGGCATAGCCCACCTCCACCAGGATAAAAGAGGCCTCGTTATAGCCTATACCGCAGCGTTCTGCCTGGTCTCTTATCGCCAGGGCGGTACAGCACACCTTGTCGGCGGTGCCCATATCCATCCTGTTTGCCTTCCTAAAGGCAGGCACGGTGGGGAGATGAATTACCCCCGGGGTGAAATAAACCGGAAAGCCTTCGTCCTTCATCCGCCTGACAACCGCCCTGATGCCACCACATAACGGAATACCCTTAGCATCGGGCACCATCAGAGTTAGTTCCCGCTCAGTTATATCCCTGATTGGGGTTACCGGCAGGCCATAACCAGAGGGACCGACTATCATATCCAGCGGGAAGACACTGCGCACCGTATCCAGGAGCACCTTGGGGTTTTGGGTAACCTCGGGCACCGGCACAGAAGTATCCAGGATAACCTTTTCCCCTTCCATACCGAAGAAATCAAAGCTCCCCGTCCCGGGGTCAATACCGATGACTCTCGTCTCAGCCTCCTCTATCTAGGTTGTAGCGGGCAAACAGGGTCGGAGGCAAACCAGTCCCCGGTGAGGGCGAAGGCTCGGGAGCGACACCCCATACAATCGGCTAGATACTGGCAGCTCCGACAATATCCAGTTCTACTTTCTGGGTCTTTAAGCTGGCGGAGAAAGGGGGAGACAAGCATCTCGCTCCAGATTTCGCCCAGGGGTTTCTCATTAACATTACCCAAAACAAGAGGGGCAAAGCTACAGGGTTTTACTTCACCGGTGGACTCAATGAAAAGATACTCACCAAAGGCGCAGGCTGAGGTCGAGGAGATAACAATGCCAGCGGTTGACGCTGGCAAGTGGGCAGTAAGCCCTAATTCCTTTACTGTAGCCCAGAAGTACGGTTCGTCAAAGAAGAACTCAACTCCGGTTTCCTGCGCTGCCTGACAGGTGAGCTTGATGGCTTCACAGTATTCCTGGGAAGAGAGAAGCTCTCCAGAGTAATCCTGACATGGTTTTAGCCCGATTAAGGTTATCTTGGGCACTCCAACTGAGGCAGCTAACCTAAAAATTGCTGGTATTTCGGTGTAGTTCCTCTTCAGAATGGTGAAGTCTATGGCTTCAAGAAGCCCTCCTTGAGCGCAATTACAAGCTTGTTCAACCACCTTCTCAAAGCTAGCACCACCCCTTATTGACTCATAAGTTTCAGGGGTGGCACCATCAATGCTTATAACAACTCTTACCTCTAGCTGCTTGAGACTGGTGAGTATTTGAGGGCTAAGCAGTGTACCATTGGTAATCAGGTGAACCTCAAGCCGCTTTTGCTGCATCAATCCCAGTAACTCAAAGAGGTCTTTCCGTAGCAGTGGTTCTCCCCCTTCAACGAGAACCCAACCGGGCCCAAGCTCGGCCATCTCGGCGATAAGACTTCTGGCTCTCTCGGTTGATAGCTCACCCCCAGGGAAGCCGCGGCAGTGCCGGCAGCTCAGATTACATCTTCCGGTTATCGCCCAATCAACAAAATAGGGGGACTTACTCAACAGATGAACTCCTAAGCTTCTTAAATCTCTGCTAGCGTAACGTTTCCCGCATATCGCTAATTTGGTGTGATTTGCAAGACGGCTCTTGTTAGAGAGTAAGGGGCGTATAATTTTAAATCACTCCCAAAAGCTCCAAAATGGCCGACCTTATTACTACAACCATCAATACCCAAATAGCAGCACTGATGATAACTGCTACCACTAATCGCACTCTGGGTTTAAAAAACCATATTGATGCTCTACTTACAACAATAGCGGTGGCTATAAAGAACCCAATATTGATAGCTGTTACCCACCACCCAGCCGGTACAAATCTAAGTAAGACAGCCCAAATAATCACCAGGGCCAATGCAAAACCCAACATGCCCCAGAATGCTCTTTTTTCTAACCGTTTTACAAAGTCAGCCATTCCCGTTCAAATCAGTATAGCTGGTGGCTGGGGGTAAAATCAAACCGAAAGCACTAGACTAAATTATTGTTTAGTGGCCCTGCCTCTGCTATGCTTCAGTTACCTATGAAAAGCCTGGACAGCAATACCAGCACCGATGCCATCGATAAAAAGTTTCGGCCGGTTGATTATGCCAAGATTACCATCTTCGGCCTGGCCATGGCGGCTCTCTGGAGCAGCCTGCACAGCATTATCCTGCCCCTGCGGATAGCCGACTTCGTTCCCGCGGGGAGGCAGGCTACCTACCTCGGGCTGCTTACCGTTACCGGCTTACTCCTGGCGATAGCTACCCAGCCCTTAGCTGGAGCCATGAGCGACCGCTCTGGCTCCAGGTGGGGTCGCCGGCGACCCTACATCCTTATCGGCGCGATATTGACACTGTCATTCTTGCCCGGCATAAGCCTCGCCGGTAGCTTAGCTATCCTTTTTACCATTTACTACCTCTTACAGATTAGCGCTAATACCGCACTGGGACCATATCTCGCCTTTATTCCCGACCTAGTACCGGAAGAGAAAAGGGGGCTAGCCTCCGGGATAAAGGGACTACTCGAGATAGCCGGGGCGGGTATCGCCATATGGTTAATAGGTCAATTAATGGGTAATTACTCTACCGCCGAGGGAGGGCGGTGGCTTTGGCTGAGCCTGGGTATACTGGCAGCTGTCTTTCTGGGCACCATGCTGGCGACTATCTTTACCGTTAAGGAGCCACCCGGCACCGGCGGGCCCAAGCTACCTTTATTATCAGTGCTACGCAGAACCTTTAAGATCGATGTTAAGGCAAACCCTGATTTTATCCGCTTTTTGCTGTGCCGTCTCTTTTTCATCATTCCCCTGACCGCTTTTCAGGCATTTGGGCTGTATTTCTTCCGGGATTATCTCGGTGTCGCCAATCCCGCTGCCGTCATGGGCAACTTTACCCTAGTATCTTCCCTTTGCATGATAGGTATGGTCTACCCTGCCGGCTTCCTATCTGACCGGTTTGGGCGGAGACCCATCGCCCTTACCTCGGGGCTTATTAGTGCTTTTGGGATTGGACTACTATTCTTCTTTCGCAGCTACGACTCCATCCTGACTAGCGCCATCCTTATGGGAATTGGCTTCGGCGGTCTTATGAGCAGCAACTGGGCTCTGGCGGTAGACGTGGTACCCAAGGATGAAGCTGGTAAATACATGGGCCTCACCAATCTGGCTTCTGCCGGCGGCTCCGCCCTGGCTCGCCTCCAGGGACCAATGATTGACTTCCTTAATGCCCGCCGCTTCGGCCTGGGCTACACCGCTATGCTACTGGCCTCTTTTATCTCCCTTATTGTCAGTTCAGTGCTACTATGGGGGATTAAGAAAAGGTAACGGTGGTATCCACCCCTGAGAACCAAGAAAGGCAATAAATCCGTAAGCTAGGCTTCTACCCGCCAGACACGCCAGGTAGAACTTCCACAGGGGGAAACGGGTGGCCCCGGCCGCTATCCCCACCAGGTCAAAAGGGAAGAAGGGCACCAGGTTAAAAACAAAGGCAACAATAAGCCCCCGCTTCTTCATCCAGCCCTCTACCCTGGTATATATCTTTATTCGCCTTTGTCCCTGTAAAATCACCCGTCCGCTATACCCTGCCAGGTAGCTAGTTAGTTCTCCAACCGAGGCCCCACCCCCACCAGCTAGCCCAACAAGGGCGGGGTGAAACACTTGACCAAAAAAGAAATACGTCCAGAAACTGGGAATCGGCACCAGGACAGTAGAGTTCCACACCATGCTGACCAGAAAAACTCCGGGATAGCCCAAATATTCAACATATCCAAGTTCAGCAATGTTAGCCAGCCTACCTTGGTAATAAAGGACACCGATGACAACCGAAACAGCTACGACCAGGGCAATGCCCAATACCGTCAACGCTTTCCTGTGTAAAACTATCCCCAGCCAGTCTCTCTTCCCCGCACCAGGCTGCTTATCGCGGCTAAATATGTTGCGCATTTGGTCTCTATAGTATCATATTTGAAGGAGGTAGGTATAAATAGGATCACACAGGGCTACTATAGAGGGAGCTTTAACCCCCACAACAAGTCATTTCGGGATTGATAAGCAATTGATAATTATCTAATAGCGTTGCCCTCTGACTTCCATCTTTGTTATACTGTAAGTAGTGCGCCCCCATCGTCTAGAGGCCTAGGACATCGGCCTTTCAAGCCGGTAACAGGGATTCGAATTCCCTTGGGGGCACTAACTTTTTGCCCACCCTACACCACTCCTTTCCTGAAGATGCTCCCACGATTAGCTCATTTGTTCAAAAGAACCTATAATTAAACTAAGGGACGTAGGCTGCCAGTTTGCCCAAATTGTATCTCCAAAGGCTTCTTTGAAGACTAAAACTCTTGACTTAAATTGGATACGTTAAAGGTAGTCGCCAACTAACTAGAGAGGGGGACAAAAGGAATGTTCTTAGCCGCCCAGGTTAGCATATATCCGCTACGCCAGCCCAGTCTTTCGCCAGCTATTGACAGGGCACTTGATATTTTTCGCAGTCACGGTCTCAAAGTCACCCCTGGGGCAATGAGCAGTCTAGTATCGGGTGATGACGAAGCGCTCTTTACCGCTATCAAGGAGGCATTTCAGCAGACCTCACAAGAAGGTGAAATAGTAATGACCCTCACCCTCTCTAACGCCTGTCCGGTTAGCCGATAGACGAGGCTAAGCTGCATTATTACCGTTCTCGTCTTGGCTCAAAGCTTGCCCCTCAGTTTCTGGTAGGTTTCTGCCAGGGCTTCAGGAACTACCCGCACACTAGATATTACCGGCATAAAGTTGGTATCACCCTGCCACCGGGGCACAACGTGAGTATGGACATGCTCGTCAATACCAGCACCAGCCACCTTGCCCATGTTTATCCCGATATTAAAACCACCGGGATTAAATACCTGTCTCAGGAGTCTGATGCTTCGGCTGACGATCTCAAAGTGCTCGTTGCGCTCATCATCAGTTAGTTCATCCAGACTGGCTACGTGCCGGTAGGGGGCTACCATCAGATGCCCGGGGTTATAGGGATAGCTATTCATCATGATGAAGTTTTTACTTCCCCGATACAGAATATAGTTTTGCACGTCATTATTCTGCCCCGGCTTCTCACATAAAATGCAGCCTTCTGGCTTTTCCATCTGGATGTATTTTATACGCCACGGTGCCCAAATCTGCTCCATTCAACACTCCCTTAACCTATTTCCGGCTAGCCTAACCTCTAAATAGCGCTTTATCCACCCCTGCCTGCTCTACTGTAGCCACACTTGCATAACTCAGCCACAGACACTTTAAATCGCTGAGCTGACCGTGTCAATAGCCTATGTTACTATCGGCACTCACCTATTTAGCAGTAAGTTAGAGGAGCGCTAAAACACGAGAGAAATACGTTTTATTTGTAAAAAACGCCACTATATTTTATAGTTTCTGTAGTTATGGAAAATAAAAACCTCCCTTCGGATACCATTACTTTCCTGGGAACCGGCGGTGCCAGAATAATGGTGTCTACCCAGATTCTGGCTTCAGGCGGGTTATGGCTTAATCTAAGCGGCACCGAAATACTCATCGACCCCGGGCCAGGCTGTATCGTTCAGTCCACCAAGCGGAAGCTCAGAGCCGATAAGCTAAGTGCCATTATCCTATCGCACCGCCACTTAGACCACTCAGCGGATATTAATATTATGGCTGAGGCGATGACGCAGGGGGGATTCAAGCACCGCGGCTGGCTTTTTACACCCGCTGATGCCCTGGAGAACGAGCCGGTTATCTTCTCCTATTTGAAAAGCTACCTTGAGGGTATTGAGGTCTTAAAAGAGGGCAAATCATATTCCATCGGCAACATATCCTTTACCACCCCGATTCGGCACATACACCCGGTAGAAACCTACGGCATGCTCTTAAAGACCCGGGAGCATACCCTCTCCTATATTGCCGATACCCGCTACTTTGACGGTCTGCTCAAGAGCTATGGCAGCGAGTTACTCATTATTAATGTTGTTTTTTTCGAACCCAAACCAGCCTTTGACCACCTCTCAGTGCCTGATGCCAAGCGCATTATCAGCGAACTGAAACCAAAAGTCGCCATCCTAACCCACTTTGGTATGCCGATGTGGCAGGCCAGACCCTGGGAGATAGCCCAGAGGCTGTCTCAGGAGACCGGAGTTAGAGTAATTTCTGCCCGGGACGGCATGCGGTTTGACCTGTCACAGCTGGATAGCTAAGGCTCGGTAGCCGACACTGACCAAAACGCTGGATTACTTCCCCCATCTTAAACTATAATTAGCCCTCGGGAGGTTTTAAACTGACCACCTAGGCAGCATACCGCCGGGAGGTTTTAAACTGACCACCTAGGCAGCATACCGCCGGGAGGTTTTAAACTGACCACCTAGGCAGCATACCGCCGGGAGGTTTTAAATTGACCACCCAGGCAGCATAACCGCTGGGAGTTTTTGAATTGACTGATCTCGATAATATACTGCATCAGGTAATCAAACCCGCCCGCTATACTGGCGGCGAGTGGAACGCCGTCATCAAGGACTGGGACAAAACCCGGGTTCGGATTGCCCTCTCCTACCCGGACTTATACGAAATAGGTATGTCCACTCTGGCATTACCCATCCTCTACGAGCTACTCAATTATCAACCGGATGTGCTTGCCGAAAGGGTCTTTACCCCATGGCCGGATATGACAGCCCAACTGCATGCGGGCGGTATTCCTCTATCCAGTCTTGAATCTAAACGCCCACTAAAGGATTTCGACATCATTGGTTTTTCCCTGGGCTACGAACTCACCTATACCAACGTCCTAAACATGCTACACCTCGCCCAAATTCCGCTCCTTGCCTCAGAGAGAAATGACTCTCACCCGATAGTAATAGCTGGTGGCAGCTGTGCTCTTAACCCCGAGCCGATGGCGGACTTTATTGACTGCTTCGTAATCGGGGACGGCGAAGAGGTAATCCTTGAGTTAGTTCGTAGCTTCCGGGACTGGAAGTGTGAGGGAGCCCACAAAAAGGAGCTACTGCGCCGGCTGGCTACTATTTCCGGTATATACGTGCCGAGCCTGTATCGTGTAGAATACGAAGCTAGCGGTATATTTAAAAGCATTACCCCCACCGTAACCGAAGCTAGCCCTAGTATCAGGCGGCGGATAGTGACCAAGCTACCGCTACCCCCCACCAGGCCGGTCGTCCCCTACATTGAGGTCGTCCACGACCGGGGAGCCATCGAGATTCGGCGGGGCTGTGGCCGTGGCTGTCGCTTCTGCCAGGCTGGAAATATATACCGTCCGGTGCGTGACCGCCCTCAAGAGGAGGTGCTTAAGGCAGTAGGGGAGCTTATGGCTAACTGCGGCTATAACGAGGTCTCCCTGGTTTCACTAAGCACCAGCGACTACCCCCATATTGACGAGCTGGTAGAGCGATTATTCCACCGCTATCAGGACCAAAATCTCATCCTGTCACTGCCCAGTCTGCGGATTGATAACTTTTCGGTAAAACTGCTGGACTCCCTAGCCGCCCACAAGAGAACCGGACTCACCTTTGCCCCCGAGGCCGGTAGCCAGAGACTCAGGCAGGTAATCAATAAGAATACCCCGGAAGATATCATCCTAGAGACTGCCACCGAAGCCTTCGCCCATGGCTGGACTGGCCTCAAACTCTACTTCATGCTCGGCCTGCCCACAGAGACCACCGACGATATTGAGGCAATAATCAGCCTGATAGACAGGATTAGTTCACTGGGTAGACAAACTAAAGGGAGGAGACCTCAAATAAGGGTCAGCCTGTCCACTTTCGTGCCCAAGCCGCATACGCCCTTCCAATGGGTTGCCCAGGAAGGCCAAGCGCAGCTAAACGCCAAGCATGAACTGCTAAAACAGGGGCTACGCCGTAAGGAGGTCAGACTATCCTGGAACGACCCTAAGGTTAGCCAGCTTGAAGCCGCCATGTCACGAGGCGACCGACGACTGGGCAGGGTTATCTACCGCGCCTGGCAGCTGGGCTCAACCTTTGATGGCTGGAGTGAACACTTTAATCATGAAAACTGGCTCCGTGCCTTTAAAGAGGCCGGGCTTGAGCCCAGCTTCTATGCCCAGCGGGAACGCTCCCTGGATGAGCCGCTACCCTGGGCTCATATTGATGCCGGCGTAAGCCAGGCTTTCCTCAAGCGGGAATATCAATATGCCCTCAGCGGCAAAGAAACCCCTGGCTGCCGCACTGAAGCTTGTAACGCCTGTGGACTGGAACGCTGGCAGCCAGCTTGCCAGCAGAAGCATCGGGGGCTTTAGTTTAGCCCAACCAGAAAACTCTCTATCGCCTGATTAACCGCTTCCGGTTTCTCGGTCAGCACCCAGTGACCCGCCCCCTTAACTATAACCTGGCGGGCCCCCTCAATCTTACTCTCAAGATAATGAGCATATTTTACCGGGGTCAGCTCATCCTCACTACCACCGATAACCAGCGTCGGCAGCTTGATAGTATGAACCCTGGTCATAATGTCGAATTTGTCGCAGCAGAGTAAATCGTTCAACAGCACCACCGGGCCTATCCGCAGCCTCTCTTCAATAATCGCCTGCTTGACCTCAGGGGCAGCAGAACGATGGCGCTCCTCCAAGTATTCTGTCCAGGCATTCTTATCGGTAATCATGCCCTCAACTGCCTTAAGCAACTCCGGGCGAATTCTCAATCTAGCTCCGGTGCCCACTAAGACCAAAGCCTTTACCTCCTCACCATACTTTAGCCCATAAAGTTGCGCCACCGCACCCCCCATAGAATGGCCAGCCAACACGATATCCTGATACTGATGCTGGTTGATATAGCTCCGCAGCCACGCCACGTAACCATCTATACTGGAACAGGGTGTACCCTCAGGATGGCCAGGAAGGGTAACCGCCTCTGAATCGGTAAAGTATCGGGTTTGGCACATCCACGCCTTTTTACCACAAGCCGAACCGGGGATAAACAATAGCTTCATCGGACACCTCTCCTTGTGGAGGCTAGCACCGGGGACTATTCAAAACAGGCGATGGCCACTACCGCATCGCCCCTTGCCAGCCTCATCAGCCTCACCCCCTGCGTGCTCCGGCCCTGAATGGCAATGCCCTTTCGGGGGTCTTTCCCTCTCACCAGGGTGCGGGTAATAATACCCTCAGCCGATATAATCATCAGCTGTTGAGACTTAGAGACCAGCTTGGCATCAATAACCTCACCCGTTTTTTCACAGACCTTAAAGGTTCTCACACCACTGCCCGCCCGGTGCTGCTGGGGATAGTCACCAATCGGGGTAAGCTTACCATAGCCGTTATTGGTAACTATCAACAGCAAGCGGTCAGGATAGGCAACATCCATACTGACTACCCGGTCACCAGGAGACAAGCGAATACCCCGCACCCCACCACTGGTTCTGGAGCTGGGTCTTAGCTCAGCAACGGTAAATCTAATTGACTGCCCTTTTTTGGTTATCAGTACGATATCATCCTGGTTATTAGCCAGCTGTGCCGCACATAATTCATCGCTCTCGGCTAAATCCATCGCAATAAGCCCGCTACTCCGCACCTGAGTAAACCTCTCTACCGCCGTCTTTTTCACCTCGCCCCCACAGGTAGCCATCACCAGGTAGTCACCCCGCTTAAAATCACTCACGGCGACCATGGCGGTGACCCTCTCCCCTTCAATGACCGGGAAAAGATTAACCACCGCCATCCCCTTACCCGTCCGGGAGCTATCGGGTGGAATTTCATAGCACTTCAGGCAAAAAACCTTACCCCGGTTAGTGAAGAAGTAGAGTTTGTCATGAGTATCAGCCACCACCAAGAGTCTTACGGCATCCTTCTCCCGAGTTACCATGCCAATGATACCCTTGCCACCGCGATGCTGCACCCGGTAGACCTGAGAGGGCACCCTCTTGACAAAACCCCGGTCACTGAGGGTCACCACCACTCTCTGGTGAGGAACAAGGTCCTCCTCACTAAACTCAATCACCCCCTGCTCCTGTATCTCTGTCCGCCGCGGGTCAGCGTATTTGGACTTTAATTCATCCACCTCAGTCCTCACCAACATGAGTATCCGCCTCGGATTAGACAGCAGGTCTTCCAGATAAGCGATATTTTTTAATATCACGGCATGCTCATCAAGTATCTTACGCCGCTCCAGGTTAGCCAGACGCCGAAGCGGCATATCAAGAATGGCCTGTGCCTGCACCTGAGATAGACCAAACTTAGCCATAAGGTTCTGGCGAGCTGCCTCAACTGTTTCCGACTTCCGGATGGTAGCAATCACCATATCTATCTGGTCCAGGGCAATCTTAAGCCCTTCCAGGATATGGGCTCTCGCCTTCGCCTCCTTAAGCTCAAACCGGGAGCGCCGGGTGATAACCTGGCTGCGAAAGTCAATATAGTGCTGGAGTGCCTCCTTAAGGCTAACTACCCGGGGCTGCCCATCAACCAGGGCCAGCATATTAATGAAGAAAGCCGACTGCATTGAGGTATACTTATAGAGGTTATTAAGCACCGGGTGGGACTGGGCATCCTTTCTTAGTTCAATAACAATACGCATGCCCTGGCGGTCCGACTCGTCACGAATTTCACTAATGCCCCTGATTTTCTTATCCTTAACCAGCTCGGCCACCCGCCTGATAAGGGCCGCCTTATTCGTCTGGTAGGGAAGCTCAGTAACCACTATCTGGCGACGCCCCGCTTCTTGAGCATCTACCACGTGAGCCTTGGCCTGAACTACCACCTTACCGTGCCCAGTAGCGTAGGCACTCTTAATCCCATCCCGCCCCAGAATAACGCCCGCGGTAGGGAAATCAGGCCCCTTAACAAACTGGATAAGCTCATTGACGGTGGCTTCGGGGTTATCAATGAGATAAGAGATAGCGTCACAGACCTCGCCCAGATTATGAGGCGGGATATTGGTCGCCATACCGACGGCAATGCCAGAACTGCCACTAACCAGTAGATTGGGTAACCGGGCGGGGAGAACCGTGGGCTCCTTCAGGCTACTGTCAAAGTTGGGCATAAAGTCCACGGTATCCTTATCAATATCAACCAGCATCTCTTGAGAAATGGAGGACAAGCGTACCTCGGTATAACGCATCGCCGCCGGAGGGTCATTATCCACACTACCGAAATTACCCTGCCCATCAACCAGCACATACCGCATTGAGAAATCCTGCGCCATACGCACCATGGCATCATAAATCGAGGCATCACCGTGGGGATGGTATTTACCCATCACCTCACCGACAACACGAGCACTCTTCCGCTGAGGACCGGTATGACTTAACCCCAGACCCTGCATCGCATAGAGAATACGCCGATGCACCGGCTTTAACCCATCCCGCACATCAGGCAAGGCACGGGAAACGATAACGCTCATCGCGTAGTCGAGATAGGAACTCCTTATCTCATCTTCTATGTTGATCGGTCTAACTTTACCTAAAACCACGCTCGTTTGACCCCTTATTCTTCATTATTATCCTTATCATCAACGTTAGAAGACGCCTCAGCCGGCAATTCTTTGTCCTCAACACCCACAATGCTATAATCGGACTCCTCCTCCACCGCCGCCTCCTCCCCAAATTCTAAATCATGCTCATGTCTGATTACTCGGTCGCTGATGTAAGGCCGCGGGCTCTTGAATTCCTTGGCGGGAAAGGAAAGACGCCCGGCCTGAGAGGGATCCTGGTATACCTCTCTAATAATGATGGCGGCGGTATCTTCCGTCGAGCTGACGACAGCGGCGGTATACTCATTACCACCGGCCATCAATTTAATAAGCCGCTGACCGAGCTTGGAATCGACCTGCCCGAGATACTCACCACGCCCGTTCTTCACGGTTAAACTAGACCCGTCTATTTTCAAATGGACCTTGTCACCCGCCACCATTTTGGCCACTACCTCTGGCGGCCCCAGGTGGTAAAGATTAACCACCTCTGCCTTACCCGTTTCCTCAATAAAATGCCGTGGCTCCACGTGCGAGCCTTCCGGTGAGCCAACCGTTGCCTCTCGTAAATGGGACAACCGATTAAGATTCTTTCGGGCAATGGTATTATAAGGGTCAAGTTCTATCGCCCGGCCGTAGGCTTCCCAGGCGTAAGAAAATTCTCCTACCTCCATATAGGCTCTGCCCAACCGATTATAAGCACTGACATCGCTGGGGAAGCTCTCTATCAGTCCCTGATTAGCGGCTACCGCCTCTCGCCACCGACCCTGCATCGCTAAATCTATCGCCTGCTTGCTACGCCACTGTCTTAATCCTACCGTCTCCTCTTCCATGACACCCTCTCTCCCTACTAACCATCCTTAATTATATTCCCACCAAAATAGCTAAACAAGTTAAAGTCTATCCCAACGAACACCATTTATTCATCAACCAAGGAGCGACCCGGAAATAGGGGTGTAGAACTAGCCTATTGCCCAGTTTCCAGCTTAAACGCCCGGTGCAGGACACGAACCGCATCCTCAACCCTAGCCTCATCAATAATGCAGGTTATTCTTATCTCCGAAGTAGTGATTAGCTGGATATTAATGCCATGCCCACTGAGTACCTCAAACATTCGTGCCGCATAGCCGGGGGTATTCTGCATCCCGGTGCCGATAATGCTGACCTTACCCAGCCTGGAATCACTAACACACTCCCTAGCCTCAATCAGCTTGGCGATAGGCTCTACGACACGCATTGCCCCCGCCAGGTCACTTTTAGTCACGGTAAAGGTTAAGTCGGTAATGTTATCAATACTGGCGTTCTGAACAATGGTATCGACGCTGATACCAGCCTCAGCCAAGGGCTGGAAGATAGCGGCGGCAATACCGGGCCGGTCGGGAACACCGACAATCGTTATCTTAGCGACATCAAGGTCGCGAGCGATACCCACTACCTTATTTCGCACTTCCATAGACGCTCCTCCATGAATTAATGTGCCTGGATTTTGGGTGAAGCTAGAGACTACCAGAATCGGCATATCATACAGCTCCCCCAGCTCAACCGCCCGAGAATGTATCACCTTGGCGCCATAGGTTGCCAGCTCCAGCATCTCCTCATAGCTAATCTCAACCAGCGGCCTAGCATCAGGGACAAGCCGCGGGTCAGCAGTATAGACGCCATCGACATCAGTATATATCTGGCACACACTAGCCCCCAGGCTAGCCGCCAGAGCCACCGCCGTAATATCCGAGCCACCCCTCCCCAGGGTGGTTACATCCATCTCACCAGTAACCCCCTGAAAACCAGCCACAATGACAATATTCCCCTTCTCCAGCTCTGTAACCACCCTCCTGGATTCAACCTTCTTGATTCGGGCTTGGCTATGGGCAGAATCAGTGTGTATCCCTGCCTGAGCCCCACTCAAGCTAATCGCCTTATAACCCATATCCCGAAGTGCCATCGCCAGCACGGTGCTGGAAACAATCTCACCGGTGGACAGGAGAACATCAAGCTCCCGGCCGCCAGGCTCTCTAGCCACCCGGTAAGCCAGCTCAATGAGTTCGTCGGTGGTATCTCCCATCGCTGAGACGACGACCACTACCTGATTACCCTTATCCCTGGTAGCCGCAATGCGCCGAGCCACATTCTTAATTCGGTCGGCATCAGCCACCGAGGTGCCACCATACTTTTGAACGATTAGAGCCACGTAACTCTTAACCTCAGTCAATAACGGACTGTAACCTTATTAACCTGCTCATAATACTACAAGCGGGGTCAAGAAACAAACCCGTTTTCTGCCCCTCAGCCTCAGTAAATCTCTGCGCCCCGTTATCCCTAAACCCATCTCCCCACAGCATAAACGGCACCGGGTCAGGGGAATGAGTCTGAGTCTCAATCGGGGTGGGGTGGTCAGGCATAACCAGCACCCGCAGGGAATCTCCCCGCCAGAAGCGAAGCTGGCTGACAACCTCTCTATCTATCCTCTGAATACCTTCTACCTTATCATCAATAGAGCCAGCGTGAGCCGCCTCGTCCGGCGCCTCAACATGGATGACAACCAAATCATGGTCATCAAGCGCCTTAAGAGCCCCAGCCACCTGGGCGGAATAGTCATTATCCAGGCCATCAGTAACTCCCATAATATCCAGAATATCCATCCCCACCATTTGCCCCAGCCCCCGCAGAAGGTCAACCCCAGAGGTAAGAGCGGCGTTAATGCCGTAAATCTGCGGGAAAGCCGGCATATCCGGCACCTGACCACTACCCCAGAAGAGCCATATCATCGTAGCTGGTATGTCACCCCGGGACCTCCGCTCTACATTCACCGGATGGTTACCGAGCACCACTTCGGAGCGTCTCATCAGATCACACAGCAGTTCGCTCCCCGGACCCCTAGGCAGAAACTCGCTGATAGGCTTACCCGGGATATCATGAGGCGGCGTACAGGTAGCAAGGAGTGTATCCTCTCGCCCCCTTAATCTACACAGGTGCCGGTAGCTGACACCGGGGTAAAAGTGAACATCATCGCTGCCAAGGTTCTCCTCTAAAGCCGTAATGAGGGCTTGAGCCTCAGCGGTACTAATATGACCTGAGCTATAGTCCCACATCCTGCCACCACGAACCGCCACCAGATTACAGCGAAAGATAACCTCCCCTTGGCTAAGAGGGATGCCCATACTCCTCGCTTCAATGGCGCTTCTGCCCCGATAGTATACCTCTGGGTCATAACCAAGCACTGACATGCAGGCACAGGCACTACTGGGCTCCATCCCCGGCGGCACGGTGCGACAAAGCCCCACCATGCCCTCCTTAGCCATAGCATCCAGATTGGGAGTATAAGCCAGCTCCAGAGAGGTTTTACCCGACCTTTCCGAAAGGGGTAAACCTGAGGCGCCGTCAATTATCAGAACGCAGTATTTCATCTATTTTCCTTGCCCAACGGTGACCTACTTTTTAACATAGTCAATGTCAAACGTGACATTCATGTTTCTCTTTACTTTGGACTTCTCTAGCTTTTTAGATAGCTCCGCGAAATCTATCCATACAATGGGTACGCCTCCTACGATTTCATATGTAAAGTCAGTAAAATCATCAATGATTGTGACATATCCCTTGTCAATTTTACCTCCGGTAACTTTATCGTGTGTAACTGTAAGTTTTATACCCTCGAGACTCACAGGTTCACTCCCCAAAGGATATTTAAACCTCGCAAATTTGCATATATCCCTGTAAAGCTTTACGTCTGTCTCATGACCCCATCTTTTCTCTGCAATTGGTTGTCTATTACGTTTTGGAATGACAGTAAACTCCTTAGTAAAATAAATTTGTATGGGCTCATCTTCAGCTATTCCGTCTAAATATACATTAGCCTCTTCGAAAACACTTTGTTGCTCAGAAGACAATAAGTCAATTCTAAAACCCCCGTCTATGACTATCCCCAGCGGTCTTGCCAAACCTGTCAAGCGGGAGGTCAGATTAATAAGTCGGCCCGAGTAGTCAATTATTTTGTCTCCTGAAACTAAACAACAGGCGGTACCCCTCGCTATCCCTATGCCAATCTTATCAGGTACTTTAAAGTTGATCATGGGGTCGTTATTGCAAATATTACTAAATTCAGAGTGGCAGTCTATACAACTTTGAACAACTTTTTGAGACACTTCCCCTAAACTATGCTCATCAAAAGGAATGATAAACAGAAGTCCATCGCCGGTTGATTTATAAAATGATGCGAACGGAAAATATGAGTCGATTAGTTTAATATAAACCCTCTTAATGAACATCGCCGTATCAGGTGACTCACATGTTTGACTAAAAGCAGAGAAACCCCTAATATCGATAAAAACTACAATCGCAAACTGTGATTTACCTGTTGCATTGTTTAGAGCTTCTCTAAATAACCTGTGCATTCGGTTACCCCCTTTGCTTGCTGATTCGCACGGGCAAGCGTATAATTATCGCTAGCGGGGTGTAGCGCAGTTTGGTAGCGCGCCGCGTTCGGGACGCGGAGGTCGGAGGTTCAAGTCCTCTCACCCCGACCATAAACTCACCTCTTTACGTCCTTCTTCGCCTCTTCCCACAGGGCATTCTGCTCGTCAAAGGATAGCTCACCTATATTTACCCCGCGCCGGCGGCAGATACCTTCCATATAGGTAAAACGCTCATAAAACCGCTCATTTGCCTCCCGAAGTGCTGACTCCAGGTCAATCCCCTCCCGCCGAGCGATATTTGCCAGGGTAAAGAGCAAATCACCAAACTCCGCTGCCTTCTCCTCCTGGCTACCAGCCTGTTTAAGCTCCTCAATCTCCTCGACCAGCTTATCGATGACACCGCTACTATCTTCCCAGTCAAAGCCAACCCGCACCACCCGGCTCTGAACCCTCTGACTGTAAGCCAGGGACGGCATCTGCTTGGGCACGCCATCCAGCATGGAGGCGCCAGCATCTCTCTCCTCCCTCTTGAGAACCTCCCAGTTAAGCGTCACCTCCTCAGCATCCTTCACCTTCCGTGAGCCAAAGATGTGAGGATGACGGTGGATTAGCTTGGTATTTATGTTTCTCAAGACATCCCCGAGCTTAAATTCGCCGGCTTCACTGGCAATCTGGGCATGAAGCACGACCTGCATCAGCAGGTCACCCAGTTCATCATAAAGCTTATTTGAGTCCCCCCTATCCAGAGTCTCCAGCACCTCATAGCACTCCTCCAGCAGGTTCTCCCGTAGCGAGGCGTGGGTCTGCTTTCTGTCCCAGGGACAGCCGTCAGGGGCTCTCAGCCTGGCGATAATACCCACCAGAGTCGCAAATTGGTCTAGGTTCTGTGGTTGAGACAAGATGACCCCCCTCACTCCTTATGCCGAATATATAATTCTACCTTAATCCCCTCCTCAACTCAACGGCAACGTCACCCCGATAAATCCCCTCTGTCCTCGCAAAAAGTCGGCAGCCGACATCACTCGTTTCCCCTCCAGCTGAACCCTGAGCACGCCTAAAACCCCCTCCCCGGTACCGATACCAAAGGCCGGCTCTATCCCCCCACCAACTGGAGCCACTACCTGCCCTATCTCAATCCCTTCTCTCTCAGATAGGGGCACTGCCTCAACAATCTTAAGCCGCTTACCGCACCAGTTGGTATAACACCCCGGCCAGGGATGGTAGGCGCGCACCCGCCGCCAGAGATTGATTGCCGGCAGCTGCCAATCAATCTCACCCACCCCCTTAGAAATTGGGCGGCAGTAGCTGGCTTCGGCTTCATTCTGAGGCTCAGTAGTAAGCTTCCCCTTTAACCACCGGGGCAAAGCCTCGAGCAGTAACTGAGCACCTACCCGGGACAGCTTAGCCGTAAGCGAGCCGGTGGTATCCGCCGCCGAAATGGGAATCTGCGCCCGGGCTAATATCGGACCGGTATCCATGCCCTCGTCCATCAACATGATGCTGACCCCGGTAAACTCATCCCCAGCCAGAATAGCCGCCGCTACCGGTGAGGCGCCCCTAAATCTAGGCAGTAGGGAGGGATGAATATTAAGACAACCATAGCGGGGGATGCCTAAAACTGAGTGGGGCAGAATTTGACCAAAGGCAGCCACCACAATAACATCAGGATGGAACCCCTCTAGCTCAGCCACCGCCCCTGGTTTTCTTAAACTAGCTGGCTGCACTACGGGTAGCCGCCAACTGGCGGCTACCCTTTTCACCGGCGAAGAATCCAGGGCACATCCCCTACCTGCCGGTCGGTCAGGCTGAGTATAAACCGCCACCACGTGATACTGATTAAGAATCAGGTGCTCCAACGGGAGCACGGCGAATTCCGGGCTACCCATAAAAATAACGCGCAACTTAAGCCTCCTACAGCTAAATCTTACCACCAAAAGAATTTCCCCAGCAACCGGCTATCTTAAACCTGCAAGCCTAATATTGGGCAAATAGACGAGTTTTCTAGAGCTTTTAACGGAAGATAGGACATGAAAACGCCCCAAAACCACTGTCACAAATCTTGCCATCTTATTAGAAAAGTGCTCCAGAGAGGGGACAGCACATTCCAGGCCACCCATAAAATGAGGCGCAAATTAGACCTCCTAAAGCTAAACTCAACAGTTAAAAATTCCTTCGCCTTCTGGCTAAGTCAATCTTAAAAAGTTAATATTGGGCAATTAAACAAGTTTCTTAGAGCTTTTAACGGAAACCAGGACATGAAAACGCCCCAAAACCACTGTCACAAATCTTGCCCTCACACCAAAAACGCCTGCTATTATTATATGGTGTTGTTCTTAACTCCTCTCCTCGGCCTCGACTAAGTGGCTACTACTCCCAGCTATCTGGGATTAAAGTATACACCAACCCAGGGTATAAGGTCTTAAATCTCGCGGACAGGAACGAAAGGAATTTGGATGGAAGCCGAGTCAGCCCAACAAGTCTGGGAAACCGCCCTGGGTGAACTACAAATCCAAGTCAGCAAGCATAACTACCAGACCTGGCTGGAAAAAACCTTAGGTCTAAGCTACCAGGGTAATCAGTTTATTATCGGTGTGCCCAATACCTTCGTGGCTGAATACCTGGACAAGAACCAGCGCTCCTTAATTGAAAAGACACTCATCGGGCTTACCCACCGTGATATTCATGTCCTTTTCCGGCTTGATACCAAAAATCAACCTACTGATGGTGACCACAACTGCCGGGAGGAGCTTCCAAATGCTCAACCGGCAAGCCCTGCTATGTTCAACTCAAAATATACCTTTGATTCCTTCGTCGTCGGTGACGGGAACCGTTTAGCTTATGCCGCCGCTCTAGGGGTAGCCGAGAGCCCGGGCCACACCTATAATCCACTATTTATATATGGAGGAGTCGGCTTAGGTAAGACCCATCTGCTACACGCCATCGGGCATATGGCTCTAGGCAATCACCTCCAGGTACGCTACGTCAGCTGTGAGAAGTTCACCAATGAGTTTATAACGGCTATTCAGGAGAGGCAAACTGAGACTTTCCGTAATCGATATCGAAGCGTTGATATGTTGATGATTGATGATATCCACTTCATCAGCGGTAAAGAGCAGACCGAGGAGTGTCTCTTCCATACCTTTAACGAGCTACACAACCAAAACCGCCAGATCATTATTACCAGCGACCACCCGCCAAAATCAATGCCCCGGCTCGCCGAGAGACTGCGCTCCCGCTTTGAGTGGGGGCTAATTGCTGACATTCAGCCACCCGACCTGGAAACACGCCTGGCCATTCTCCAGACTAAGGCCAAGCAGCGGGGCGAGGATATTCCTCTAGACGCCCTGAAGTTTATTGCCCAGCAGATTCAACAAAACATCCGGGAGCTGGAGGGTAACCTCAACCGGGTTATTGCCTACGCCAGGCTTCTCAATGCTAGAGCTACCCCGGATTTAGCGGCCAAAGCACTGGAAAACATATCCACCAAGGCTACTAAGTATGCCACGGTCACTCCAGCCCGGTTAATAGAAGCCGTAGCCAGCAGCTTTCAGCTTTTCCCCGCTGATTTGAAGAGCCTGAAACGAGACCGGGAAATTGCTTTAGCCCGGCAGATAGCCATGTATCTTATCCGTGAGCAAACCAGCTACCCTTTAGCGCAAATTGGTAAGGAGTTCGGCAACCGAAACCCGTCAACTGTCAGTCACGCCTGTGAAAAGATTACCGCTGAAATTAGTGTTAGTCCCTATCTAAAGCATAAAATCCAGGACATCCGCCAGCAGGTCCTCCCCAGGTAATAAATCAGAAGCTTTAAAGATATTCTCCATAGTATAAGTTTTGTAAAACCGGCCCCGTTTTTTTAATAAGTCAAGTAAATTATTGATAAGTTGGGAAAGCCTTAGATTGAATTTCCCCAAAATTTAACACCGTTAGTGGTTTTTCCCTAGGCCCCTTAGTATTATTATAATTATTATTAACATACATATATGATTTAGGTTACAATTATAGTAATTAAAATAGTGTTGATGAAAAGATGTTTGATTGGACAGAGATAAGGGTGAAGGCAGGTAAAGGTGGGGATGGAGCCGTTAGCTTCCGGCATGAGAAGTATGTTCCCTTTGGGGGACCGGATGGTGGTGATGGTGGTGATGGCGGTAGTGTGATTATAGAGGCGTCTTCCAGTATTACCAGTCTGCGTCTATTCAAGCATAAAAGATTCTTCAGGGCCGGGGATGGCAGGAATGGTATGGGAAAAAAAAGACACGGCAAGAGAGGGAAAGATGTGGTATTAACTGTTCCGGTGGGGACAGTGGTCTTGCCCAAGATGCAGATAGGTGGCGATACTCTAATTGCTGATCTGGCTGAGCCGGGTCAGCCGGTGGTAGTTGCCTGGGGTGGGAAGGGGGGTTTGGGTAACGTCCATTTTACCTCGGCGACGAACCAGGCACCGCAAATTGCTCAGAAGGGAGAGGCGAGAGGAGAATGCGTTCTGATATTTGAACTAAAACTTATTGCCGATATCGGTGTTATTGGCTATCCCAATGTCGGTAAGTCTACCTTACTGGCAACAGTATCCGCCGCCAAGCCTAAAATAGCTAGTTACCCCTTCACTACTCTTGAACCCGTCTTAGGGGTAGCCGAGGTCAGTGGGCAGAGCCTGGTTTTAGCTGAGATTCCCGGGTTAATAGATGGTGCCCACCTCGGTCGGGGGCTGGGTCACGATTTCCTGCGTCATGTTGCCCGTACCAAGGTGCTTATTCACCTGATAGATGGTAGCTCGGCGTCCCCGGTAGAAGATATGGTACGGGTAAATACGGAACTGGGTCTATTTGATTCGGCTCTAGCCAAGAAGCCGCAGCTCGTAACCGTGAATAAACTTGACTTACCCCAGGTCAAGGTCCGCTTAGATAAGATTAAGGATGACTTTAGGGCGGTTGGTATTTCATCCTTCTTCATTTCCGCGGTAACTGGGGAGGGGGTTTCGGAGCTTATGGCGGAGGCGGTGAAGATACTGGGTCAGGTTACTGTGGAGAGGGGAGGGGGGGAGGAGGTTTTAAAGAAGGTTTTTCATCCCCGGCCGCGGGTTGCCGGGATTAGGGTGCATAAGGAAGGCGATATCTTTGTTGTGGTGGCGCCTGGGCTAGAGCGTATCGTGGCTCGAGTAGATATGTCCCATCCGGTAGTATATTCACAGGTTAGAAGAGAACTTGATAGACTGGGGGTTAGCCAGGCTTTGAGGAAGGCGGGGGCAAAGCCCGGTGACAAAGTCCGTTGTGGGAGTCTGGAGTGGGACTGGCTGTAGCCGGAAAGGTTTGGGAATCTAGAGGGGAACTGGCGTCAGTATAAAAGGGTTGGGGAAGTTTAGGAATGGTGACGAAGTCAGTATAAAAGGGTTTGGAAGTCAGTATGAAGATAGGTGTGCTGGGGGGTACTTTTGACCCCATCCATAACGGGCACCTGGCAGTTGCTGAGGCGGTAAGGGCGCGGCTAAGGTTTGATGAGGTGCTTTTTGTGCTGGCGGGTCAGCCGTGGCTCAGGATGGATAGCCCCATCTCGGCGGCGACACATCGCATCCAGATGGTACGTTTGGCCACTGCCGGTAGGCCTTACTACAGAGTGTCTACTGTGGAAATAGAGCGGGCGGGTCCCTCTTATACGGTTGATACCATTGCTGAGCTAAGGGGGCAGCTTGATAGTGGGGATGAATTGTTTTTCATTCTGGGCTGGGATAATCTGGCTGAGCTGCCTAAGTGGCGGGAGCCGTCCCGACTGGTTAAGATGTGTTCTTTAGTGGCAGTCCCCAGACCAGGCTATTCCCTTCCTGACCTGAAAGCTTTGGAGGCTCTTATCCCGGGGTTAGAGCAGAGCGTTATTTTGCTTGACTCACCGCATATGGATATCAGTGCTTCCGAAATCAATCAGCGAGTCGCCCGGGGCTTATCCATTCGTCATCTTGTCCCCGAGCCGGTGGATAGGTATATTCGCGAGCATGGATTATATGCCAGCACAGGCTAGGTTTGCTGGCCTTAGCGAGGAGGTTACATTATGGAGGCATATCCCATTCTAGAATTGGGGCTGGATACCGAGGGCAGCCGAAGGATTAGGGAAATTGCCCATGAGGTGGGGGCTTTCTTAACCGGTGAGTTTACCCTCACTTCCGGGAAGAAGAGTAATTATTACATTGATGGTAAAAGGATAACCCTATCTCCAGAAGGGGTCTACCAGGTGGGCAAGGTGATATTTGATGAGCTGGCTGAGATTGAGGTGGATGCGGTCGGTGGGGTGGCCACGGGGGCTTATCCCATGGTGACTGCGGTTGCCGTAATTAGCCACCTGGAGGGTAAACCGATGCCAATCTTTATTGTCCGGGAGGTTACCAAGGAACACGGGACGATGAGGCGGATTGAGGGACACCTACAAGAGGGTTCTAAGGTGGCTATATTAGAGGATGTTCTTACCACGGGGGGCTCAGTCCAAAAAGCCATAGAGGCGGTGGAAGCGAAAAGCTGCAAGGTGGTAAAGGTTATCGCGCTCGTTGACCGAAATGAAGGCGGTAGTGATAGACTAAAGAAAGCGGGCTACGATTTTACGGCTCTCCTTCGGGTAGCACACTAAAAGCCCGGCGTGGGGAGTATACTAAGCGTGTTAAACATCCAGGTTCTTGACGCTCTTGGCGTGGGCCTGGATAAAGGCTTTACGGGGTGGGACTTCACTGCCCATCAGGACGTGGAAGATATGGTCTGCCTTGGCGGCATCTTCTAAGGTAACGACAAGGAGAGTGCGGCTGGTGGGGTTCATGGTGGTTTCCCATAGTTGCTCGGCGCTCATCTCTCCCAGACCCTTATATCGCTGAACCTCAACCTTTCTCGCCCCTTTTAGCTCACCCATTATCTCTTCTTTTTCTTGTTCCGAGTAGGCCCAGTGCTCAAGCTTGCTCGATTTAACCCGGTATAGTGGTGGTTGGGCAATGAACAGGTGCTCATGGTTAATCAGCTCGACCATATGGCGGAAGAAGAAGGTTAGGAGGAGGGTGCGGATATGAGCGCCATCAACATCGGCGTCAGTCATTAGGATAATCCGATGATAGCGGAGCTTGGCCAGGTCAAAATCATCATCGAAGCCGGCCCCTAGGGCAGTAATGATGGCCCGGATTTCCTCATGAGCCAGCATCTTATCCGTGGGTGCTTTTTCCACATTGATGATTTTGCCGCGTAGGGGCAGGATTGCTTGAAAACGACGATTGCGTCCCTGCTTGGCGGAGCCACCGGCGGAATCTCCCTCTACCAGGTACAGTTCAGAGAGGGACGGGTCCTTCTCGGAACAATCGGCCAGTTTCCCGGGCAGGGTGCCGGTATCAAGACTGCTCTTTCTGATGATTAAATCGCGAGCCTTGCGGGCAGCCTCTCTAGCTTTGGCGGCGGTGAGGCATTTGTCGAGAATTCTTTGGGCTTCATTAGGGTGCTCCTCAAGGTAGAGTGCTAAGCCGTCGCTGACGGCACTCTCCACCAGGCCCTTGACCTCGGCATTACCGAGCTTGGCTTTAGTCTGGCCTTCAAACTGTGGCTCAGCCAGCTTAACACTGATAACCGCCGTCAGCCCTTCCCTCGTGTCGTCGCCGGTCAGGTTGGGCTCGTCCTCCTTTATAAACTTGTTCTTACGGGCGTAGTCATTAAGGACTCGGGTCAGGGCAGAACGGAAGCCGGTAAGATGAGTACCGCCGTCGGCGGTGTTAACGCAGTTAGCGAAGCTAAAGATAGTCTCGGCGAAACCATCGTTGTACTGAAGAGCGCCCTCAACTATGGTGCTGTCCAGTGTTCTCGAGATATAGATAGGAGGGCGATGGCGGACCTCCCGGTTTCGGTTGAGATGGCGGACGAGGCTGGTAATACCGCCTTCAAAGTAGAAGGTCTGCTCACGGTCTTTTCTTTCGTCCCGGAGGGACATTTCCAGCCCCTTGTTTAGGTAAGCCACTTCTCTTAAGCGCTCGCTTAGGGCATCAAAGTTGTAGCTGACCCTATCGAATATCTCCCCATCGGCAAGGAAGGTAATGGTGGTGCCGATATCACTGGCCTGACCAACCGCGGTTACCTCCCCCTCGGGTATGCCCTGCCGGTAGTTCTGCTCGTAGAGCTTGCCGTCACGCCTGATATTAACCCTGAGCCAGGAGGAAAGGGCATTTACCACCGAGGCGCCGACACCGTGTAACCCGCCTGATACCTGGTAGATCTTACCACCAAACTTGGCCCCGGCGTGAAGTGTCGTCATTACGGTTTCTAGGGCGGAGACGTTGGTGGCGGGATGAATATCCACGGGAATGCCGCGCCCGTTGTCTTCCACCCTGACGGCACCGTCTTGCTGAAGAGTAACCACGATTTTGGTGCAGCAACCAGCCATGGCTTCGTCAACGCTATTATAGACAATTTCATAGACCAGATGGTGCAGTCCACGCTGGTCAGTACTGCCAATATACATGCTGGGTCGACGGCGCACTGCTTCCCGCCCGCCCAGAACCTGAATATCCTCGGCGGTGTATTGATTGTTTATTGGTTTAGTCGACTCGGGCATATCCTGTGGCATAGCCAGTCTTTACCTCCGTAGTGACCGTGAGGGATGGGGCCTGAGTAAGTGAGCGGTTGAACAAGGATAGTGAAGCAAAGTAGCGGCTCGCTATTGGAGCAAAGGTTACCCCTCCTATAGGAAATTTCATATGATTTCAGGGCAGCCATCAACTATAAGTATAGCACAATTTAGCTATAAAGTGAAGGATAGTCGCCCATAACCACTTGACCTTTGCCATTTGGCGAGCTAGGCTCCTTTTCTCGCCGGTACGGAATATGGGCTACGGACAACAAAAAGGCTGGATGTTCCTTAAAAGCAGGTATCCAGCCTTGTGTCGAGTTCTAATTCGTAACTAATTATAACCCTAGCTCTTTCCTATTCGGAACATCTTAGTCCCGCAGACGGGGCATACCCCCTGCGTTGCCGGCTTGCCATTCTTCATAGTTATGGGCTTGGCATCCTTCATTTCCCTTTTGGCTCGGCATTTCACACAGTAAGCTTGCATTAGTCCACCTCCTTTCTGGGAAGAACGATAAACCATTTACAGCGTGATGTCAATAGGTGCCTACCCGTCTGTGCGATTTAAAACATGACTATCTAACCGAAGCCAATCGCTGATTCTAGGCTTTAAGATGAGATTTTTTACGGGTAAATGGCTAGTGCCTCAAGCCCGGTTGTCTCGGGTAGGTCCAGCATGAGGTTCATATTCTGGATGGCTTGTCCCGCGGCTCCCTTAACCAGGTTGTCAAGGGAGCTAATAACGATGAGCCTGCCGGTTCTCAAGTCAACGGTGGGGTGGATAAGGCAGGTATTGTTTCCCCAGGTATGCTTGGTGTGGGGAGGGTGCTCCACTACCCTGATGAAGGGTTCATCCCGGTAGAATTCCCGGTAGAGCTGAAATAGCTCCTCGCTTCCTTTTTTGCCACTGGAGATTTTGCCCGAGGCTAGGGGAGCGTAGCCAGTAGTTAATATCCCGCGGGTCAAAGGTATTAGATGGGGCACGAAGGTTACAGCGGGTGGCGGTTCGGGACTAAGTATTTTTAGCTCCTGAATAATCTCAGCTAGATGTCGGTGTCCCTCTAAGGCGTAGGCGCTGGCGTCTTCATTAGCCTCAGCAAAGTGGGTTTTTAGGCTGAGGGTTCTGCCGGCACCCGATACCCCTGATTTACTGTCAATAATAATTTCCGGCTTAATTATCCCCGCCTTTACTGCCGGAGCTAGAGCCAGTATCGCCCCGGTGGGGTAGCAACCGGGGTTAGCCACCAGTTGGGCAGAGGTAATCTGATTCCGGTATAGCTCGGGCAGTCCATACACTGCTTGATTTAGTAGTTGTGGGGTGGGGTGGGTAAACCCATACCAGACTGGATATTCGGTGGCATCCTTTAGTCGGAAATCAGCGCTGATATCAACTACCTTAATGCCGCGGCTTATGAGTGAAATTACCTCTTTAGCACTCTCTTTATGGGGCATCGCGGAGAAAGCTAAATCAACCTCGCCTAACTCGGCTTCAATAGTTAGCTCCAGACCAGCCAGGTGGGGAAAAACCTCGCCCAGCCTCTTGCCGGCAGTGCTGCGTCCGGTAACCGAAATAAGCTCTACCTCCGGATGCTGAGATAGAAGCCGGGCTAGCTCAACACCAGCATAACCAGTAACATTAATAATGCCTACTCTTGGCTTACTCATTGGGTTTACCTCCCTCGCAGAAGCATTCCAGGGCGGTTAGTTGCTCTCTAGTGCCCATAACGATTAGGTGATCCCCAGCCTCAATAATTTCTTCACCGAGCGGGTTAGCCAGGAGTTTGCCACCCTTCTTACTTATGGCTAATATAGAAGCCTTGCTCCGGTGGCGAACGGACTCAATAGTTTGACCGACCAGTGGTGAATTACCGCCGACGACTATATTTTCCATCTGTAGCTCTCGGCCGCGGCGGGAGATTACTGTGTCAAAGAAATCAACCACTGCCGGGCGTAGCGCTATATTAGCCATGCGCCGGGCGCCAATGCTGCTGGGCAATATGACGCGGTTAGCCCCTGCCCTCTTTAGCTTTGTCTCCGCCTCCTTGTTGCTGGCGCGAGCCTCAATAAATAAGTCGGGGCGCAAGCCCCGGGCGGATAGGGTAATATAGGTATTATCAATATCGCTACCCACGGCGGCTATCAGGCCCCGGGCTCGTTCGATACCGGCCTCCATTAGCATGCTGTCATTGGTAGCATCGCCAAGTAAGCAGAGATGACCGTGTTCTAGAGCCATGTTGATATTGTCCGGGCGGCTGTCAATAATGACAAAGGGGGCACCTTCCTCGCTGAAGGTACGGGCTATCTCCTCTCCGACTCTTCCGTAGCCGCAGAGAATAAAGTGGTCTTTTAGCTTGGCTATTTTAGTTTTCATTTGTCGCCTCCCCAGAGTGGTGCGAAATCTACCCTCTAAAAGATATTCTACAAAGGCACTTAAGACAAATAGTGCCCCGCTAACGCCGCCGGCAATTAAGATGATGGTGAAAATACGCCCGGTAGCACTGAGCGGGTGAACCTCACCGTAACCCACGGTGGATATGGTTATCACCGTCATATAGATGGCTTCGCCAAATGACCACCCCTCGATAAGCATATAGCCGATAGTCCCTGCAACTATGATGCCACCTAGGATAATTAGCCCGCGGCGTAACCTTTTTTGTGGTTCCACTTTCTCACCCGTAATTAAACTCTATTGTAGCATATTTTTGATGGCTGTGAGCCGGTAAGGCAGGACCAAGATTTGTCGATTGTGGTCATCATATGCTATGATTTCTTCCTGTAGTTGGTCGTTAGGGCTTCCATGAAAATGTTGGGCAGAAAATCAGGAGTGAGTTGAGAGCCGCGGTTGATATGAAGCTAGAGAATAAAGAGGTTATCATCATTCCAGAGCGGTGTAAGGGGTGTGGCTTCTGTATTGAGTTTTGTCCGCAACACGTTCTCTTTGAATCTACCGAGATTAATAGCAAGGGGTATCATCCGGTTTACATAAGTGATGAATCCAAGTGTAACAAGTGCGATATTTGTGGGATGATTTGTCCTGACTTCGCCATCAGTGTCGTGGATATTAAGAAAAAGCCTAAGAGCTAGCGGGCCTGGTATCGGAAAGAAAAAACCCGGGATAAAGATAAATGTGAGGTCTGAGTGTCACAGCGAAGATATTTAGCCGGTGAGTTCTTTATGAGCGGGGACGATGCCTGCGCTGAGGGAGCCATAAGCGCTGGTTGTCGCTTCTTTGCCGGTTACCCCATCACACCGGCTACCGAGATTGCGGAACGGATGTCACAGCGGCTGCCCGAAGTTGGGGGTAACTATATCCAGATGGAGGACGAACTGGCGTCAATGGCGGCGGTTCTGGGGGCTTCGTGGGGTGGGGTCAAGGCGATGACGGCTACCTCTGGACCCGGTTTCAGCCTGATGATGGAAAACATCGGTTTAGGACTGATGACGGAGACGCCCTGTGTGGTGGTGAATATCCAGCGGGCGGGACCATCAACCGGCCTGCCGACACTACCTGGCCAGGGAGATATGATGCAGGCGCGCTGGGGGAGCCACGGGTCATATAGTATTATTGCTTTATCGCCTGATTCCCCCCAGGAGATATATGACCTGACGATAAGAGCCTTTAACCTCTCCGAAAAGTATCGCCTGCCGGTCTTAGTCATGTCTGAAGCCGCTACCGGGCACATGTATGAAAAAGTGGTCATACCTCCGGTAAGTGAAATAGAGTTAATATCTCGGCGTAAGCCCACGGTTCCGCGAGCGGCATATTTGCCCTTTAAACCTGATGCTGACCTGGTGCCGTCGATGGCGAATGCCGGTGATGGCTACCGGTTGCATGTTACCGGGCTAACGCATGACGAGCGTGGCTATCCGGCGATGACGGCTGAGGCACAGGACAAGCTGGTGAGACGGCTGGTAGACAAGATTGAAAAGAATAAAGCCGACATTATTGAGCTTGAGGAGGCTGGCACTCAAGATGCTGAGGTAGTGGTCTTGACTTATGGTATTTCGGCCCGGGTTTCCCGGATTGCCGTGGGGTGGGCTCGCCACGAGGGTATTAGGGTTGGCATGCTGAGACTGATTACCGTGTGGCCCTTCCCTGAGGACAGGATCAGGGAAATTGCCGGTCAGGTTAGGGCGTTTGTCGTGCCCGAGATTAATGCCGGTCAGATCGTCCTGGAGGTGGAGCGGTGCGCCTGTGGTATGGCGCCGGTAGTAACGGTGCCTCATATGGGGGGAGGGGTGCATGCCCCAGAGACAGTTTTAGAGGCGATAAAGCGGGTAAGTTAGCTCAATAATGCAAACTGGCTGTCAAGTGGGCGAAGTAAGTTTGAAAAAGACTTCGGCAGGCAGGCTCTAGGAAGTCAGTTTGAAAAAGCGAAGTGAAGGTCAAGTGGGCGAAGTCAGTTTGAAAAAGCATCCTTTAGATGATTACCTGAGAGTGGAGCGGATGCCGCACATCTGGTGTCCCGGTTGCGGTTTAGGTCTGGTGGTTAACTGTTTTCTGAGAGGCCTGCTTAGGTCCCGGTTTGATTTGGATAAGGTGGTTGTAGTTTCGGGGATAGGCTGTACGGGTAGGGCGGCTGGATATATCAATTTAGACTCTTTTCACACGACTCATGGCCGGGCTATCCCCTTTGCTACCGGCCTCAAGATAGCCAATCCCGAGCTAGCGGTCGTGGTAATAAGTGGGGATGGTGACCTGGTGGCTATCGGGGGCAATCATCTTATTCATGCCGCGCGTCGCAATATCGATATGACAGTGTTGTGTGTGAACAATTTTATTTATGGCATGACCGGAGGACAGCTGGGACCAACGACACCGCTAACGGCACGAACAACGACCTCGCGCAGTGGTAATGTAGATAAGCCATTTAATATCCCGTATCTGGCTGCCGCCAGTGGTGCCGTCTATGTGGCTCGCTGGACGACAGCTCACGTTCGCCGGCTGGAGAAAGCGGTCACTGAGGCCCTCTTGAAGAAGGGATTTAGTCTGGTGGAGATAATCAGCCCTTGTCCGACCTATTATGGCCGGATGAACAAGCAGGCAACCGGTCTGGAGCAGATGAAGTATTACCGCGATAACAGTATTATTAAATCTGGTATTGACCCCAGACAGGTGGGTATTGGGTTGAGTGGGCAGATAACTGTGGGCAAATTTGTTGACCTTTGAGGTTCCTGATTCCCCGGTTTAGAGGAGAGGCGTGATGGCAGGGCGAACTGAAGTAAGGTTATGTGGCTATGGCGGGCAGGGTATCCTCCTGGCGGGCTTTATTGTTGGTCAGGCAGCGTCTATCTTTGAGCACGAGCACGCCACTTTTATTGGGGACTACGGACCTGAGGCTCGGGGTGGAGCCTGTCGGGCTGACGTTATCATCTCTGATGAAGTGGTGTCCTATCCTTACATTACGGCGCCGTCAGTCCTAGTTGCCATGTCGCAGCAGGGCTATGACAAATATTACCCCCAGAACCGTGACGCCGCTCTGGTAATCATTGATGAAGACCTGGTCCAGCCGCTACCGAATAGTCATCGGCTGCTGGGGATACCTGCCAGGCGGATAGCCGAGGAGCTGGGTAGGGTGGCGGTGGCTAATGTGGTGATGTTGGGCTTCCTCACTGCGGTCACGGACCTGGTGACGGTAGATTCCATAAAGAAGTCTCTCCTGGCGGCGGTGCCCAAGGGGACTGAAGAGCTGAATATGAAGGCATTTGAGCGGGGCTACGGCTACGGCGTGGAGAAACTGGGCACTGTTAGTAAGGACAACGGGGTAGTCTGAGTTATATCTAATCACGAACTACTCTAAATATAGCTCCTGCCTTTCCCTTGGTATTCTCTTTACTAAGCGCAAAAATAGTGGTTACTGAAGAGGTTTTGCCCCTCTTTTAAACTCTCCTTCGAATTTATTCCTGACCGAGGTTAATAAATACCCTCAAAATGGAAATCTCTTATTGATAGGCTTTAAACTCTCCTTTAGAGTTTGTTCTTGACCGGAGTTAGTTTAAAACCTATTATTGGGGTGCTGTTTATCGCGTTGAGATAGGAGGGTTGAAATGGCTAGTAAGCTACCGAGGATGGCTCTAAGGGCTATTGGTATCGTCAGAAACGAAATTACGCAGCCGCGGCATCAAGGTTGGGAAGGGCTTATCTCTGAAATCGAGATTGATAGTAGCCTGACCGAGGCTCTGGATAGCCTTGATGGATTCTCTCACATCATAGTTTTATTCTGGATGCATCAGGCAGCTGCTGGAGAGGTGCCGTTGAAAATACATCCTAGGGGAAAAGATGAGATTCCGTTGGTGGGGCTTTTTGCCACCCGGTCGCCGCGCCGGCCTAATCCGGTGGGAGAAACCACGGTTAGACTACTTGGGCGCCGGGGGAACATACTAAAGGTTCAAGGCTTAGATGCTACCTGCGGCACCCCGGTGATTGATATAAAGCCCTACATTCCCAGGTGCGACTCGGTGGCTGATGCCAGAGTGCCTCCATGGATAACGAAATCGTAAGCCAGATATTGCAAGATATCTACCGCCGACTTATGGATGGCTATGGGCGGCAGCACTGGTGGCCCGCCGAGAGTCTCTTTGAGATGATGGTCGGGGCTATCCTTACTCAGTCGGCGGCGTGGAGCAATGTGGAAAAGGCGATTGCTAATCTAAAGGCAGCCGGGGTGCTATCACCGGAGGCACTGCGTCAGCTGCCCCTTCCCGAGCTGGCTACCCTTATCCGCCCCAGTGGTTACTATAACGCCAAGGCAGTAAAGCTCAAGTCCCTGGCTCGCTGGCTGGGAGAATTCTGTGATGACAACCTTGATAAGCTGCTAGCTAGTAATATTGACTGCCTCCGTCTAGAGCTGCTTTCCATCCACGGTGTTGGTGAGGAGACGGCCGATTCTATCATACTGTATGCCGCTGGTAAGCCGGTTTTTGTCATTGATGCTTATACGCGTCGCATCGTAAACCGCCTCGGTCTGGCACCGGAGAGTAGTAGCTACGCTGCCTATCAGGCCCTTTTTATGGACAATCTGCCCACTGGAAGCGAGCTATTTAGCGAATACCATGCTTTACTGGTCTGTCTGGCGAAGAATGTCTGCCGCCCTCGCCCGCTGTGCTATAAGTGCTGCTTGAGTGATATGTGCCCCTCCCGCGTTCTGAACTAACTTCGCTAATAATACTTGCCAGTCCCCTTTTATTAAGTAACCTCACCAGGGCACCCCTTAAATTTTCCCCTGATAGTGTTCTTAAAACTCTTTGATTAGGTAACTTTAGGGTGTATAATTATTGATGGAATAGGGGATTTACATGGGTGTAGAGCGTATCACTGACCGGTTGGTCTGGTGGATAAGGGAGCAGGTAGCCTCTGCCGGGGGTAGGGGGGTGGTATTGGGGATGAGTGGTGGCATTGATTCCTCGGTGGTAGCGGTATTATGTCAGAAAGCCTTCCCCCAAGACTGCTTAGGGGTGCTTATGCCGTGCTACAGTAGCCCCGAGGATGGTGAGCATGCCCGGGCGGTGGCGAGTAGATTTTCCATCCCGACTAAGGAGGTGGTTCTGGACAAGGTTCTTGATGCTCTGTTTGAGGCTTTACCCAGTAATGAGGTGGGGTCTGACTTAAGCCCATGCGTTAAGGCTAACCTCAAGGTCAGGTTAAGGATGCTCACCCTCTATTACTTTGCTAATCAGCTTGAATATATGGTGGTGGGGTCTAGCAACTGGAGTGAACTGGCTATCGGCTACTTTACCAAGTATGGGGATGGCGGGGCAGATATTCTGCCCTTGGGTAACTTAGTTAAAGGACAGGTAAGGGAACTAGCCCGTTTCCTGGATATCCCGCCGCTGATTATTGATAAACCCCCCTCGGCTGGTTTGTGGGAGGGGCAGACCGATGAAGGTGAACTGGGGTTTAGCTATGAGGAGCTTGACCGGTATCTGGTTGCTGGTCAGGCCTCAAGTGAATTGAGAGAGAAGATTGAGGCCAGAATAGCGGCTAGTGCCCATAAGCGCTTGCCGCCCCCGGTGGCTAGTCTGTAGTTAGGGATGACTGAGAATGGTAACCGGTAAGGTTAAAATTGTTACTGATAGCACTGCTTCCCTGTTGCCGGAGGAAGTCGCCCGTTATGATGTTCGTGTGGTACCGCTCAAGGTTATCTTCGGGACCGAGGTCTATAGTGAGGGGGTGGACATTACCCATGAGGAATTCTATCGCCGGCTAACTAAGGAGGGGGCGATGCCGACTACCTCGCAGCCTCCGGTAAGCGATTTTATCCGGGTATACAGTGAGCTGGCGGAGCGCGGCCATCCTATTCTTTCCCTTCATGTCTCCAGCAAGCTGAGCGGAACGGTTAATTCTGTTATGGCTGCCAGGCAAGAGTTGCCCCAAGCTCAGATTGAGGTAGTGGATTGCCTCTCTGTAGCACTGAGGATGTTGATTGCGCCTGCGGCTCAAGCTGCGGTGAGGGGGCAGGGCCTACCTCAACTCAAGGCTTCTATTGAAAGGCTTAACGCCTGCCTGGGTAAAAATAACGCTGGTGTGCTTAACACCCTGGAATACCTCTGGAGGGGGGGGCGTATTGGTGGGGCCAGGGCTTTGCTGGGCACCTTACTCAGGATTAAGCCAGTCCTAGCTTTTGAGGCTGGAGAGGTTAAGGTTCTAGCTAGGGCGCGGACCAGTACTAAAGCGATAGCGTATGTCCTGGAGCTTATGGAGGGACGGATAACGGGGAGTACCCCCGTTCACGTTGGAGTAGTCCACACCAATGCTCTTGAGCCAGCCTTGGCACTAAAAAAGGAGGTTCAAGCCAGATTTAACTGTACTGAGCTAGAGCTTGTTGAGCTCGGGCCAGTATTGGGGACTCACATCGGGCCCGGGTTCTTTGGCATTGGCTTCTATAGTGATGAGGAATGGCAACCAGATAGTACTGATTTAATGAGAGGGCAGTAAGCTCCGGTAGAATAATCGTCTTGTTTTGGTGGAGAGGGTGTGTTATGATTGCGTTGAGGCGAAGATGACCACGGAGAAAGAGAAGGCGCTAGAGCTAGCTATCAGCCAAATTGAAAAGCGGTATGGTAAGGGGTCACTGATGAGGCTGGGGGGAGTGACGGCACCGCCGATTGAAGCTATCCCCAGTGGCTCACTGGCATTAGACCTTGCCTTGGGTGTTGGGGGTATCCCCCGAGGACGGATTACAGAAATATTTGGCCCTGAGGCGTCGGGTAAGACTACCCTAGCTCAGCATATAATTGCTGAAGCGCAAAAGCGGGGGGGTGTGGCTGCCTATATTGACGTAGAGCATGCCTTGGATCCCCCTTATGCTGCCAGGTGTGGTGTTAACATTGATGACCTCTTGATCTCCCAACCCGATACTGGGGAGGAAGCTCTGGAGATTACTGAGGCACTAGTCAGGAGCGGGGCGGTTGATGTGATAGTGATTGATAGTGTGGCTGCCCTGGTGCCCCGGGCTGAAATTGAAGGCGAGATGGGGGATGCCCATGTTGGGTTACAGGCACGCTTGATGTCGCAGGCGTTGAGGAAGCTAGCGGCGGCGATTGGTAAGTCAGGGACCGCGGTAATCTTTATTAACCAGCTAAGGGAAAAGGTTGGTATTGTCTTTGGCAATCCTGAGGTGACACCGGGTGGTAGAGCCTTGAAGTTCTATAGCTCAATCAGAATAGACCTGAGGCGTGCTGAAACAATCAAGGAAGGGACTGAGGCGGTCGGCAGTCATATTAGGGCTAAGGTAGTCAAGAATAAGGTGGCTCCTCCCTTTAGGAGTGGTGATTTTGACATCATGTTCAGCCGTGGTATAAGCCGGGAGGGTAATCTTATTGACCTTGGTGTCGAGTTGGGGTTAGTGAAGAAGGCGGGCGCTTTTTTCTCCTATGGTGATATTCGTCTGGGGCAGGGCAGGGAAAATGCCAAGCAATACCTGAGCCAGAATCCAGAATTGGCTCAGGATATTGAGCAGCAGGTTAGAGCCTCAGCCGCCACCACTCGTATTACGATGCCTAAAGATTGAGTACATTACTAACCGATTGAGGTTAGTAGGTAGTAAGAGTAAATAAGGCTGAGGCATAGGCTTCGGCCTTATGTATTTAAAGGGGTATACGGATTAGTGAAGACGATTACCACCCTCCGTTCTGGGAGGGGGCAGGGGAAGCGGGTAAATGTATATCTGGATGGCAGGTTCGCTTTTAGTCTGGAGGCTGAGGTGGTGGTAAGGGAGGGGCTAGCGGAGGGGCAGGAGGTGGCTACTGACCAGATTGAAGCGTTGGCAAAAGCTGATAACGTCCAGCGGTGCCTTAATGCGGCGACGCACTACCTTAGCTATCGCCCGCGGAGTGAGTTTGAGCTGAGGGAGCGGCTCTACCGGCGTGGTTTTGATGGTGATAGTGTCGGGGCAGTGCTGGCCAGGCTAAAGGGGCAGGGGTTGGTGGATGATGTGGAATTTGCTCAGTTCTGGCAGGAAAACCGGCAGTCATTTAGCCCGCGCAGCCGCTCGCTGACCAGCTTAGAGCTAAGGCGTAAGGGAGTGGCTGAGGAGATTATAGGCCGGGTAGTTAGCGCCGTTAGTGATGAGGATAGTGCTTATCGAGCCGCCCTTAGTAAGGCTCGCCGACTGCCGGTTTCCGACTGTCAGAGCTTTCGCCGCCGGTTAGGCGAGTATCTCAGGCGGCGTGGTTTTAGTTATGGAGTAATAAATAACACTGTGGAGCAGCTATGGCAGGAAATGAGGGAGCAACTCTAGATAGTCTGTACCTTGACACTCACCTGGCGTGGGGAGTAGTTCTGCTATCTATCCTTCCTTAGAGCCGTTCCTTCGTTTGAGGCAAAGCTGTAGCCAGAAGAGAGGTACAAAATGCAAGTAGATGTAACGACGATAAATATACTAGTAATTCTATTTAGTTTCATCATCGGTGGGGCGGCGGGGGCAGCCTTCATCTACTTTTTTAGACGCTTTAAGCTTACCCGGGAAATGCACCTGGCGGAGAGGAAGGCGGCTAAAATCCAGACTGAGGCTGAACTTACCGCTAAGGGCGTGCTTCGTGAAGCCAAAGTGGATGCAGGAAAAGTGAGGTCGGCGGCGGAGGTGGAGTATCGGGAGCGGCGCTCTGAGCTACAGCGTAATGAGAACCGCTTGGTTCAAAAGGAAGCGACCTTAGAGCGTAAGTTAGAAGATGCGGAACGTCGCGGGCGCGAGTTGGTGAGTAAGGAAGAGCGGATAGAGTCTCTTCACACTCAGCTTGAAGAGGCTAGAGGCAAGCAGTTACAGCAGCTGGAGCTGATTTCAGATATGTCTAGTGAGGAGGCAAGAAAGTCACTGCTTGAGGCGATGGAGATTGAGATACGGGATGAAACCTCACGGCGCCTTCGAGCATGGGAGGCTGAGTTAAGAGAGGAGGAGAGTAGGAAAGCTCAGGAGATTTTGGCCCAGTCTATCCAGCGTTGTGCTTCTGAGGTTGTTGCTGAGACTACAGTGGCTAGTGTGCCACTCCCCAGCGATGAGATGAAGGGGCGGCTTATCGGACGAGAGGGCCGCAATATTAGAGCCTTAGAGCAGGCAACCGGCGTTGACCTCATCATTGACGATACCCCGGAGGCAGTGACCCTCTCCAGTTTTGACCCGGTACGGCGAGAGGTGGCTCGCCTGGCTTTAACCAAGCTTATCCTTGATGGGCGTATCCACCCGGCTCGTATTGAGGAGGTGGTAGCTAAGGCCAAAGAAGAAGTAGACGCTATTATCTATAGTGCTGGGGAGCAGGCGGCCTATGAAGTGGGGGTGCATGGCTTGCGCCCGGAGCTGATTAGACTTATGGGGCGTCTCAAATTCCGCACTAGCTACGGACAGAATGTCCTAGTCCATAGTATTGAGGTGGCACATCTGGCGGGCATGATTGCTTCGGAGTTAGGGGCTAATGTCGCTATCGCTAAGAAGACAGGACTGCTACATGACATCGGTAAGGCAGTAGACCGTGAGGTGGAAGGGACTCATGCGGCAATCGGGGCTGATCTGGTTAAGCAGTGGGATAGATCCTCGGAGGTGGTTCAGGGTATCGCTGAGCATCACGGTGAGACTGGTACCACCAGCCTGTGGGGCTTTATTATCTCGGGGGCTGATGCTATCAGTAGTGCTAGGCCGGGAGCCAGGCGTGAATCATTGGAGGGCTACCTGCAGCGGCTAAAGGCGCTGGAGGACATAGCTGGTGGCTTTAAGGGAGTGGAGAAATCCTTTGCTATCCAGGCCGGTCGGGAAATCCGCATCTTGGTCAAGCCAGAAGAGGTTGATGATTTGGGGGCGATGCGGCTTGCCCGGGACATCGTTAAGAAGATAGAGGAGGGATTGCAGTACCCGGGACAGATTAAGGTTACGGTGCTCAGAGAGACGAGAGCCATAGACTATGCTAAATAACACCGATGATAAAGGTTGGGACGGGAGAGCTTTTGTCGACTGAGACATAGTCTTTGTCAGTTATCTCGTGGTGTGGTTAGATTATTACTACCGGAAATTCTGGTCAAGAAATGGTAAATTAGGGGAGCTAATGTTAGTATTGGTGATTGGTGATGTAATCGGCCGGCCGGGGAGAAGGGCGGTAGGTAAGCTTCTGCCCGGTATTAGTGAGCAGTACGGGGTGGACTTGGTCGTGGCTAACGTGGAGAATATTGCCGGTGGCATTGGCGTAACCTCAGCTACGGCTCAGGAACTGCTAAAGGCTGGTGTTGATGTGCTGACCTCAGGTAACCACATCTGGGCGGAGAGGGAGATTATCCCCTACCTTGATGGCGAGATGCCTATTCTGCGCCCGTTGAATTACCCGCCGGGCGTGCCGGGGCGGGGTTATTTATTGAGTGGTCAGGTTATGGTGGTTAATCTGATAGGCAGAACCTTTATGAGTAACTTTGATTGCCCCTTTAGGACGATGGACAAATTGCTTGGCGAGCTTAGGCCTAAGCCGCCGGTTATTATTGTTGATTTCCATGCTGAGGCGACGTCAGAGAAGGTGGCCCTGGGGCGATACCTAGACGGTCGTGTTAGTGCCGTGCTTGGCACCCATACTCATGTGGGCACCATTGATGCTCAGTTACTGCCTCAGGGTACGGCCTATGTTACCGATATTGGTATGACTGGGCCCCTTGATTCAATCATCGGTGATGACATTGAGGCGGTAACCCGCCGTTTTCTGACGATGATACCCTATCGGCTATCGGTAGGCAAGGGCAGAGTAGTATTTAATGCCGTGCTGGTCAGGGTGGATGAGGCTAGCGGTCGGGCAGTAAGCATTGACCGAATTTCTCAGGAGGTAGAGTAACCGTGTCTCAAGTCGACCTCCACATACACTCCACCGCCAGTGATGGGCGACTCAGCCCCGAAGAGGTTGTCGCACAGTCAGTAGAGTATGGGTTAACCACTATTGCCCTTACCGACCATGACACTGTAGATGGTATTGTCCCTGCCCTAGAAGCGGCTAAGGCTTTCCCTAGCTTGAGAGTCATACCCGGTGTTGAGCTCAGCACCGATGCCCCTCAGGGTGAGGTTCACGTTCTTGGCTACTTTATAGATTGTACCGATAGGGAGCTAATGGCTAGACTGCAAAGAATGCGTAATTCCCGGCAGGAGCGGGCTCAAGCAATGATTGCCAAACTGAGGGGTTTGGGGGTTAATATTGAGTGGTGGCGTCTCCAGGAGATAGCGGGTAGTGGCTCTATCGGTCGTCCTCACCTGGCTCAGGCGATGCTGGAAAAGGGCTATATCACCTCGTTTAAGGAAGCATTTACTAATTACATAGGTCGGGGTGGTCCTGCCTATGTTGAGCGTCAGAAGTTAACCCCGGTGGCGGCAGTAGAGCTAATACTGCGGGTTAACGGACTACCGGTGCTGGCACACCCTTTTACCGGGGGCGACCCGGAGACGACAGTTATTGAGCTAAAGGCGGCTGGTCTGGTAGGCATTGAAGCCTATTACAAGGATTATAGTGCTGATGAGGTTAGTCGGCTGTTGAGCTTGGCTAATAGGCATAATCTTATGGTTTCTGGTGGTAGCGATTACCACGGTCTGGATACTGAGAGTGAGGTTATGATTGGCGGGGTTAATGTGCCGCTATCGGCGGCGGAGCACCTTATAGCTTTGGTGGAGTCACGGGTGCTCAACTAAGCCAGCCGCTATGTAATCTTAAGTGAAGGCGAGGGCTTTTTGGGACCTATTTATCATATGAGATTATCTACCCGTGGTGATAGAATAGCTTGATGTAAAGTCTTAATTAGGAGGGCTTGTGTCTACTGAGTTTTGGCTACTGGTAGTGGGTGCCTACCTTTTGGGCTCGGTGCCGTCTGCCTACCTGGCGGCTAAGCGGTCCCGTGGCATAGATATCAGGCAGCATGGCAGTGGCAATGTGGGGGCAACCAACCTGATGAGTTTAACCTCTAAGCGGGTAGCTATACCGGTAATCATCTTTGATTTGTTTAAGGGGATGGGAATGGTGTGGGTGGTTTGGTGGCTGGGTATGGGCCTTACGGAGCAGGTGGTAGTGGGGCTGGCGGCATTATCCGGGCACAGCTGGTCTATCTTCCTCCGTTTTAACGGGGGCAGGGGTGTCATAACCACTCTAGGAGTAGCCTTTATGATTCCTCTGTTAAATAATTTAGTCCCCCTGGAAATAGTAATTCTTATTACTATTGTTTTAAACGCTATCGTCTGGGTTAGCTCTTTTTGTTTTAAGAGCGGACCAATGGGAGTATTCATTGCGGCAGCCTCTATGCCCTTACTTGGTTTGGGGTTTGGTGCCCCACTTCCCTACACCCTAGGTCTGTTAGGTATGTTTCTAATAATAGTTATTAGGCGGGTAACGGCCCCACAACCCGTAAGTGTTGCCTCAATTAGTAAAAAACAGGTACTGCTTAATCGCCTCCTTTTTGACCGGGACATAAGGGACAAGGAAGCCTGGGTGACTCTAGTCCTTGAGCAACAGGAAAAACAGGGAAGGTTGGTGGGTAATAAAAAATGAGATGTGCTACTCACCCTGATGTTGAAACTAACCTGAGGTGTGGTAAGTGTGGTAAGCCAATATGCCCTAAGTGTCTGGTGCAGACGCCAGTGGGCGCCCGATGTCGGGATTGTGCTCAGTTGCAGAAGCTGCCTACCTTTCAGGTCACTACCAGCTATTATCTGCGGGCTATCGGCGCCGCAGTAGGTATGGCTTTTGCCTGTGGTGCCGCCTGGTGGGCAATTAGGGTGGTGATGGGTATCCCTTACTTCAATTTCCTGTTGGCGGCTGGTTTTGGCTATGCCATCGGGGAGGTGGTTGGCCGTTCGGTTAACCGTAAGCGCAGTCGGTGGTTGGCCTTTATTGCTGGGGCTACCGTGGTGCTCAGCTTTGTGATTAGTATCTTCCCGCCCTGGGGACCCTGGTTTGTGTGGTTCAGCGTACCGGGCTTGGCTATTAACCTTCTGGCGGTGGCGCTGGGTGTCTGGATTGCTATCACCCGGGTGCGCTAGAAGGTTTGCGATTTGGCTGGGGTATCCTCTTATAAATAATTAGACGGTGCCCTGAGCTTATCTTCGACTAGACTATCCGATAAAGATTAACTGCTTAGTTTCTCTCTCAGCCGCTCCATTACTTTGGCCATGGTTTCTCCGGCCTTGGCCCTAATGAGGACGGTAGCTTTATAATCAAGGGGGGTGGGGCTGAGATTGATGATGACCAGTTTAGCTCCCGAACTGACCGCCCGCGCTGGAATATCGGCGGCGGGGTAGACAATCAGGGTTGAGCCAATTACCAGAAACAGGTCAGCACTTTCGGCGTGGTGGGTGGCGTCGTCTAATACTGCCTCCGGTAGCATCTCACCGAAGAAAACAATGTTCGGTTTCAGGATACCGGAGCAAGCCTCACAAAGGGGGATGTCCTTTCCCTCATCCAGCCTGATTTTAACCTGTTCAAAGGGGTAACGCTGGCCGCAGCTTAAGCACACCGCCCATCTGAGATTACCGTGTAATTCAAAAACCTTCTCATCGGGCACCCCTGCCTGCTGGTGGAGGTTATCTATATTTTGGGTAATGACCGAGTCCAGCTTGCCCAACCGCTCTAGCTCAGCGATAGCATAGTGGGCTGGGTTGGGCTTAATTTCCGTAGACAGGCTCCCCTCCCGAATTAGTTGCCACCAGAGCCGCCTGGTTTCGGGGTCTTGGGTAAACTTTTGATAGGTAAAATCATCGGGGTCGAACCTGTCCCAGATGCCACCGGGGCTACGAAAATCAGGGAGACCTGATTCGGTGCTAACCCCGGCTCCGGTAAAGACGACAACCCTTTCAGTCGCCAGCATCAGGTCGGCGACTCTATCCGCCAGGGTATCCAGGTTCTCACTTCCCACGATATTAGCCTCACTCATGGTGTATATAAGTTATATCATATTGCTGGCTAATCGCCAAAACATGGGCGTGTTTATTTCCGGCTCCTCGGAACCCGGGCAGTTGACATTTGACACCAATATGGTAAACTAATAGCGTAATGTGTTTATTTGGCACGTCGGGGATAAGAAGAGTCGTCGATAAGGAACTAATCCAACTGGCCTTGAAGATAGGATTGGCTGTGGGGGAGATTTATAACAGTGTAATCATCGGCAGTGATACCAGAACTTCCTCAAGTGCCTTAAAGCATGCCCTTATCTCTGGGGTGCTGGCCAGTGGTACCAGCTGCTGTGACGGCGGGATTTTACCTACCCCAACGCTGGCCTTCGCTGCCAGGAAGTTCCAGGCCGGGGTAATGATTACCGCCTCGCATAATCCCCCTCAATATAATGGTATTAAGCTCCTAAATCCAGACGGCTCTGCCTTTGACTCCGCTCAGCGTGGAGAGGTAGAAGAGTTAGTGCTGGGTGACTTAGCTGCGGCTGCCCCTTGGAGTGAAATGAAGAATAGTAATGTGCTTAATGGTACCACTGGGAAGCATGTGGAACGTATACTCGGGGATTTCCCCGGTAGTCTTAGGCTTAAGGTGGTGGTGGATAGCGGTTGTGGGGCAGCTTATCATATTACCCCCTACCTGTTAACCAGACTGGGCTGTGATGTGGTAACCATGAATTGTTATCCTACCGGTTTCTTCCCTCGTAACGCTGAGCCTACCGAGGCTAATCTGGAGAATCTGATACTGGCTACCAGGGAATCTGGGGCTGATTTAGGAATTGCCCATGACGGGGATGCCGACCGAATGATGGCGGTAGATGAGCGGGGTCGGTTTATTTCCGGGGATAAGCTGCTTATCCTTTTGGCCCGGGAGTTAGGGGCTAAAGAAGTCGTTACTACCGTGGATGCTTCGATGATGATTGATGAAATGGGTTTCAAGGTTACCCGAACCAGGGTGGGTGATACTCATGTGTCTCAGGAGCTAAAAGGGGGTGGAGATTTTGGTGGGGAGCCGTCAGGCAGCTGGGTCTTCCCTAGTGTGTCCCTGTGTCCTGATGGTATTTATGCGGCGGCTCGGTTGGTAGCTATAGCGAGTCGGCAAGAATTATCGCCACTGATTGATGAGATACCTTCCTACCCGATACTACGTGGCAGTGTCAGTAGTGAGGGGGTAGCGACGAGTGAGCTGGAGCCAAGGTTTATGGCTATGAAGCCGTTATCGGTGAGCATTGTTGACGGGATTAAGCTAGATTTTGGCGATGGGTGGCTGCTTGTCCGGGCATCAGGTACTGAACCCAAGATAAGGATAACGGCTGAGGCAAAGAGCCAGGCGCGGGTGCATGAGCTTTATGATAGTGCCGTTAGAGCAATTAAAGATTGCATGACAAATAGGCGAGGGAAGTCAGGACAAAAAGTGATTGTGTGAAAGTGGGTGAATTAAGTCAGGGCGAAGAGTGGTTGTCCAAAAATAAGTAAATGAAGTCAGGGCAAGAGAGAGTTGTGTGAAAATAAGTAAAGGAAGTCAGGCCAAAAGAGGATTAGGTAAAAGTTGGTGAACGAGGTGGGGACAAAAAAGGCGGTTATTCTGGCGGCTGGGGAAGGGAGTCGGATGCGTCCTCTTACCTATACCCGACCCAAGGTCATGATACCGCTCGCCAATAAGCCTATCCTGGAGCATTTGCTCATCCAGGCCAAGGAGGCTGGCATCATGGAGTTTATCTTTATTGTGGGCTATCACGACGAGCAGGTGCGTGGTTACTTCAGGAATGGGGAGCAGTGGGGAGTGAATATAGAATACTGTACTCAGCGACGGCAACTGGGCACCGCTGATGCTCTTAAAATGGTCGAGGGTCTGGTTGACGGTAACTTCTTAGTGATTAACGGGGATATTATTGTCAGCCAGAAGGATATCAAGCGGTTAGCTGAGAAAGGTGGTATTACCTTAGGTGTAGTTGAGGTTGAGGATACCCGGGACTTGGGAGTGGTTGAGCTAGGTAAGAGCAGGGTAGTTCATATTTACGAGAAGACGCAAAAACCACCTTCCCATAAGGTAAATGCGGGCATGTATCTATTCACGCTGGATATATTTGGTGCTGTATCCCAGACAGCGAAGTCGCCGCGGGGGGAGTATGAGTTAACCGATTCTTTAGAGTTAATGATAGATAAAGGACATAATATCGGTTATCAGGAGATTGGCTACTGGCTAAATCTCAGCTATCCCTGGGACTTGCTGTCGGCTAATGAGTCGCTCCTTACTGAGGCTAGGGCGCAGAACCTGGGTGAAGTAGAGGAGAATGTGGTAATTAAGGGCGAGGTTTCTATCGGTAAGAATACGGTAGTAAGGTCAGGCTCCTATATCGTTGGGCCGGCGATAATCGGTGATGGCTGTGACATCGGGCCCAATTGCTATATCCGACCTTGCACCTCTATTGGGGATGGCTGTCATATCGGCAGTGCCGTAGAGGTTAAGAATTCCATAGTTATGAAGGGGAGCAAGGTCGCTCACCACAACTACGTGGGTGACAGTGTTATTGGTGAGTACTGCAACCTTGGCGCTGGCACCAAGATTGCCAATCTGAGACTGGATGAAAAAGACGTTGAGGTAGCCGGTATCAATACCGGAAGACGTAAGCTGGGGGCTATCATTGGGGACAGGGTTGAAACCGGGATTAACGCCAGCATTAATGTTGGCAGTGTGATTGGTAGTAACGTCCGTATCGGACCGGGCACCGTGGTCAGTGGGGTTATCTTGCCAGATTCAAGGATATGCTAGGGGGTGAGTAGTGAAGCAAGCAGTAATCTTGGCGGCAGGTGAAGGGAACCGGCTGAGGCCGTTTACGGCTAATAAGCCTAAGGTGATGCTGTCTATCGCCGGTAAGCCGATACTGCGGCATGTGGTTGAGGCGCTGGCTCAAAATGGTATCCGTAACATCGTGCTTGTAGTCGGCTACCGGCGGGAGCAAATATTTAACTATATGGGGTCGGGTGAGCAGTTTGGTGTTGAGATAACCTATGTTACTCAAGAACGCCGGCTGGGCACCGCTCATGCCCTGGCCCAGGCTAAGGAGGAGGTTGAGGACGAATTCCTGGTTCTCTCCGGGGATAAGCTGATTGAGGCTAGCACCATTGCCCAGTTTGTTACCGTAAAGCCTGAGACGGTGCTGGTAAAGAGGGTAGATAACCCAGCTAGATATGGTGTGGTAACCATTGAAGGCGATGTAGTTAAAGACATTGTTGAACCGCCGAAGGAAGCCAAAAGCAATATAATTACTACTCGTATTTATGCCCTAAGTAGAGAAATCTTTAGCTTTATTGAGACCGAATTGGTTATTTCGGATGCCCTGAGCAGCATGATAGCTCGGGGTAAGCCCCTCTATGCTTGTGAAACCGATGGCCCGTGGCTGGATGTTGTTTATCCCTGGGATATATTAAGTCTTAACGGTTTAGTTCTTCGCCAGATCAAGCCTGATTTGGGTGGCATTATTGAGAAGGGCGTGTCGCTGAAAGGGCAGGTCTTAGTCGGAAAAAACACGGTGATACGGTCAAACTCCTCTGTAATCGGGCCGGTGGTTATTGGGGATGGTTGTGATATCGGTCCCAATGTTTGTATCTTACCGGCTACCAGTATCGGTGACAATGTCACGATGGCACCGTTTAGCGAGGTGGAAAACAGTGTTATTGGCAGCGATGTTAGTATCGGTGCCGGTTGTATTATCCAGAGTTCGGTTATTGACCAGGGTTGCGTTATCGGCGGGCACTTTACCGCCTCAACTGGTGAGGCTGAGATTAAGATTAACAGCGAGCACCACTCAGTAAAGGTAGGCGCCATGTTGGGCGAGGGCTGTAACATAGGCAGTGGTGTAGTTGCCCAGCCTGGGGCTATTGTTGGCAACTATAGCCGGGTGCAGGCACTGAAACTAATCAGTGGTCGATTGCCCGACCGGAGTCTGGTGTTTTAGCTATGTGTGGCATTGTTGGTTATATTGGCGATAAGCAGGCTCAACCGGTGCTGCTCAACTGCTTAGCCAGGCTGGAGTATCGGGGTTATGACTCCTGTGGTCTGGCGCTAAATGGCAGTAGCCTTAGTGTGTATAAGAATATCGGCAAGGTAGAGGAACTAGTGAAGGTTGTGCCGCAGCTTGTTGGTTCGGCTGGCATTGGCCATACCCGGTGGGCGACCCACGGTGCTCCCTCTCAGATTAATGCCCACCCCCATCTTGATTGCGTGGGCAACATCGCGGTGGTGCATAATGGGATAATAAATAACTTCCAGTTATTACGGCGCAGACTTGAGGCGGAAGGGCATAATTTCATTTCTGAGACCGATACCGAGGTGCTCCCACATCTGATTGAGAAGTATTATCGTGGCAGCCTGGAAGAAGCTGTGGCAGCGGCTCTGCGAGATGTAGAGGGTTCCTATGCCATCATAGTACTAGCCGCCGGTGAGTCCAAACTAGTGGTTGCCCGTAATGGCAGCCCGTTAATTATTGGGGTTGGCGACCGGGAAAATTTTATTGCCTCAGACGTGCCTGCGGTTTTGGATTACACCAGTAGGGTTATCTATCTAGAAGACGGTGACATTGGGGTTGTTACCTCAGGTAGCGTAAGAATTAGGAGCGATGGCAACGAGGTCAAGCGGGAAGAGGACAAGGTTTTATGGAGCGTGGAGGATGCCCAGAAGGGGGGATATGAGCACTTTATGCTTAAGGAGATTCACGAGCAGCCCAGGGTAATACGAGATACCCTGGTTAACTGGGTGTCGGTGGCGGAATCAGTGGTTGATATCGCTGCCATGCGTCGGAATCTAGAGTCCATGCTCATGTTAGCCTGTGGCACTTCTTATCATGCGGCGCTGATCGGGAAATATATTATCGAGGAGCTACTCAGTATCCCGGTCAGGGTTGAGGTCGCCTCTGAGTTTAACTATTATGACCAGACTCTAGCTAGAACGGCGGCGATTGCCATTACCCAGTCTGGTGAAACCGCCGATACGCTTAGGACTATGAAGAAGTTAAGGGCGGCGGGGTGTCTGGTGATTGCCATTACCAATGTGGTAGGCTCAAGTGCCAGCCGGCTGGCTGACCATACAATTTATACCCGGGCTGGCCCTGAGATAAGCGTGGCGGCGACCAAGAGCTTTATGGTTCAGCTTATGGTGCTGTACTGGCTGGTAATGTCATACTCCAAGATTGACCCCCAAAGACTGGCTGAGCTGGTAATGGAGTTAAGACAACTACCGGAAAAGGTGCAACGGATATTGAATCACGAAGATAAGATTAGAGAGCACGCCGTTTACCTATCAAAATATGAGGATGTATTCTTTATTGGTCGGGGGATAAACTTCCCGATAGCTTTAGAGGGGGCACTTAAGCTAAAGGAGATTGCCTATATTCATGCTGAGGGCTATGCCGCCGGTGAGCTGAAGCACGGCCCCTTTGCCTTACTGGATAGCGGGACACCGGTTATTGCCATTGCCGCTTGTGATAATACCTATGAGGCTATGCTGTCCAGTATTAAGGAGGCTAAAGCCAGGGGGGCACCGGTGATAGCGTTGGCGGAGGAGGGAGATGAAGCCATAAAAGAACTTGCTGACTTCGTCATCGCGGTGCCTAAGGTTGACACCATGTTTTCCCCGGTGGTTAATACGGTGGCTCTCCAACTGCTTGCCTATTATACGGCTCGAGAGAGGGGTTGTTCCATAGATACCCCGAGGAACCTGGCCAAGAGCGTAACTGTGGAGTAAGGGGGCGGTTTAGGGGCGGTTACCAAGTGGCTGGCCGCTTTCTATCTCTCACTAGCCAACCCAAGCTAGGGGTTTATTCTCAGTTTGATGTTAAAGT
>SDBS01000073.1_pt1 | contig 73947 bp, 103 predicted proteins | sample 2277091 | NCBI WGS metagenome assembly SDBS01 (sample SAMN10404972, study PRJNA504765) | marine sediment metagenome | isolation source: marine sediment core GS10_PC15, 163 cmbsf | place: Arctic Ocean: Southern Knipovich Ridge | collected 2010
GCAGGACCTCGTGTTCTTTGAAAACACGACGCTGGCGGAGGACGGTGTGGTCGGGGGGCTCAAGTACACCCTTGAAGATGCGGTCACCTGGCAGATAGGCTTCTGCCTGTTCATCGAGCTGGATGCAGGAGGCTGGTTCGTGACCCAGGTGGACATGGACAACCCGATCACCCCAGCATTCATCATTGGCGGCATCACGCCTCTCACAGGCGCTGCGAGCGCCGGTAACGATGTCTTCATAGGCGCAGCGGGGTCGGGTCAGCCATTGCTCAATGGCTCGTGGGCGATCACCTGATGCCTCTGGGCCCGATTACGATCGAGACCGGCGATGCCATGCCCGGCACCTTCACCTACACGGCTGTCAACGGCACATCCCCTTACACCTACGACATCACCTTCAGCGGCATAGGCGGGTCTGGAATCGTTGGGAACATCAGCGGTGGAGAGAGCAACGTCGTCACCTTCGACGCCACGCTCGCACGCGCGGGCAGCTACGTGATCGAGATCAGAGGGAAGGTCACTGACACTCCGGGACAGGTGGATCAGGACGGGACAGACGACATCGAGTATTACACCGTCACGGTCAACCCGATCGTCGCTATCTGGATAGTGGGATAGCCTGATGGTTTGGAATCTTGATGGTTCAGGAGAGCGCGAGTTTGCAGGTACCGGCCCGGTTGTCAGCCTGACCAACATCTCTGCTGCTGGTGGCGGCACCTCGAACGACGACTACCTGTTCGTGGTGATGACTGCGCATTTACCAGGCACCGGAGGTGGACGACGTATCAGCTCCGTGAATATATCCGACTCAGACAATCCCGGTGATGGAGGTAACCTGCAAGAACTGTTTCGGTTTCGTATGGAAAATGATCCTGCCACATCTCAAGATGTGCTCCAGTTCTGGGCACTGCGTAATGCTGATTTCTCTGGAGGTCCAATAGATGTCGAGGCAGCTCCCTCGCTGCTGCGTATGGATGTGACCGCAAACCATTCAAACTTCGCGGATAATCATTACGCGATCTACATTATGCGCTCTGATTCGCTTCCGCTTACCGGAGACCTTGTCGACTACATTGAAGGAGGGGCTTGTCAAAAAGCCGACACCGAGACTGGGAACATGGAACTCATCAATGAGTACATCCCTTTGCAGTTCGGCGTAGCTACACGCTTTTACCACACAGCTTCATCTTTAACTCAATGCATTCCTGCGACCTTTCAAGTTTTCGATTCTGAGCCAGCAGGCGGAAGTTTTACGCGAGTGAGTTCAACCATGACATCGGTCGTTGATCTCGGTATAGGCATGGCCGAGAACCAATGCTTCGGTAAAGACAACTCAGCAGATGACAGCATGCTGAGTATAGGGGCACTGCTTTTCTCCGAGAACGCTATCAAGAAAGGCCCGTTTCTGCCGTTCTTTGATGGGGATGCTGTTACCGCATCGACATGCGAGCCTGCGCTTTTTACACCTGCTACAAGCGCTTCTATTTGGGCGATTGGTAACATCTCACAAGGCGCTACCACAGCGACCAGTGCAGAGCTGTTCGTCTTAAGTGGTGGTGCGGTTCCATACAATTTTGCGTTTACCTGGCAGGGAGGCACAGCGCCAGCCGGTGTCACTGTTGAGCAGTCAGGAGTTACTGACAACATTATTGAATTGACCGTTCCATCGGCAGCAAAGCTCGGGGATTACTCCGGCACATTGATTGGCTCTATTAGTGATTTAACAGGCCAGATTGAACAGTTCTTTCTTCCGGTGACGTTCACCGTTGTCCCTTAAAGGTTGAGATATAGAACATGCCACTGAACACATTCGACGATATCGAGGCGGGGCTCCAGGCATGGGTCGAGGACGATGATGCAGAGTTCACTGGCTCGATCCCTGACATTATCGACCTCGCAGAGAAGCGTGTGCTTCGAGATATTGACCTCGCGATCTTCCGGCGCACTGACACGACGCTAGTCATGACTGCGACGCAAGCGCTCGACACCAAGCCGGTGATTGCCCCGCCCGATTTACTCATTGCAACGAAGGGCATATATCTCACTGGCGGAGCGTTGACTGGTTCCACGTTCCTGGAGAACCGATCGAACGAGTATGTCCTCGACTATAACAACGGGGTGGCCGATGGCACGCCTCGTTACTTCGGCGAGGTGAGCGAGACGCAGTGGATTTGGGGTCCTCCACCAGATGCCACATACACAGTGAACGTGCGCTTCTTGTCCCGGCCAGACCGTTTGACGGCTGCCAATCAGACTAACTGGCTGAGCGACAACGTCTATGACTTCCTGTTCAAGGCGGCACTTGCTGAAACCGAGAAGTTCTTGATCGCCGAGGAGCGCGTGCCCTTGTGGGAGGCTGATTATCAAATGGCGCTGCCGAAAGTGCGGCGTGAACTCTATAACCAGTTCGGCAACCAGTACGACAACCTTGGTGCCGTGCCAGTGCCGCAAGCACCGAGGAGCGCTAACGCATGACCAACTATTCAGCCCGTCTGCGCCTCGCATTGCAGGAGACGGGAGAGAACGATGGCACGTGGGGTGATGTCGTGAACAGCGGCGTGTTCCAGCTCGCTGAAGATGCTGTCGCGGGACGTGTCTCGATCATTGCCAACAGCTCGCCGCGCACGCTGACGACAGCCAACGGCGCGAATGACGAAGCCAGGTACATGATCCTGGCTGTGACGGGATCACCTGGCGTCGACCTTGATCTAAATATCCCTGCGGTGACCAAGGTCTACCTCGTCGACAACCAGCTCGCGGGTGGCTTCACGATCAACATCGGTGTCACGGGCAATACACGAGCAGCAGTGACCAATGGCATCACGGCATTCGTGTGGTGCGATGGCACTGATACGTTCGTGGTGGAGACAGAGAATGCGGTCAATGCGACTAACGCGACTACTGCAACAAATTCGACGCAGCTGGGTGGGGTCGTTGCGGCACTCTTTGCGCGGCTGGATGTTCAGCAGGGGTTCACGCGCGCGCAAGATACCGGACGATCAACCCTCGCAGAGTCAGGCGGGAACATCACCGTCAACGCAGCAAACTCGAATGCCTTCAGAATCGTGCTCGACGGAAACTTCAACCTCAACAACCCCACCAACGGAAACGACGGACAGGTGATCCGCATCCTGTTTATCCAGGACCCGACCGGGTCTCGTGTGCTGACGTTCGGATCGACGTACGCCTTTCCTGGCGGCACGGCTCCGGTGTTATCGACAGGCGCAAATGAGGTGGACCTGGCAGGGTTCGAGTACGACCAGACGAACGACAAATGGTACGGCAACCTGATCAACAACATCCAGTGAGATAACTGATGCCTTGGAGTTTTCCTATACCGCTGTTGACTGAAAACTTGGTGTTCTTCAACGCTTTCGTCACGGCGGAAGTGGATTTGAATCTGCATACGTTCTTCGGCAGCCCATCCAAGATTTCGACTGTCACCGTCACGTTTCAAGCCTTTATTCGCACGATGCTTGTTGGACCTTGGGCGGCAGGTTCTGTGATCAACATCACGGGACTGAGCGAGATACAGTTCTTGGGGCGTTCAGGGCAAGGTGGCGGCGGAGCGGAGTCGTGGGTGGAAGGCTTGCTGATGCCGCCTGGCTGTCTTGGCATTGTTGCTGGTCCGGGGTTTGTGGGGGCGGCGGCAATCACATTGCCGGGCACAGCAGTCACGGTGAACTACGACGGTGACGTGTGCTCTGCGTGGGGCGGCGGCGGAGGTGGTGGGGGTGGTGGATACAACCTTGCGGGTCCTTGCGAATCCGGTTCGGGTGGTGGCGGCGGACAAGGGTGGGCCACTGTAGGTGGCGGCACAGGCGGCTTCGGTTGTCCTTCAGGCGGCAGTGGGGGTCAGTCGGGTCCTGGGTCGGGCGGGGCAGGCGGCGGCGGCTGTAACGCGGGTGGCGATGGAAGCAACTGGGGATTTCAAGGTGAGACGGGTACATCGGGAGGAAGTGGCGGTGCTGGAACGGGTGGCATTGGCGGAAGAGCAATCGCAGTCCCTGCGGCTGACACATTCAACATCGTTGGTGCGAAGAACGAAGCGACGCTCATCTCTGAGAGTCGGTTGATCGGTCGATCAGGATCACCGATAGGACCAGCATAATGCCGAAGCAACTCGTCGACCTACCCATCGAAGCGGGCATCTACACCGAGCAGACTGCGCGTGGTGCTGTGGGGCGATGGAAGGACGGAGACAAGGTCAGGTTCCGCTACGGGCTGGCAGAGAAGATCGGCGGATGGTCGCAGATACCCACCGCATTCATCGGGCTCGCCCGCAAGCTCTGGGATTGGTCAAGTCTCGATACGAGGAAATGGGTTGCGCTCGGCACTGAAGCGAAACTCTACCTCTACCAGGCCGCGACGTATTTCGACATCACTCCGCTGAGGCGCACGCAAGCCCGCGTAGACCCCATCGACACGACGAATATGTCAGACCTCGTCGACATCACCGATGCTTCTCACGGGGCTCAGCCGAATGATTACGTGCGCATTTCTGGTGCTTCTCCAGTGGGCGGCATCACCATTGATGGTCAGTACCAGATTATCTCAATCACCGACGTGGACACCTACGTCATTCAGGACGATCAGACCGCAACCTCGACTGCGAATGGCGGCGGCACGGTGACGTTCAACTACGACATCAGCGTGGGCACGTCCAACACCACGTTCGGCACTGGCTGGGGCACCGGCACCTGGAGTCAGGAAACATGGAACACGGCTCGCACTGTGTCCACCACGATCGAACTTCTGCGCACATGGAGCTTGGACAACTGGGGTGAGGACTTGATTGCGGTGCCACGGGGCGGTGCGATGTATCATTGGGATCGCAACACCGGATCAAACGCGCGTGCTGTGGTGTTGCCGAACGCGCCACAGAACGTCAACTACATGATCATCTCGCAGCGCGACCGGCATCTGTTTGCGCTGGGATGCAGTGACGCATTCACCGAGCAATTCGATCCCTTGCTGATTCGCTGGTGCTCGGTGGAGGACTTCAACGACTGGGTACCCACCTCCACCAACACAGCGGGCGATCTGCGTCTGTATCGCGGCTCTGCGATTCAGGCAGCCATCAGAACACGTGGCGAGATTCTCATCTTCACTGATGTCTCGGTACACCAGATCAACTTCCTTGGCGGCACTTCGGTGTATGGGTTGTCGACAGTGGGGGAGAACGTCTCAATCCTGTCGCCGAATGCCGCCATCGAAGTTGACTATCGTGTGTTCTTCATGGCCGAGGCGGACTTCTACATCTATGACGGCATACTGCGCACGTTGCCCTCGGGTGTGCGCAATCGCGTGTACGACAACCTGACCGTGGCACAGAAGCAGAAGGTGTTCGCTGGGCTCAATCGTGAGTTCAACGAAATCTGGTTCTTCTACCCGGCCAAGGACGAGGATGTCTTTTGGGAGACGGACTTTACGTTGGGCGTCGACGCTGACAATTACACGAAGCTCGACGCGGCCAATGCTGTGAATTACGACGTGACGTTCGATGCGTCAATTCCAGCTGTGGAGATTTCCGTCAATCTCACAACGACGGACATGCAGCCAGCGTATCTGAGGACTGATGGTGCTGCGGTAGTACGAGATGCGACGAAGTTCGACGTGCAAGGGAAGGTGGCGCTGCCGAACATTACTGATAACAACATAGTGGGTTTGGCGATCAACGTGATAGACCCGTCAGGCAACAATGACGAGTCGTGGTTGATGGGTGGGATTGATCCCACGGGCAGCACATTCAACATTGACCGCTTGGCTCCAGGAGCGGCATTGGTCGATTTCCTGGTGTCGACCACGTTCGCCTCCCTGTCCCCGCCGATCACGCTGGTTGCGGATCATGAGTTCACGTTCACGCTGATCAGGAACGGCTCCAACCTTCAGCTCAACGTGTACGACGAGACGAACGATAACTTTTACAGCAATGTGGTGAGCTACACCCTGACAGCCCAGGACTTGCTCGACTTCAGTGGGGGCACGTACGGGTGGGTGGCGCACAACCTTCAATCCACTCACGCACCGCGAGAGATTTACACGCATGCCGTGGGCGAGCTTGGCAGCCTCTCGACCAACCAGGGTACTGCAAGCGTCTCCAGGGAGGTCAACAGCTACGCGCTCTACAACTACGAGGAAGAGACGTGGGCGCTCGGCAAGCTCGAACGCACTGCTTGGGCTGATCGCTCTCCCGTGTTCGAGAAGCCCTATGCGGCAGGGCTCGATCAAGTTCTGTTCAAGCACGAGACGGGCGTCGACGATGATGGCGCAGCACTGCCGTCGTTCATCGAAAGCTATGACATGGAGATTCCCGAGGCAGGCGACTATCTGATGCACGTCGATCGGCTGATACCAGATTTTATCGACCTGGCAGGGTCCGTTGATTTGACTTTAAAGGCAAAGAAGTATCCGCAAGTCGAGACCTACACAGTGAAGGGTCCGTATACCGTCACACCTAATACTACGAAGGTGTCGACACGTGTGCGCGGCAGGCAGATTGCGCTCAGGGTCTCTTCTGATGACCTTGGTGACAATTGGCGTATGGGGACGATGCGCGCTCGGATAGCCGCACACGGGAAGCGTTCGTGAGCGCTGTTGTCCAAACCAGGGAGCGACTTCCTGACTGGACGGATGAGGACTTCGAGCGCCTTCGCATGAATCAGCTCACACAGATCATGGAGCGGCGCTTCACTGCGATCGAGCAAGCCTTGACCGACATCGACCTAACGACCACTGGGGTCATTGGCGGGGATACGTTCGCGTCCATCGTGCACACGCATGGCGAGACTGAGATCAGTGACCTTGGTGAGGGCGACTTCTATGTGTCCGTGGAGTTCGTGGAGAGCACGCTGCGGCTTGATCAGATCAGCGACGTGGATATCACCGGCATTCAGAACAACTTCATCATCAAATGGGATGCAGGGAATCAGAAGTGGATCGTTGATGACTTCGCTTCGGCTGGCAATTCGCTAGCGAGCTTGGTCGACACCACGATTCTCAACCCCGCCGATGGGGACATCATCGTCTACGACGATGGCACCAGCAGGTGGGTTAACAGTACCAGCGAAACCCTGCCATACGTGCAGAAGTCCGGCGACTTCATGACCGGCGATCTGCAATTGCAAGACCTTGTCGAGCTGGCGTTCGGCACAGCAATCAAAGCCAAGATATTTTATGACGGCTCGCAATGGTTCTTTCGCACTACTGATGATGCAGGGGACATCATCTTCGACCTGGCGTCCGGCTCGGACATGGTCGTCAACTCAGAGACGGGAGTCGATACCCAGCTCTACTTGAGAGAGTCTCTCGTCTCCAACACGCTGCTTGAACATGATGTCAGCGATGACATCGTGAATCTGAGGAACCTCGTCGAAGGCGGACACCTTCAGCTCCAGGGGATTGACTCGGTCTTTGGTAATTCGATTCGCACCGGGTTCATCTTCGATCCCGATGCAGGCGTAGAGCTGCACGATGGTGGTCGATCGAACAGTCCCACCCTGCGCGGCGCAACCTCCACCGGGGGGTTCAACATCTTCAGTGCTGATGCGACCGACCCAGCGAGCGCAGGGAACGTGTCCATCATTTTTACGGCAAGGAACGCGAATGACATTCCGACGTGGGAAATCGCGTCGAGCACAGTCCTGACAATAAGAAATTTCATCTGGCAGGGGCATATGAATCTTGTTGGCACCAGCGTTGGGGGCTCAACGAGGAATCTCTTTACGGCTGACCCAGATGGACTCTCTCAGATGTACCACCTGGGTGTCTCGAAGATTCGGACACAGACGCTTGGTGCGGAGGTTCGCGGCAATGCTAATAACGATCCTACGGCTGGAGGAGATCAAGACCAGAGTATTAATTTTGTCAACTTGGTTGTAGCGCAGGCTGGCACGGTTGGGTTCTTGCAAAGCACTATTGATTTCCTTTCTTACAACCGTGTCCATGGTGGGCGAACCATCATGCGAGGTGAGTCGACGGCAGGCACTATCCGTGACCTCGTCATTGGTGATCCCGATGATGACACCAAGTTCTTCGATGAAGGCAACGAAGTCTTGCGCACATTGCCTGCTGCATCAGGCGGAGCGGAAGCCAACAACATCGACACTGGCGGGGGCTTCGAGCGCGTGCTGACTGTCAGCGATCTCGCTGGTGCGACAATTGACCTTGACGCTTTGACCGATGTCAGCACCGCTGGCGTGGGTACCGGAGACCTTCTCTACAAATCAGCGGGCGATTGGCTGGACACGGATGCGATCTTCATTGATCCCGTTGGAGAAGTGCATCTCAAGTTCAACGGTGCAGACGTATTCGCGTCACGTGTTTATGGCGTGCAAGTCAATACGACAGGTGCCCTGCTGCATGCCGCTGGTACGGAAGCTCAACGCCCCGGTTCACCTGTCAACGGCATGACGCGCTACAACAGCGATCTCGAATTGTTGGAGGCGTACGTCGACGGTCAGTGGATACAGAGCCAAGGCGCATCGACCTCGATGCAGACGAGCTATCGGTTCGACACCAACACTGCGGCGACCGATCCTGGCTCGCGGAATTTTAAGTATGACAACGGCACCCTTGCCTCGGTCACGAACATCTACGTGAGCGACACCAACAACGACAACAATGACTTCGGCAACATCATTGGGTTCCTCTCGGCGGGCGATCAGATATACATCCAGCAGCTCAACGATGGCACGCGCGCGGTGTTGTTCGAGATCACCGCAGCGCCGACCGACAACACAGGCTGGTGGACGATCCCGGTAGTGGCTGATCAATCCGGTACGCTGCATGCGAACAATGCAGTGTGTGGCTGGGTGCTTCTGTTCGGCGGCAGCGCCTTCGGTCCCATTGCGTTTGATGACCTCAGCGACGTGAGCACCTCGGGTGTCGGCACGGGTGACATCCTCTACAAGTCGGCGGGCGACTGGCTCGATACAGACGCGATTTTCATCGACCCGGCTGGCCCGGTACGAACGCAATTCAACGGTAGCGATGTCACGCGCACGGTGGTCGCTACCAGCGGTGGTCTGGAGGTCGACAACCAGGCTACGGGTGAGGGCATGGAGCGCGCTCTGACGACGGGTGACATCCTCTCGGACGTACGCGCAAGCAACCTCACGATGGCCGATGCCACGCTTGCGACAGCCATGACCGTCTCGGGGCTGATAGCGGACACGACGTACGCCATCGAGTGCTACCTGCGCTTCAACACCAATGCCACCGACGACTTCCAGTTCAACGTCGAGATCGGCTCCGACACCCACACAGGCGAGGGGCAGTGGGACAGCAGCGACAATGCCGAGTCAGGCGTATGGACGATCGACACTGCCGAGGTCGTAAATGCCACGGGCTCCGAGCAGACAGTCCACATTGTTGGGAGGGTCTTGACCGATGGGTCGGGTGGAAGCATTACCATTGATGTCGCAAAGAATGCCGATGCGGCAGGCGACGGAACCTTTAATCTGGGCTCGTGGGTTCGTATGATTCCACTAGTTTAAACAAGAGGTTCCACGTGAAACCTACCAACGTCTCTAGGAGACCTTGATGGAAAAGCAGCAGAAAGTAACGATACGCCCTGCCAAGCCGTATGACGTGTCGAACCTGTGCCGCTTGCTAGAGCAAGCCGTATGGGATGGCGAGGGGCTCTACCCAGAGCCTGATCAGCACAGAGCGATCAACTGGGTGACGGGCATTCTCAACGACGGGTTTGTGGTGGTAGCCGAGAAGTCAGGGCGGCTGATCGGCACAATAGCCCTGACCAATTATCAGTTCCCGTGGGCACAGAAGTGGTACCTCTACGTGGACTGGCTGTTCGTATCGAAGAGCTTCAGGGAAGGGGGCGTGTTCGATGGACTGATGAAAGTCGTGCATGCCTACGCAGATGAGCGCGGGGCCCCGATTTTCGGCGGCATCACATCAGGCCGCGACGCTCGATTGAAAGACCGAATGATGCAGATGAAGGGCTACGCTTACCTGGGTGGTCAGTTCATTCGCGATTTGACACTAGAGGGCAAAGACGATGGGCAGCGGGAAGAAGACCACCAAGTCGACTCAGACCTACAAGCCACCGGCTTGGGTTGAGAGCCGGGCCCAGCAGGCAGCCTCGCTTGCAAGCGGCTACGCGGCAAAACCCTACCAGCGCTATACGGGCGATCGGGTCGCCGGGCTGGCGGAGAACCAGCGAGGCGCGATCGACCTCGCAGGGCGAAGCGTAGGTACAGGGCAGGAGGACCTCGGCGCTGCACGCAGTGCTCTGGAAGGGGTGGAGCAGTTCACGGATGCCGACATGGAGGCGTACATGAACCCCTTCATCAAGGGCGCACTGGACCCAACAGCCCGTGAGATTCGTCAGGAGGGGTCGAGGCGCGAGCAAGACCTAGCGGGTAGCCTGACCTCCCGAGGTGCCTTCAGCGGCTCCAGGGCGATCCTGGCGCAGCGTGAGCAGGCAGAGCTAACCCAGCAGGGTATCTCGGACTTATACGGTCAGGGGTACGCTCAGGCGTTCGACAGGGGCTCCGCGCTATGGCAGCAGGATCAGCAGAACAAGATGCAGCAATCCCGTCAGTTCATGGAGCTGGCAGGGATGGGATCGGACTTGGTCAACGCTGACATGGAGCGGCTGATGGAGACCGGCGAGCTGGACCGTTACGTCGATCAGTCCATGAAGGACTTCGACTACCAGCAGTTCATCGAAGAGCGTGACTGGAGCGGACGCCAGGCGGCATATCTGACCGACGTGCTGCGAGGCTTGAAGGGCTCCTACACCGAGACGCAGAAGGGCAAGACCGAGTCCAAGGAGAGCGGCAATGTGGCGGGCCAGATACTGGGTGCAGCGGCGACCATTGCCGGTGCGTACTTCTCTGGTGGTGCGACGCTTGCGGGTGGCGCGGCAGCGAGTAAGGCAGGAGGTTGATCATGCCAGCAGCACTCATGACCCCGGAAGAAGAAGAGCGTCTCCGGCGCGGAGGCAATAATGCTCTTGCCGCGTATCGAAGCAACTATGGACCACGCACTGGACGTGAAGAACAGGGTGCCCCTCGTGGCGGCAGGGGGATGGAGCCAATTGCGACGGGTGGTCCCTTGCAACCCCAAGCTGCGGCAACACCAGAGCCACGCATCAACCCGCCCATGCAAGAGCCACCCGTGCAGGGTGCTCTCACGGCAGCGACTGGTGGAGCTGGGCCCACGGACATCGACCCAGCCAAGGGGCTTGAGGTAGCGAAGGAAAGCGCCGAGGCAGCCAAGACCGCTAGTGCTGCCGACAAGAAGGCGATGAACAAGGAAATGGAGGAGATGTTCGGCAAGGGCAGCTTGGAGGAAGCCTACAAGGAAGCGATCAAACGTCTCGGTGGTGAGAAGACATTCGACCCGAAGCTCAAGCGCGAAGACTGGGGTCTGTTTCTGATGGACTTCGGCATGCGCATGATGGCTGCCAGTGGAGCCTGGAACGCACAGCTGGGTGGAGCTGCTGGTCAGGCAGGGGCGGGTGCCCTTCAGGGAATGCTGGGACGCCAGGCGGGCGAGCAGGAACGAACCGACACCTACAACGAGGAGCTGCGCGGATCAGCACTCGACATTGCCAAGACCCAAAGAGAGAGCGAGGAAACTCAGCGCAAGGCTGAGCGTGATCCGAAGAACGTCCTGTGGACGAGCAAAGGCGCACTCAACATGCAGACCGGCGAGTACATGCGTGAGGACCCGGACGATCCGAAGAGCGGGATACTGCAACCCGGCATGCAGCCAGGTGCGGGCAACAAACTGTATGCCGCGCAGGTTGGTGCCCAAGCAATCAAAGACTCGCTCATGGCGGGCGGGCTCAGCGAGGAAGAGGCGCAGTCGCTCGGTGATCGGATGTCGTACGGTGGCGCACCAGACCCTGCCAAGTATTACACCGAGGTTGCGTCAGCGTTTGATCGTTTGGCAGAGAAGGCAGGCATTCGGGACAAGATACCTGGCACCGACATCAGGTGGCGCGACGCAAGCCCCGAGGACAAGGACCGATGGGTGCGTCAACAGGTGCATGCGTACGAGAGGTTCATTCGAGGGAATCGGGGTCAGGAGGCAGCCTTGACTCAGCCAGGCCCGGCAGCAGAAGGCAGAGAACGTCCATCGTCAATGAACACTTATTGAGGTAGACCATGAACGAGCGTGAACTGCGCGCAGAGCTGGATGAGGCTTACAAGAGCTTCGAGGCAGCAGATGCGGCGGGAGATCGACCGGCAGCGAAGGAGATCAAGGACTATGCGGTTTACATCGAAGGCCGCATAAATTCATTGCGTCAGACAGAGCGCAGGCCCGCGCTCGACGGCACGCAGCAAGACGAGCAACCGACAGACCCAGCACTCGCTGAAGACATCGAGAAGTCAGCCAGGGAACTCGATGACGATGGTGACGGGGTCAAGCTGGGCGACTTCAGCTCAGCAGTCGCTTCATCGTTTGCCAACCTGGGCGCGAACTTCTTCAGCCAGTGGGCAGCCGGTGCGCGTCAGGAGCAAACCGATCTCATCGAGCAGCTAGAAAGTTATGAGAGGCTCGGCGGCGATCCTGATGATCCCAAGTTTCAAGAGCAGATGGCGCGATTGCGTGCCAAGGTCGAACGCGGAGAGGAAATCAAGCCGACGTTCTATGGCGCGTTCATTCGTCCATGGCTATCGAAGAAGGAATGGAAATCCACGGAGGGAGTTGGCGGGGCACTCCAGACAGATACGACGCTCGTTACGAAGTCGCCCGCCGAGTTAATCACAGAGACAGCTGCTGGCTTGCGTGCAGGGATGTCGATAGCAGCACAGGAGAAAATCGAGAAGCCGTTCTTCAACGAGAACTCTGGAGTCAAGTTCCAGGCAGGCGATCCTGCTTCGTGGTTCGATGGCACCGCTATGCCGTGGGAAGACCTTGATGCATTTTTGCTCGCCTTAGCAGGTAACTCCGTACAGCTCTCCGCAGCTGCCATTACTTCGCGGATCGCAGGTACTACGGGCGCGATGGCTAAGGGTCGCGCGTTGCGCAGAGCAGGAGTTACCAATCCCACTGTGGTGCGCGCGCAGTCTGCAAAGACAGCTGGCGCTTCTGGCGCGGCAGCAGGCTCGGCCACCGAGTACATGATGGTGCGCGACGCAGTGCACTCCGATATTGCAACGGGCCTCGAAGCGCATTGGGATAACGAGAACCTGTGGGCGCAGAACCCGCGCTATCAGGAGATGGTCGATGGCGGCTGGTCACCGGAATACTCCAAGCAGATCGTGACCGACGAGATCGCCCGCACGGGTGGTCAGGTGGCGGGGATTGCCAGCGCAATTCTCGGTGCACCGATGAACACTTTCTGGGGAAAGCTCGGGATCGGTCGTGCGGCTTCACGTAGTGGCGCAGGCGTAAAGGGTGCTCTTGGCGAGAGCTTACAAGAAGGCGTGCAGGAGACCGTCGAGACACTGACATCGAACGTGCAGCAGTCACAGATAGACCCGACCAAGCCGCTGACTGCTGGCTTGCTGAATGCCTTCTTCGGCGGCGCTGCCTTGGGCATGGCTACAGGCGGCGCGCTCGGCCTGGCTGGTGGCGGCGATCGCCAGGTGATGTTCAACAAGGACCAGAAGCAGCTCAAGAAACGCGGGTGGGATGAGTGGGTCAGGCTCGGCAACGAACGCTCGAAGCTCGCTGCCAATCTGCGTGATCCTTCGTACATGGAGACGCGCACACCGCAACAGCGTGTCGATGACTTCGAGCAACTGGAGGACCTTGAGTACCGTGAGGCGAAGGCGTATCTGAAGATCGAGCCGAAGGTTCGCCAGATGCAGAAGAAGTACGGCTTGCGCGCTCCTGCCGAGCTGAGACGCACTGACATCTTCGCAGCGCGCTCACGTGCGAGTGTGCACAAAATTGATGAGGCGCGCGCCGTTCGAGGCAAGGCTGAAGATCGCGTTGCTACCGAGCGGCAAATGCAAATGGAGCGCGACGAGATTCTGCGCCAGGTCGAGCAAGACGCCACCGTTCTAGCTGACCTGAAGATGGACCGCGAGAACCTCAAAACGGTTCAGGCTGGCGGGGTCCTCAACGAGGAGATGGGTGACGATCTCCAGGAGCGTGGCTTCGGTCGCTGGACGAACAAAGCGAAAGACAGGTTTGTTTTGAATGCGGCAGGGCGCGCGAGAGCCGAGGTCATCGACGGTTCGATCAGTACGGCTGAGACGAAGATTGCCTCCGGGTTCGCGGGACCGGAACGACGCGAACCATCCGGTGAGACGAAGCGTGAGAAGCTCTCAGGGCTGAGTGTCGAGGAGCTGGACGCTGAGCTTCACATCGACAAGAAGACCGGCGCGTTGACTGAGCGTGCGCTGGAGGACGTTGAGAAAGAACAAGGCAAGGCTCCTGCGTACGCTGCCATTGACGTTGACTCGCTGGACTACGCACTGGACACCATGGGCGAGAACGTCAGCAACGCAATGCTGCGTCAGCTCGTGAAGGCAGCTGACGATGAAGGTGTTGATCTTTACGAATCCGAAGACGGATACGTCATACGCGCCGACACCAAGGAAGAGGCAGAGGATGCGATGCAAGCGATCAAGGCTCGCCTCTATCGCATGAAGCCGATCAAGGACGAGGCAGGCAATACCATCAAGACAGCCATCACCTGGGGTGTAGGAACGAGCATCGCCGACGCGGGCATCTACATGGACGAGGCGAAGGAGTTACGTGTCGAGAAAGGTGATCGGGCACAGACGGGTGAGCAGGCAGCAGGCTTCCGGCCAGCCGTGCGGGACGAAGGCGATGATCTCCCGGTCATGTCGTACCAGGGAGATGGGCCGACAGAGATGCAGGGCATCCTTACCCAGCTCACTGAGATCGCAAACGCGACTGACGAGTTCACTGTGCGGCGGCGTGAGAAGCTCCAGGTTCAGCTCATGCATCTTCACATGCTTACCGAGGAAGAAAACCTACAAAGAGCTACGGACAAAATGCGTCAGCGCATGGTCGACGAGCGCATGACTGACGTTGAGCGTGCCAGAGACTGGATGGTTCTGCCCGAAGAGATTCAGCAACAGTATGAGTTGAAGGCGGCAGAGTTCTGGACACCCTACACAGGCGAGTACATCTCCGGCCAGGAGGTCTACCTATACGAGAGAGCCTCTGACAATCTGAACGAGAAGTTACCTGACGGTCATGTGAATGACTTCGGTGACCGTGTGGAGTTCGAGCAGAGCGTGATGTTCCAGCGTCTCGCTGATTTCATTGATAGTGACAGGATGTCTCGTCCGCTCATAAAGGTGCTGGAAGAAGACGCTGAGCTGTTCGAGGGCTTGGCTGCAATCAAGCCCGACGATCGGATCGTGCATGCGCTGGGTATGCGAGTTGCTGGATATCTTGGCGGCGAGATGCTCGCGGGTGGGCCGACTCCGTTCTCGGGTGATGTCGAGGCTTACCAGACGATCGTCGATATGTATCTGAACGATCTGCTGCCGCTGATGTCGCTCAACACCGACCCGATCATGGAGCCGAACTTCTATCGCACGACCAAGAAGGGAGATTCCATCGAGGTCATCGTTCGCGGCGAGATGGTGGTAGGCATTGTCGTATCTATGGACAACGATTCCATGAGGGTGCGATGGAAGGATGGACCAGAAGCCTTTGACCCTGACACCAAGACCAGTGGGCGCGTCGGGCGCTTCTCAACTATCTACGGATGGCAGGTATCGGCCCGCGCTGCTCGCGGAAAGAAGAACTATAAAAAGCAAAGGCATGCATGGGTAAGTCAAGCCCGCCTTGGTCGACGCTACAACAGAAAGTTCAAGCGGTGGGAGACGGCGAAGGATCACGACGACGCCAGGCGCGTTCGCGTCAAGCGCAATAAAACCAACAAAGTCATGCGCAGATTGGCACCAGCCGCCCGCATAAGCGCGACGAAAAACGAGATGTGGCGAGCCCAGCAGGTAGCACAGAAGCTCCTGGCCGGGGCCCGCAATCTTCCCAGCATCATCATTGTCAATAACATTGCTGACTTGCCTGTCCATATGCAGCGCAAGCTCGTTGCTGGCGGGAATACCGGACAGCACGTATTTGGCATGTTCGACGAGGAGAACCCAGTCAACGGCATCTACATCGTTGCCGCAAACATAGCGAGGCAATCCATTGAAGAGAAGGTCCCGTTCGAGACGCTTGTGGCCGAAGTCGTGGCCCACGAAACCATCGGCCACTACGGTCTCCGTGGCTTCATGGGGTCCGACGCCAAAATGGACAAGTGGATGGACGCAATCGCATCCAGCCAAGACAAGCTCAGCACAGGGCAAACCATCGAGCAAGCCGTTTGGGCAAAAGGCATTGCTTACGGACATGCCATCAACGACTTCAGAACCGGCAAGAGGTACTGGCGCTCGCCTCACTCCCGTCTCCTCGCAGCAGAAGAATTCCTCGCCGAAGTTGCGCAGCACATCATCGCGGACACGCCGGGGTACCAGCTCTCGGAAGCGCAGAGGGGCATCCTTGCGAAGATCGCGGCGCACATCAAGGCGTGGCTTATAGATCACGGCTTCGGTGGGTTGGTGCGGCTCAATGAGAAAGACCTTTACCGCATGATCTGGAGCGCCCAGAACTTTGTGAACAACTCGAAGGGATGGGAGTACACGGTGCGCACAGGACGCACGCTGGTGCCGTACATGCGTGATGCAGATATGTTCCAGGCTTCGATCCTGACCGGCTTCTACGAGGCACAGCGAAAGAGCACGAAGGAGGAGAAGGCAAAGGATAAGGCGAACGACATTGATCCCCGAGAATTCGTTCCTGTGTTTCCAGAAGCAGCATCCAAAAATATGTGGCTAGAGCTGCTGCGCAAAGGCACCAAGCAATCGAAAGATGGCCCGCCGCTGTACCGTCAGGTTGAGCTTACGTTCACGCAGATCGAGGAATGGTTGGAAGGGCTGACGCATGGTGACCTACTAGCATTCGGTGATCGGCAGGCGTTACCAACAGCTGTTATGACGCAGCTTGACGACCTGAAAGCGATTGCCGATTTCGATTCTGAGACGTGGATACAAAGAGATGTTGAATTGGGTCAGCAACTGGGGAAAGCCGAGGTCTTGGCTAAGAGCGGCGAGTTCATTCTGGGAGAGGACCCTGCGGAGACATTGAAGTATGCACAAGACAGGCGATCTATCCATAGGGCTAACGAGAAGCCGACCCCAGATGAGATGACGATTGCCTCGCTCAAGATTTCTGAGTTGCTGTTACAGCCTGTCGGCAAGAAGGCGAAGATCAGCTCGAACGTCATCGGCAATTATCTGCAAGCAAAATCATTGGCGATCGTAGCCAGGCCAGCGAACCAATATACCGATGATCCCAACTGGTCAGAGGAGGATAGAGAAGAAGCTCGACTGCATGGCTTAGACATCAACCCCAGCAACTGGAATGACGTGCGCCCAGGTCATGCGGGCACAGGGAATCTTCAGTACGTGCCGCACGGTGCAGATCGCGGGAGAGCGCAGGGATACATTTTCTTTCAGACCCGGCCAGAGCTTGGCATAAGGGGAGCGGCGCATGGGTTCAGCACGGAGAGTGGAAGTGAACAGTACGGGTCGTTCATGCATATGCGCTACACCGAGGCATTGACGTTAGAAGGTCTCGCTGCCTATGAGCTGCTTGAAGTTCAGGCCGATGTGTTTCAAGAGAAACCGAATGCGCCTTTTACTGATGAGCGCAAAGGCATGATCGAAGCCAGGGACGAGGCAATACGTCGTCTTGGTTCCGCAGGCGAGCAGCTTACATTTGAGCTGGGCGAGAACATTCGCGAGCGGTGGCTGCAAGTGTACGAGACCTCGATCGACCTTGAAGGTGATTCGTGGATTGGCCTAGACCAAGGCTCAAAGGCAACCCTGTTGCAAAATGCACAGTTAAATGCCGCCAAAGCCTGGGAAACAAGTATCACTTTAGCTATCAGCGAACGCGCAACAAAACAGACTGAAGGCGCTGATAAAATATGGCGCGATGACGCTCGCACGTTCGAGTACCTCGATAGCTCCGCAGTCCTGCACGTGCTCATGGACATCCGCAATACGATTCAAAGGGTGGAGAGTTACGTCTACGATCCGCGAGCGCAGCTCACGACAGGCACGGCCCAGACAAAACAGTGGGAACGTGCCGTCAGCACCATATGGCAGAATATAAACGCAGACGACGCGATGCAGCGCATCGTCACGCGGCCTGATCTTTTGAAGCAGGTACTCGACGAGGGCTTCGCACCGCTGTCTGGCAGGGGGCCTTACAGTGATGAAGAAGTTCAGGCGATCGTGTCAAAACTTGAGAAAGCAACTACACGTATCACCGTCACTATCCCGCAAGGTTTGGTAGCTGATCTGTCATCGAGGCTCGGGGGCGCTGCCGTGACGACCTCTCTAGGCCATGCGCGAGATGCGCTCGCAGCGCTTGGGTGGAACCCTGACTCTTTACAGATAAAGACTCACGACGATGGCACCGTAAGGGTGAGTGGGTGGGGGAACGACAACAAGGATGTCACGCTTGATACTGCGCTTAAGAGCGTGCTCGTTCATCAGATAGAAGATTGGCTGAGCATGCACTGGGAAACCGAAGAAACTATGCGGGTAAACCGTGTTAAGAAGAAAATTCAACAGACCGAAACACCGTCTGGTGAGGTTGCTGATCTCGATCGTGCAATGAGGGAGATCAATTACGGAGAGGATAACGGCTGGGAACCGGAAGTTGCGTGGATGGATGCGGACACGTATGCGGAGAACAAGGCTCGTAGCGATACTAGTAAGTGGCAATACTACAACACCTTTAATGAGCAGATTGCCGACTGGGATGACGAAAACTTACAGTTCGAGGGAGAGGCGCTCACCCCCGAACATCCGACGTATCGGGGGCTTATTAGCATTGATGAGGACGGGGATGCCGACACCGATGAAGCGCAGGAATGGCTCGCAGACAAGCGCGAAGAAATAGCTGCCGAGTTTTACTCTGAGGGTTCGACTGGTTGGGATGAACTCATTGAGGGATACGAGCAGGAGTTCCGTGACCGTGATTTTGAAAGCACGACAGTTCACACCTTTGATATTCCAATCGAATGGGATGAGGACGGAGACCCCACCGATCATGTTCAGGGCCAGGTTGCTGTTTACACTGATAGTGGAAATATAGAAGACCCCGTTGATGATACGTGGCAAATTTACATCGCAGCGTTCAACAACCAAGAATGGGAGTACACCGAGGAAAGCGCACAAAAGGTCATCGCTGGATCAATTTTCGATTACTACAATGACCAAGACATCACCCCGCCAGAGTCTTCTCAGTTTTTCGTTGAGGTGTCTGATGCGGTGGCTCCTGATTTGCGTGCACAGCTCGCCCGGCTTGACCGTCCAGACTTCGCTGATGTTGTGAAAAAGATCAACGACGCGGAATTTGAGTCGCATCAGATGAGCGGGGAGGGCGCGAATTTAACGAAGACGTTTGAGCAAATGGTGCGGTTTCAGCGATACCTTCACCAAGGAGAGCTTGAGCGCACTCCGCTTCGTGATGTGTGGCAAACGGTTGCCGTGAAGTTTGCGATCGCCGATGCAATCCGTAAGGGTTACGACACCATCGTGTGGCAGGAGGGTGGTGCAAGCGCGTCGCGTGGTGGTAACTGGACAGGCGAGTGGACCAACGTCGATTACATCGACTGGATAAAACGCAAGATGACGATCGCTGGCAACGAAAAGGATGTCATCGTCTTAAATATCCCCGGCATGCCGCAGTTGATCATGGAGCCAGGGCGGATGATCCCGGTGATCGGTGCAGCTGCCACAAAAGAAATACTCAGCAAGTCCGACGATCCTGGAGCAAATTCCAGGGGTCTGATTGACCGAATCAGAATCCTGCCTCTCTCGACAGGCGGGTTCGTTGTGTTCGACCGTGCCAAGGAAGAAATGGTGAGCATGCACAACAGTGCGGTCGAGGCGGAGCAGGCGCGCAATGAAGCGATTGAATCTGCGCGTGGTGATGAGCCCATGACAATAGCTCAAGGGCGGGTAACGTCCTATGACATTGGCGGGCAGATCGGCGTTGCGCACGTAACTACCTTGCCGAATCACTACGCTCATACGGTCACGTCTGGAACCAACAGCGGTGCCGGAAGGATAAGAGGCGCACGTACCAACTACGAGATCACCACACCCAGCGCTTTCCGTAAATTGATCAAACCGTTTGGCGGGGAAGTGACAGAAGGAATCAAGCGCATTCCTCAAGAGTATGTTCGTGATGCGGTTGTCGAGAACGGCGCACGCATCAGGTACAAGCTCTCGTCCGGCTTCATGGAGGCTAACCCCAATCTACGCATCGAGAGTCTGGGTGACATTGGCTTCGTTGTCATACACGACAGGGGCATGGCAGAGAACGTGCTCTATCCGAGTCGCGATCAAGCTAAACAAGCGCTCGATCGAATGCTCGCCGAGGCGCAGCTGGAGGTCGATGGCATCTATGTCTACGAGGTGAAGATCACCGATGCGATGCGTGATGCGTTCGGGTTCGGCAACATTCCGATCATGTCCAGGACGACCAATGATCTTTATGTCGAACACACGCAAGTATCCTCAGAGATCAAAAGATTTCTTGATGCTCATCCCAATGAAACCCAGACATCTCTTGCAGCTGCATCAGGATACAAAGGTTCGGGATTTATCCACCACATGCTAAAACCAGGGAGACCGTTGACCCGGACAGCAGGGGTCCAGCGAATCGCAAAAGGAATGCGCAAGCTCGATTCTGACTGGGAGATGCAATACGAAACAGTCCCCGATCCTAGAATTGGGGTGTCATTAGCTGGGCAAGGATCGCGCACAATCGGTATGACCACGCAGGAATTTACTTCGTGGGTGCGTCAATGGCTGGCAGAAACCGGACACACCCAAGGAGAGCTATCAACTGCATCTGGTTATCCTAATCAGACGACTATAAGTTCTATGTTTATGGAGCGTAACCGTTTAGGGAAGCGGACAACGACGATCAATAGAATCGCTGCCGGTATGCGAAAACTTGAGCCAGAGGGTCCTGATCTTTCTCTACCAGATGAAGGCGGACAGCTACCCTTATTCTCGAAGGACAAGATCAAGGGCAACCCGATCCTTGAGCAGATGGCTGAGAAGGTCGGTGCCGTACCGCGCACGCTGACATTGTGGCAGCGCTGGGACAGAGCGCGGCAAGATTCCAAGGCGCGCGCAAACCAATCAATCTTCGATCGCTTCTATGGGATCAAGCATGCATTCGACCAGGCAGGTATCGACGGTGACGACGCATACATCTCGGCGCGTCTGACAACCAGCCTAGACTCACAGATGCGCGCAGTGATGATGTACGGTCACCCTGTCTGGACAGACGGGATCATGCAAACCGAAGGCAAGGGTCTCCTCGACATCCTTGCGCCGATTGGTAAGCCCGAGGATTTGAAAGCCTGGTCTCTCTACATGGTGGCGCGTCGCTCGAAGCGCCTGATGGAGGAAGGCCGCGAAGCTCTGATCACCGAAGAGGAGATCGAGGAAGGTCTGAAGCTCGGCGTGATGTTCCCCGTCTTCGAGACGGTGGCTAACGAATACGCTGCCTTCAACAAGAAGGTCCTCGACTTCGCAGAGGAAGCGGGGCTCATTGATTCAGAGAACCGCGAGCTGTGGGAGCACGCTGACTACGTGCCGTTCTACCGGGTGCAGGATGATCGTATGGCAGGGCCACTTGCCTCGAACATAGGCATCGCGAATCAGCGCAATCCGATCAAGCAGCTCAAGGGTGGTAAAGCCGCTCTGGGTGACATCCCTACCAACATCATTCAGAACATCACGCAGCTCATTGATGGCGCGAACAAGAACCATGCTGCGCTGCTGGCTGTCGATGGGTTGAAGGGGACCGGCACTATCAACAAGGTTCCCTCGGTGCAGGCCGACCTGGCATTGGTGCCGATGGATCAGGTGCGCAGTGCGCTGGTGCGGGCTGGGCTCGACCCCAATGCGATCCCGGAGGGGATGCTCAAGGGGCTCCAGAAGATGTTCGTGCTCCGGCCTCAAGCAGGCGAGGGCACGATCTCGGTCATGCGTGGTGGCAAGCGAGAGTATTACCAGACCGACGACAAGCTCCTGTACGACGCGATGACCATGATTAACCCGAAGCAGTTCGGGAGATGGATGGGCCTGTTCAGGGCTCCCAAGCGGCTTCTCACGGCGACTGTGACGCTTGACCCTGGCTTCATGATGGCGAACTACATCCGCGACCTCGGCAGCTCGTACGTGCAGAGCCGTGACGTGCACAACCCGTTCACGCATCTGGCTCGATCCGTGCAGGGCTGGAAGCAGTCGATCATGAAGGACGAGGCGCTGCGCACGATGATGAGCGCAGGGGCAGCGTTCGACTCCGGGTACATGAACTATGGCGATCCCAACTCCACCTCGCGTGCGATCCGCAAGGTGATGCGCAAGAAGGGCTTCAGGGTCACGGTCATGGACACACCCGCGAAGCTGTTCGAGGCGTACAAAGAGCTGGGCTCCAGCTTCGAGAATGCCAACCGGGTGGCTGTCTACAACGAGGCGATCGCCAACGGCAAGTCGAAGAAGCAGGCGGCGTTCGAGGCGAAGGACCTCATGGACTTCTCCATGGGCGGCAGCAATCCGGTCATACAATTCCTGATCCAGTCAGTGCCGTTCCTGGGCGCTCGCTTGCAGGGGCTGCACCGGATGGGTCGAGGCTTCATCGACAACCCCGTGGGCTTCACCATCAAGGGCATGTTGCTGACCATGGCGGGGATGGCGCTGTGGTTCAACTATCGGGAAGACGAGCGTTACAAGAAGCTGGAGGAGTGGGACAAGGACACCTATTACCACTGGTGGATTGGTGACCAGCACTTCCGTCTGCCGAAGCCATTCGAGGTGGGCGTGATCTTCAACACATGGTGGGAGCGCGCCTTCGAGTACGCATACAGCGATTCAGACGATGCTGGGAAGTTGCTGATGAGGCGCTTCGGTTTCAGCCTGTCCGAGACGTTCGCGCTCAACCCGATCGCGCAGACGATAGCGCCCGCATTCGAGAGCGCGTTCAACTGGAACTTCTTCACCGGCAGGCAGATCGTCGATCCGTATACGGAGAAGCGCATGCCACCCGAGCAGTTCCGTCCGAGCACATCACCCACGTTCGTTGAAATCGCCAGGAGGCTGCCGGAGGGGCTCGACAAGGTGTCCAAGAAGTTCCGCTCTCCTCTGCACCTGGAGAACCTCTATCGTGGCTACTTTGGCACCATAGGGCGTTACGGGCTGATGATGAGCGACGAGATCATGAGAGCTGCGCTCGACTACCCGTCCAGGCCCACGATGCAGCCTGCTGATTACCCCGTGACGGGGCGCTTCTATCGGGGCACGGATGACATGCCTCGGCGCACCAAGTACGAGGAGACCTTCTATGAGCTTGTGCGCAAGACCGAGGAAGTGAAGGGCTCGCTCAGGTTCCTGGAGCGCGTCGGTATCGAGGATCGAATGGAGATGATCGAGAAGGACCAGGAGCCCTTTGTGGGGCTTGCTAAGGATTTGGAGCGGGCTCGTCGAGACATCAGTGGGCTAAACAAAGATGCGCACGAAGTGTGGATGGATGCCGACGAATACAACAAGGAAGGCGAGCGCATCCATGAGGCGGCGAGCCCGAGTGAGAAGCGTAAAGCGATCAACGAGATTCAGGACGATAAGAACAAAATCTACAAGGACATATGGCTCATAAGACCCGGAGCAGGAGAGCGGGACAAGCCGATCGAAAAGACAGACCTCGAATACCTTATCGACGAGTTCGGTGTGGACGAAACGGTTGCGCGCATCAAAGAGCGCTCACCCGCAACAGCATCAATTATGGAAGACATCGGCGCATCCGCTCCCAGTGAGCTTGGTGCCCTGTTGGGGACGACACAATGATGGACTTGATCATCACGCGAGTAAGCACCGATCTGGACGTGGGCACCTTCGGGGTTTTGAAGTGGGACACGGACCCTGCCCCGTTCGCGCTGTCGCTGGAAGACCCATGGAAGGACAACGAGAGAAACGTCAGCTGCATTCCAGACGGAACGTACGGGTGCAGGATGTTCGACTCACCGACACACGGTATGACCTTCCAAGTGATGGACGTGCCCAACCGCACCTACATCCTGTTCCACCGAGGCAACACCCACATCAACACGCAAGGGTGCATCCTCATCGGTGAGCGCTTTCACTTCCTCAACAGCATCCCCTCTATCGCGTCGTCACGTGTAGGCTTCGATGAGTTCTGGGCGCGAGTGAAAGACGTGGATGAATTCGATTTAACGATCAGGTGGGCAGACAAATGACAGCTGACGATTTCAATAAGTGGCGCATCATTCCGCGCTTCCTGATGATCGCGTACTACGGCTTCTTTGCTTGGGCATTCTGGGGTATCGCTGACTGGTTCATGGACTTCGACTTTACGACGATCGAGAGCGAAGCGGTCGCGCTTGCTGTGGTGGCATTCCCCACTGCGATCCTGGGCGTGCTCAGCGGTGTACTGCTCGGGCTGACCAAGCATTACTTCTCGACTCCGACGCCATGAGTCCAACAATGATTGCAGGCGGAGCCGCCGCGTTCGCTATGGTGCTGGTAGGGATACAGACATGGCGACTCGGTAATTCCCAGGAAGAGATCGGCGAACTGAAAGCAAAGATTTTCCATCAAGTGGCGCAGACCCAGCAAGCTGTCGGGGTGAACGTCACGCTCAACACCCAGCTCGACGGGTTGGCGACACGCATTGCCGACATGGTCGAAGCTCGAAGACTCGAACGTGAAGAACAGGACCGTGTGCTCGCAGCTCGCGACGAAGACCTTGCCGCAGCAGTGGACGAAGCACGCCGTCTCGAAGGAGAACGTGATGTTATTTTCCGAAGCACTCTCAGCTGCGCAGAGCTGGGCAGCACGCGGGTCGATCTTGCTTGCCCTGCCATTGCTGATCAGCTGCGACAGCGTACCCACGGTGGAAGTGGTGACCGAGACCCGGACAGTGGAAGTCCAGGTGGAAGTGGTACGACCCGTGCCAGCTCAACTCACGAGAGCGATCTCGTACCCGCCGCCGCTGGGTGATTCGATTACGGTCGAGGCTTTGATCGACAGGTTGTTCGAGATGTACGACAAGCTCGATCAAGCGAACCAAGACCGACGAGCGGTGAAGACCATCACCTCGCAGTGAGCTATTTCATCGCAGTCATTGGCGTGCTGTTGATCGTGCCCTGGCCTGTCTTCGGTGGACTGCTGGTTGCCTGCGCTGTTTGGATGCATCACGCCGGACTCGTCAACCCCATCAGTGAGGTAGGTGAGCTGCTTTTGTTTTATGCGGCGATCGGTGGGATTTTGTGCGTGTGCTTTCTCTAAGGTGCTGAGGGCCAAGCGTCTGGTTGGAGGGAGAGTTGGCTAGACTCCGGCGCTTGACCCTCAGCAGGAAACCTCAAAGTTTCAGCATTCTCTCTTCCAGTTCTTTCATGTCGCGCAGCTTGCCGCGTTCAATGTAGTGATTGATAACACCATGCTCGAAGTCTCTCGACGGGGCTCTCACCAAGACCCTGCCCCACTCCCATCCAAGGAGTTCTGATACCCCCGTTGCTTCATCGTAGTCGCCAAGGATCATGATCTCTGCCATCTTCTTCCCGACTTCGTGGATGAGATTCTTGGGTATCCGCGCGGCATGAACATTGACAGAATGTCTCAGATAAATGTGGTTGTCGATGCCGTCGTCCCCACCGGGTCGCAACGATAGATCAACTGCCATGCCGCTGAACTTGGACAGGGCGATTTCGCCAGCGATTCCAACCCCATCGTAGCCTTTGCTTAGTGGCCTATGAGTGGGGTGATCTTTGTGCAGCTCGTGGCGTTGTTGACCAAGGTGCTCGGTGATGTCTTTCTGATCTGCCATTCAAGGTCTCCTGGAGACGTTGTGGTTTTATGGGTCCGACGCAAGCTCCCTCAGCGCCCCTTGCAGAATTCTCTGATCCTCCCGGTACTCACGCCGGAACTCCGCGAACCCCTGCTGGTCGCTAGCGAGCTGCTGTGTGAGATTCGAGATCGCCAAGGTGTTATCGGCGAGAGCCGCACCATACGCGAGACCGCTGGGGGTTTTCAGAATCTCATTCACTACGGATTTGATGTGGTCTGTGTCCTGCGCCTGGGCTCCGGCCCCGACTAGAGCGATGCCGTAAGTCAGCGTCGCGGTAATCACAATAGCCGCAGCTCCAGTGAGGAGCTGGGATTTATTGAGTGTGATTTCCATGCCGCATTATCTACACGACTGGGTCATACGGAATGGTGGCAGAATGCCATCAGAGATAATCATGTGGGGTCGCGCTCCTCAAGTTGTTCGAGAAGTTCCCGAGCAGCGGCGCGCTTGGCACGGCGATAGTCGATTACTCCGTCTATTTCAGCTTCGCGTTCAGCTGTCGAGGAGCGAGTGCTAGCTCGATCCAGCTCCCTTATCTGCTCACGAAGCATGGCGTTTTCTTCTTCCAGCTGCACGTCTGTGGAGCAGCTTGGATGACAATCGGCCCGTGTGTAGAAAATAACTGCGAACCCGAGGCTCAACCCCATGAGGGTTATTGCGATGCCGCGAGTGAGTCGTGTCACGCTGTCTTCTCCACAGGCTTCACTTGCACGATCGAGAACTCGGAAGCTATGACCCCGACCACCCCACCGCATTCGTCGTCTGGCAGGGTGGTGTATCCGATTCCCGAGATCGGGTGCCACGACGCAAAGTATACGTCCTGGTGAACTGGAATGTAGCACGATGTCGGGATGACCAGAACCTCCCCCATCTTGCGCATCAGTGTCCACGTGAGGAGTGGTATGCGGATTACCTTGTCCTTGTCCACTCCCACGCAGGCGATGCTGTGGAGCCTGTCCAGCTTCCACATCGCCCACATCCCTGCGTCGATGTATTTTGGGATCAGCTTCCAGACCTCGGTGGCCTTGGCTAGGATGGGTGCGCCTCTACTTCGATGGTCAATGGGCATTGTTGGTTCCTTCCGATGGTGAGCGTGTGGAACCCGACGGGGCTACGGTACCAGCACGTCTTGGTCTGAAATTTCACAGTCTCGTGGCTGAAGATAGCGGTGACCATGGCTATCGCTGCAAACCTAGAAAGGTATGTCATCGTCGAAGTCTTCCTTGGGCTGTTCGGTTGCCGTTGCCCCTGCGCTCTGAGCTGTCGTAACAGGCGCTTGCCCGGTGTTGGCGTACTGCTGAGGAGCTGTTTGTTGAGCTGGCTGCCCCTCACTTGATCTGTTGGTCTGTAGGAACTGGACGTTGTCGATGCGCACTTTGGTCATGCGCTTCTTCTCTCCCTGCGGGGTCTCCCATTCCTCGTTGCGAATTTTCCCTTCGATATAAACCATTGCGCCCTTGTGCAGGTACTGCGCGCAAATCTCAGCGGTGCGCCCCCAGGATTCGCAGTAGTGCCAGGTGGTGCGCTCCTTCTGTTCCTGTGTTGACTTATCCCTCCAGCGCTCTGAGGTTGCGAGAGAGAATGTGCACACGGCTGTCCCTGATGGTGTGTAGCGAGTCTCTGGGTCCTTACCCAGATGCCCGATGAGTATTAGCTTCTGCATTGATGCCATTGGTCAGCCTTCTATGATGTGTTCGGTGCATTTGTACAGGCCCATCGCGAGCCGATAAATTTCGCCTATTTCCTCTTGTGTTATCTCTGATTCCAGCGTCTGCCGCGCATCCTCAGTCACCACGATCCTTGCGATTGCGTCGAATCGAATTTCGTGCTCCGCCACCCGGTTCTTGAGATGCTCGACGAAGCGCACAACCTCCAGTGCTGCGTTGGTTGACAGGGTAGCAACGTATCTTTTTAGATCGTCTTCTGTCACTGCTCGTCCTCGGGCTTCGCCGCCTTCAACTCATCCTGAATGCGCGCGTAGATTTCCTCTCGGTGGATAGCGACATCTTTCGGTGCGTCGATACCGATGCGTACCTGCTTGCCTTTGATGCTGAGAATGCGCACCTGGATGTGGTCACCGATCATGATCGCTTCCTGTTCATTTCTTGTCAGAACCAACATCAGCTTATCTCCTTGCCTAGTTCAAAGTCCCAGTTCGGGTTGTTGATGATTCGTGCTGTGTCAAGACCCCTGAGCAGCAGCAGAGGGTTGTTCTCGAATTTGCTCTTTACTTGGTGAGCCCTGCCAAGATGCATTGGTCCCAGTCGTCGCATCTCTATGCCGTTCTGGTCCTCGATCAGCACGATGTGTGTGGGCTGGTCAGTCATCCTGCATTTCCATCAGCGTGATGAGCGCGATGACACCCGCGTGCACTCGACAGTAGGCATTGCCATTCACGACGAATTTCGCGCTTGCTGAGCACCGATCGAACGGTGGCGAGCCTTTCAGTGAACTGCGCGCGCTGTTCGTGAGGAGACGCGCACTACAGCGTGTCGACCATGGCTTGTTCAGCTCGGCAGCAATCGGTGCTCCGCTCTCAAGGAGGGGCAGGGGCCGCTGGTATTCTGTTACGTTCACACCTCGCTCCTGCCCATCTCGAACTCGATGCTCGCAAGCGCATTGGCGTTAACCAGCACAGGTGGCTTCTCATCGAAGCGTACGAGAATCCACGGCACCAGACTCATCGCGGCAGGCTGCATGCGTACAGTGATAGATTTGACGTGGTCTTCCCCGATCACGACACGCTGCGGCTCTGCTTGCGTCGGGTGATGATGAAACGTCATGCTGCGTATTGCCCGCCCCTCTTCTAGCTCGTTCATCTGAATACCACGTAGCTGGGTCTGCGTTCCATATGCGCACCTTCAGTCTCGATGTCCTGCTTGAAGCGCTCCTTGATCAAGCGCTTGTCCGGCTTGATGATGTACTCAGTATCGAACGTGCCCTGTGGCAACTTGTCCTCGTCATCGACGATGACCACCTCAACGCCCTGCCTGAGCCCTGCTGTGCGAACGCTCGTCTCGATCTTGGTGATGCCTGCCCTGTCCATGTGTCTGGCGAGGTACGTTCTGAGGCGTTCCTTCTTGTTCTCGTAGGCTTTCCTGCGATCGTGCAGCTGAGTCTCTTCGAGTTTGATCATCCCTGCCATGGCGTCCCAGTGCGCGCAGAGACTGATGATGTTCTCGACCTTCACTCGCATGGTCAGGTCGATGTCGTCTATTGCGTTCTGGATGCCTTCGAGCATGCCTTCGTCGTCCATGGGCTGCATGAAGCCGGAGTCGTTGTCACAGGCTGGGCACGGTACCCACTTGTCACCCGCAACACTCTTGCGTAGCAGGCGCGAGTCGCCTACGCCTTGGTCGTAACAGACCTTGCAGCGCGGCTTCGGGTCAGTGAACTCGTCGAGCAAGTCCATGATTTCTTGGAACTCGTCGACGATCTCGTAGAGAGTTGATTCGTCGTTAACGCTCATGGCTTTGTCCTCGTGCTGTAGATGGACACTGAATTCGACACGCGCGGGTGAATGATCAGTCGTCCCCAGGTGCTGCGTATTTCCAGCCCATCATCTGTGGGTCTCACCTCGAAGGTTTCGCCCGAAAGCCCCTCTCCTGCCTCGAATGTGACGGTGTCACCGAGTTCCATCTGCCATTGGTTGTCCATCACCTCAATCTTCTTCATGTGATCACCACTTTGTGTTCATCATGCTGGAGCCGAACCCTTTACGGAGGCGCTTACGTTTCTCCATGGCTGCCTTGAGGCCGGGGCCGGGCCCCCTCACACGAAGACACTTAATCCCAGATCGAACTTCCCACTTGTCTACCGTTAACTGGCTCGACCGATAGTGTATGATCGCTTGTCTTCGCGTCATTTTCGGAGCCATCTCTGCCCAGTCTTTTGGAAGCCGTCTCGATTGCGGGAAAGGCTTACGCTTCATCCAAGACGGACGACCAAGGTCGCCCACAACTTCACGCACTGATACGTTGATACCGAAGCTCCCGAAGGTCTGTCCTTTGTTTTCGTTTCTCACGCCTTCACCTCCTCCTTGGGTTTAAGATCGCGGAAGCGCACGTTCTTTTCGTCTTGATGCGCTGCCAAATCTTCGGGGCTCCCCTGGCGTTGAATCCTTGGTCGGGCCCCCTTGAATAACACTTCAAGCTCGCGGATTGTCACAGCACTTTTGATCAGTTCCATGTGCCCGCTGAACCAGTCTTCGTATTCGTGACGTTGTCGCGCAGACTCGGCCTCGGCGTCGTCTGAGTGCTCGATCATCGCCTCGTCCTTGCGCTCTTGCAGATAGTCGGGAATGTCGAACAAGCCCATGCGCACGTCGGCTGACATACCGAGCTTCGCCATTGCGTTGGTGATCGCGTCGGTGAGGGACTTCTTCTCGTAGTCCATGTCCGTCTGTGGAAACATATCCCTCTGCCCCATGAAGATGTACGGAGTATGACCTATGCCCTTGATCTCGAAGCGAGGCTTGGGCGGTTCGACGGTTCCGAAGTCTCCGTCTTGAATCACCAGCTCTGATATCGGGAAGGTGCCCTTGAGGAGATACCACAAGTTGATGTGCATTGTGTGCAGCATCCCTTCGCCAACTTTGATTGGTTTGTTCTGGTCGTCGAGCGCCAGCTCTGGCCTGTTAGCCTGCGGATTCCATTGGCGAGCGTACAGGGTTCCGGTCGCGTCCATTTGTGATTGAAGAATCTCAAATCCCCACCCCATGCCGCAGGGACCGAACATCTCTGTCATCTTCTTGACTTGATAGATGCCGTTGATCGAGGTGAGCTTCGCGCCGTAGTCTGACTTGTGAGTGAAGGTGAAATCGGTGGTCTCGAACGCATTCCAGAAGCGCAGCGGATCGTCGTTTGTTTCGTCTGTCATGCGGGCAGGCTCCCCACCAGATTTTCTGGTCGCTTGACTAAACGAATGAAACGCATGTTGCGGTAGAGGCTGATCTCCTTGATGAACGAGCATTCGTCCAGTCGCATCCCAGCGAAGGTAACCGGGGACACTCCACGGGGGACAGGGATCATTCCAGTCCACCAGTTGCCCTTCTCCTCGTTGATCACACACTCGCTCGTTGTGTACTTATCTCGTGGCATGACGTTCTCCTTCCGTTGGTGCGCGTCGTCTGTTTTTGTGCTGACGACCTTCAGCGCAGTAGATGCAATTTCCGTGATTGCGACAGCCGGGACTGAAGCCTCGGGAGCCGGTGTAGTTGCGTCGTGTAGTTCTGCTCATTCCTTTGTTCCTTAGCACCAGCTCATACGCTGGGAAAAATTCGAGGTGGCTCTGTGGGTTTACACCACGAGGTTCAGGGACGCTTGGCTAGCCTCGGTCCTTGGGGAGCTACCCTGACGGACCAGCATCCTCACTCGACGCACCTTAAAGATGGGAAGCTCCTAGCAAACCAATGAAGGAAAAAACCAGAATCCTCATCATCAATGGGTGCGCCCCGACCATTAAAGGTCGAGCGAGCCACGTCCCTAGAATACTCACTTTGTGATAATGTGCAAGCGACCATGCAGCTCGAACATTACGCCGATGCACTGACCTCCAAGGGGAGGCTCCGTAAGCCCATCCAGAGGCGCGATTCCGCACCCCTCCACCCCAACCCCATCCGGCGCTTCCGCGAGGAGCTGAGGCTCACCAGACAGGAGCTGGCGGGGCTGATGGCAGTGCCCAAGGAGACGGTCAGAGCGTGGGAGCACGAGGTCGAATGCTTCGCCCCTGGTCATAGTCGATTGATGCGGCTGATCGAGCTGGCGCGACGCAACGAGTACCCGCTCTACGTCAGGGATATCATGGCCTACGCGGAAAAATCTCGGGAGTGAAACTTTCGAGAGGCCACACCTCCCGGTCTTCCCCCCTCGTTGGATCAAGGAGGTACTGCCTTTGTCTTCTGGCGACTAAGCGCCACCTCGAAGGACCCCAATCGTGGGCGCGGGATAGAGACCGGGAAGCCATTGCCCGCGTACCTGTTGCCGAGCCCCGGTTAGGGCGCTGAGGACGCCTGCGGACGCCATGGCACGCCTGCGGACTCAGTTTCTGCGCTGTGGGGTGTTGGAAGTGGTGGCATTTTGCTATACTCGCCAACTGTGTGTTATTCGGTTGCCTTGGGGCTCCAACTCCAACACCCCAACACCCCACAACCGACCCCTGATCCTACTCCGCCCCCGGAGCGTGGATCAAGCTAAAGCCCCACCCCCTCCAATCGGTGGGGCTTTTTTTGCCTTGCGCCTTGTCACCGAGTGAGTATCCTGTCGAGTATTCCTGAGCCCGGCGAGGGCCAGACCATTGACGATAGAAAGCTGCGGACATCCCGGCGATGTCGACGAGACTGGGCTGTGTGAACACTGCTTCTGGCTGGACCATCAGGCTCCCTTCACAGCAGAGGAGTTGTCGGACCTCAATGACATGCTTGACGATGACCTTGAGCAGAAACTTGATGAGGAGTCGACATGAGAATCGCCGTGACGGGTGGGCGTGGTTTCACCAATGCCTGGCTCTTGTGCGAGAGGCTCGACGAGTACCGCAAAGGGTGCACCGCAGTCATTCAAGGCGGGCACCGAGCCGGGGCCGATAAGCTCGCAAGAGACTGGGCGTATAGCCGTGGCATCCAGACAATCACTTACGATTTCTTGGGTGGTCATGGTGCATCGGGAGGACCTCGACGCAACCGCTTCATGATGGAGGACGCAGGCGCTGACTTGTTGGTTGCGTTCCCTGGCGGACGTGGTACCAAGAGCTGCATCAAAGAGGCCCAACGATTCGGCATCAATGTGGTGGTGGTGGCTGATGGAACTGCGTGACTACCAGACCAAGGCGCACATGGACCTACGCGACGGCTTCGCGATAGGGCATCGCTCGATGCTGCTGCAAGCGCCAACAGGATCAGGCAAGACCGTCATCGCAGCACAGCTGATCCACGGCGCAGAGGAGCGAGGCTCGCCCTGCATTTTCTTTGCTCATCGACGTGAGCTGATCTACCAGTGCAGTGACAAGCTGAAGGAGTTCGGTGTCACCCACGGCATGATCATGTCGGGTGAGTTCGAGGACAGCTGGCCGCTGGTGCAGATCGCATCCATCGACACGTTCCGCGCTCGCGCCATGAAGCGACAGAAGCTCAAGTGGCCTCCGGCGAAGGTCGTCATCATCGACGAGGCGCACCGATCGCTCGCGCCTACCTACCTGAAGATGATCGAGCGCTACAAGGATATGGGCGCGGTGATCCTCGGGCTCACGGCGACACCCATGCGCGCAGACGGGAAGGGTCTTGGTCACGTCTACGATCACATGGTGCAAACGCCCAACGTCCAGGAGCTGATCAATCGCGGCTACCTAGTGATGCCGAAGCACTTCGCGCCGACGATCCCTGATCTCATGGGAGTCAAGACTACACGTGGCGACTACAACGAGACGCAGCTCCAGGAAGTCATGGACAGGAACGAGCTGGTGGGCGACACCATCAGCAACTGGATGCGTCTGGCAGGGGACCGGCAGACCATTGTGTTCGCGTCAGGTGTCGCTCATTCCATTCATCTGCGTGACGAGTTCCTGAAAGCGGGAGTCAAGGCCGCGCACATCGACGGCACGACACCCGACTACGAGCGTGACAAGATCATCAAGCAAGTGAGGGAGCGCAAGATTCAGGTGATCTGCAATTGCATGGTCCTGACCGAGGGATTCGACGAGCCGTCGCTGAGCTGTTGTGTGCTCGCTCGACCAACGAAGAACTACGGGCTTTACTTGCAGATGGCTGGACGTGTGCTGCGGCCAGCAGACAACAAAGAGGATGCGTACATCATCGACCACTCGGGTGCGGTGTATCGCCATGGTCGGGTCAACGAACCCTTTATGTGGTCGTTAGATACGAAGGGCGTTCCCGAGAAAGAGACAGCTCGTCAGCAGCGCTTGCGCGAGAAGACAACCATCACGTGTGTGAAGTGCTCTGCCATTTATTCGGGGCAACTCAACTGTCCGATGTGCAATCATGTGCCGGAGCGTAAGGGTCGGTTCGTCATGAGCAGGACCGGCGATCTGGTAGCGGTGGAGGATGCGAAGAACCCGCCCAACGTGAGACAGTGGAGTCGCTACGAACAGGTGCGCTGGTTCAACCAGTTCCTGGCGTATGCGAAAGCGAAAGGTTACAAGCGCAACTGGGCGCACTATAAATTCAAGGACAAGTTTCACGTGTGGCCCGCTAACGATTTCCCTGAGTTCGAGCACGTGGAGCTGTCACGAGAGTTTCAATCATACATTCGCTACACCAACATCAAGTGGGCGAAGGGCAAGCAAGAACAGGAGAAGCGACGTGCCGACATCAACGGCTGAATGGACGACGGGGAGATGGTCGTGGTTGCTCCAGGAGTTCGGCATCGACGCCACGTTCCTGGTGAACAAGCATGGACCATGTCCCATGTGCGGTGGCAAGGACCGCTTCAGGTTCGACGACAAAGCCGGGAAGGGCACATGGTTTTGCAATGGGTGTGGGAGCGGTGACGGATTCGATTTGATCGAGCGCTTCACGAAGGGGGAGTTCAAGGCGATCGCGGCTCTCATTGACAAGATGAGAGGTGACGCACCAGAGCCCCAGGAGTTTCGTCCAGAGGCGAGCGTGGAGCTGAAGCGAGAGGGACTCAACAGACTCTGGTCGTCGGGCAATGACCCGTCAATTCTCACGCAATACTTCAAGAGTAGATGGCTGGACTACATCACCGTAGCGAACTTGACCGACGTGCGCGGAAACCCCGAGGTCATGTTCCTCGACGAGGAGATGGGGCGCGCGGACTTCCCGGCGATGCTCGCGATGGTCAGGAACGCGAAGGGCGAGCCGATCTCAATCCATCGTACCTACCTGATGAAGGATGGCATGCGTGTGAAGAAGCTGATGCCGCCCACGGAGAAGATCACCGGAGGCGCGATTCGTTTGCGCCCGATCGCCGACGGTGCGCTGATCGTGGCAGAGGGCATTGAGACTGCGTTGGCAGGGAAGCAGCTCCTGTTGCCTTTGCGAGACTGCGGGATATGGGCGGCGATCTCTGCCAACGGGCTGAGAGAGCTGGATGTCCCGAGCACGGTGACGCACTTGTTTATCTGTGCGGACATCGACAAGAGCTTCACCGGGCAGGCGGCAGCCTACGAGCTGGCCCGAAGGATGAAGGTCAGGAAGGAGCCTCCCAGCTCGGTCATGGTCGTGCACCCCAACGAGCTTGGGGATATGGCTGACGTGCTGAAGAGCAAGACCATGAGCTATGTCGAATGGAGGAACGGAGAGATCACATGAGTAAAGATTACGAGTGCCACGTGAGTCACATTGTTAAGGACGGCGAAACCACCATCACCGTAAGGGTGCGCGAAGGTCCGCCATACAGAGGCAACATGGCTATAAGAATAAAGAGAGCGAAGCGTGCAGAGACAGCGGTCATGCGAGCGTTGAAACAGTTTTTGATATTGACATGACCCTCGTGCACATCCTCCGAGCGCCCCCGAGTGCCCAATGGGATGTCCAAGCCATCCTCGACTCGCTCGACAAGTACCAGCGACGCTTTGTCAGTCGGCGCATCTGTGGGTGGTGCGAGGTAGGGCTTGACCACGCTGGCTGTGGGACGTTCTTCGCAGCCGAGGACGGTGTGTGCTCTCAGAACAGCAGGGTGCGCCGCCTTGAGAAACTGTTAGCGACCTACAAGCCGCGCATGAGCAGGCGCAAAGTCAGAGGTGCTGCATGAGTAAGATCGCATGGTCGGGTGAGCTGCTGCTGCTCGAAGCCAAGTGGACCGATAAGGACGGGCACCTGGCGAAGTTCAAGCTCGTCTCACCCAACGAGGCCAGGCCCAATCCGTTCAAGGCGTTCACCAAGCGCAAGAAGGGACGAGCTGGGACGAGGTTCGAGGCATCCCTGGCTCACGTCGGCGAGGTGCGCACAGACCACACGGCATACAACGGGCAGATGATGCTGGCAGGGTGGGCTGACACATCCACTCAGGGCTACACAGTGACGTTCTGGGTGGAGCCACCCGAACCCCTCACCGTGCACCACCTCGACCAGGAGCTGACGCTACAGGACCAGACACACAAGCTGGCTGGCTATGAGCGTAACAAGGACAGTTTCATGGCGGTGTTGGTTGAGCTGGACGATGATGACCAGCCGATCGACCAAGACCTCCGCGAGCGGGTGGAGAAGGCAACGACCAAGATCGTGCCGGTGACCCTGTGTAGCTGCGAGGACCCCACGGAGTGCACCGACGTGCACAGAGAGCGTCTCACCTTCGGTGTGCGGTGTCGTCGCTTACAGGAGATCGGTGATCAGCACACGCAAGCGCTGGTTGATTCGGTGGTTCAAGCTAAGAAGGAGCACCTGGAAAAGCACGGCGCGGAAATTGTGGAGCGTGTCTTCGACCGAAGGCGCAAGACGCTCTCGAACTACGCGGCGATGCTCTGCCTTAACAAGGACTTCTGGGAATGGGTCAACGAGACCCAGCTTGGCAACGTAGACCCTCGTGTGTTCGACAAGGACACGGCAGCAGAGTGGATGCGCAACAAGCTCGGCATTGACAGTCGGGCAGACATCGACACGATGGACGTGAAGGCAAAGATGTACCATGAGCTGGTGCGCAAGCCATTCGCGGTTTGGCACGAGGAACGCTATGAACACTCGTAGAGAATTTCTGAAAATGCTGGGCATCGTCGGCACCGGCACCGTTCTGGGCGAGCACCTCAGCTACCTCGTTAGGCAGCCTTACTCGGTTGCGTTCAGTCGGTATCCGTACATGACCGACATCATGATTTCCGAGCAGTCTTTGGAAGACGTGCTCGTCGAGATTGCTCGTGAGGTGGATGATCGAGGGATTCCTCTTCGGCTCAAACCCACGTCGATCTGGATCAGGGACAAGGACGAGAACAAGTGTCTCTGGCACACAGCGGTTCAGGTGACATCACCACAAGACGAGTTCGTTGTTGTTCGTGAGAAAGGACGCATAGCGTTGCCTGACAATGCGTACGTTGCCGCCCCGGTAGAGCCGTTCTGGGCCGAGACGATGCTGATGGATAAGGCCGAACACCAGAAGTGGCTTATGCGTGAGACGGCGCACAGGCAAGTGCTGCGCCTTGAACCTGGCGGGGTGATGCTTGAAAGGCACCTGACGCTGCCGGACGTGACGGAGTTTGAAGACCTTTGGAAACACGATCGTCATGATGCCGGTGACGATTGAGTTCACCCTTTCAGTAACCGCGCACGAGAAACAATTGAGGATGTTGCCATGCGCCGTGAGCAGAATGACCCCAGTGACATTGCATCACTGTCATGGTGGTTCCATGAATCTCGCAGGATGGCGTGTTGGCGGGGGTCAGAAGCAGAATCCCTTCTTGCAGATTCCACTGCATGCGCAGTACCACGTCGGCAACTTCGGCATCGACTCCGCCCTGGGCGCGAAAGCATGGGAGGAATTATTTGGTTCCCAAGTATCCATGCTCGACTGGGTCGACTCCCAGATGGCATACCCGAAAAGTATCTGGTGGCTGGCAAAGAGCTGGGCCATGAGGGGCCAGGTAATCCCCGTCTCTGGCCTCGATATCCTCACCTGAGAGGGCGACCATGAAGAACACCGGCAACCGCAACTTCACCAAGGTCACCATTGACAACATCGTGTTCGACTCGACGCGCGAGGGCATGCGTTACAAGGAGCTTAAGACCCTTCAGCAAGCAGGCATCATCCGCAACCTGGCATGGCATACCAAGCACCAGCTGGAGCTGAACGATCGCCCCTTATTGATTCGGTCAGAGCGTTATCCGAACGGTCGTAAGTCGAGCTGGACCGATGACTTCAGCTACGAGGTTCGAGCGACTGTTGAGGTCGTCGCGTTCGACGGGGTAGTCGATCACCGCAAGGCTGGCTGGGAACGGGTGGTTGAGGACGTGAAGGGCAGAGATACATACGAGGAACGCTTCAAGCGTGGCGTCTTCGAGCTGCTCACCGGCATCCAGATCACGGTGGTCCATTGATCCCTCCCGAGCACGTCGTGGCAGAGGGTCAGCAGGCTGTCCAAGCCTGGCACCGCAAGCAAGTGATCGAGCGCATCCAGGCGAAGCGCTCGCAGGCATTCATTCAATCGGCGCGTAGCTCAGATGGCAGAGCGGCGGGATTTCAAACCCGATCGGTCGCGGGTTCGACACCCGTCGCGCCGTCCAATAAGATGCCTACATGAAACCCGTCTACTGAATCCCGCGCTCCTCCCGTTTCTCCGTCTGCTCGAATCTCAATTCACAGATGGAGAACGAACATGCTCAGAACCGAGCACCTCAAGGTCAAGGTCAAGTCCCTGGCAGCTGAAGCCAGGATCATTCGCCACGCCACCCACAAGGCTAAGCGTCGCGTCCGCTGGATGAAGGAGCACGGCGATGAAGCCGAGCACCTCGAAGCCGAAGAAGTCCGCGACACCCTCATACGGCACCGCTGTGTGGAGGTGCGCTCAGAGGCCCGTCACAGCCTCCTGGCGTACGGCTTCCTCCGGGGTACCCAGTACCAGGTCATGGAGAGAACGTGTCACCAGGGGCCAGACTGGGAGCGTGTGGCTAGGCTGGTAGGGAGCTTCGGTGGGAAGGGAACCAAGACCCGCTTCGACAACGAGCTGAAGGCGTGGTCCAGCGTGGTAGGATTGGCCGGGGAACAGGAGATTGAAGATGGCAAGACCAGATGTGGTCACACCGCGCAAGAATCCGAAAGGCCGGTCACCCCGTAGGGAGCCCCAAACTCCCAGCAAGCGACATAGGTCGACGGCATCGACCGAGCGGAAGAAAGACAAGCGCTCGACCAAACGCTGAGCAAAAAAAAGGGGCTCCCGAAGGAGCCCCGAATAACTCGCCGCTGCGTCTGAGTTAAGCGGCGAGTTTCTCTGCCTCTGCGATCCGCTTCCACTGGGTGGGGTTCAGCTGCACGATCTGTGCACCGATCTGTTCAAGCTCGCAGGCGCGCTCGTAGCTCACGCTTTCCTTGTTGGCTTGCTCGGTCACGGCGTTGACCATGCCCCACTGAGAGAAGTCGCTGTCGCGCAAGAACGATTCCAGGACACCCTGCTTCTCGCCTTCGCGAAGGTCAACCTCTTTGGCGAGCGCATCGACAGCAGCGAAGCTGTCCTGCACCTTGTCGCCACTCTGGATCGCGCGGAGTCGTTGCCCCATCGCTTGCACCCGCTGCGGGTCGATCATCGTGTGCAGCGTGTCGTGCACTTCGGCGATGATCAGCTCGTCCTGCTTGCGCTTGGTCTCGTCGGAGAAAACCTCGAAGCAGTCGCCTTCGATGATCTTCCCGCCGATGTGGTTGCGCGAGTAGGAGAAGACATCCTCCATGCCCCAGACCAAGCCGTTCAGGCAGTAGCCACGGAACAGGAAGCCCTTGACGCTCAGCGAGCCATGCCCGGTCTCGGAGTTCGAGATGATCGCGCCAGGACGAACGATGTCGCGGCCCGCATCGCGACGTGCGATGACGTTGTGCTGAGCATCGAAGTCGACGTGACCGTCGTAGTCCGAGATGCGACCCACGGTGCCGTTCGTTGCACCAAGGTCGATGGCGAGGCTGTCGTCGGTGAAGAGCACCTTGAGGTGCATCTTGTTGTCGCCGACGTTGGAGCTGAGGAGTGACGTGGGGATGTCACCCTTCACGATCGAGGGAAGGACGTTCTCCAGCACCTGGGCGTTGTCCAGGCGGCGGAAACGGTCGGAGAGGAATGCGCGTGCTGTCCCGTCCAAGGTGCGCAGCAGGCGTGTCTCGGGCTCACGCTCGAAGAGTGCGTTCACCTGATGGACGACGAGGTCCGGGTGATCTTCGAGGAGCCGCTGGTAGTATTTCCAGGGAACGCCGAGGCGACTTGCGATTTGTCGATGTGCATTCTCGGCAACTGCGAATCGTTCGACGACTTCGGTGGTGCTCCCACCTGACCCTTCCTTGTGCAGTACCAGCTGAGTCTGACCCGCGCCGTATTGCTCCATACGCAACGCTTCTTGCGTGTTGGCGACATAGTCGCGCTTGGTCTCGTTCTGCCGTACCACCTCTGTGAGAAGGGCTTCGAGAGACATTCCGTTCTTCATCTTGATTGACCTCCTTGGTCTGGTTAGAACCGCTGGCATGTCCCAGCGGAGAATTCACTATAGGCTTCCAATGGAAGCTATGCAAGCACCTTCTTGCGCCCCTCCTTGCGCAGTGCATCGAGGAGGAGCTGAAGTCGAAACGCGGGCATGCGTCTGTACGTTGGGTTCCTGTTCCGCCCCTTGCGAGGCGGGCTCAGATACCTGTCCACGGTCGACTTCCAACACATCATCTTCTCGGCGGACTCACGTCGAGTGAGCCCATACTCCGAGATGATGTTGTGCAGCTCCTGGTTGGTGCGATCAGTCATCGTCCACCTCCATGTCGTCAGCCACCTGGGAGATGCGCTCGCGCGCAGCATCCTGACGCTCGCTGTCCTGGTCCCACTGGTCCATGTCGACCAGCTCGGTGATGTGCGTCTCGATGAGGTCCACGATCACCTGGGGCTCCAGTGCGTCCAGCTCCCAGCAGTCGCCCCCGAACTGCTCGACGTAGGCGGGGGCTCGTGCATCAGTCAGCTTGGTAGGGTTGGGCGGCGGACCATACTGCTCGATTTGGTCCATGTTGAGAGCGATGCGATGCACCTTGGTGCCGGTGGTCTCAGAGAACGTCCAGAGACGCCTCTGGTTGTCGTCAGTCATGTCGATGCCCGATGGGTCATGGTCACCCAGGTGCAGGATCACAGTCTTCTGACCGGCGTTGCTGTAGCGTTTGAAGCGACGCCCTGAGCGCCACTGCTCCGACTGGCTGTTGTAGCCACGGCACGCGAAGTAAGAAATGTCCCAGCGTTCGCACACCTCCTGGATTACACCGACGAGAGCATCCTTCTCGATCCACACTTCGACCCGGACGGGTTGATCCGCCCAGAGGTCATAGCGGAACTGATCGGCGCACGCCCGCACGATCTCAGCAGGCGAGCCCCAGTGGTTGTTGCCACGGAGGTTCCTGGTGCGATCGACGATGGAGTTCCAGTCGATGAGCCCAGCCATGCGCGCGCGGTTGATCGTGTTGCCGAGGTTCTTGTAAGAGCGCTCGGTGTTCGCGATCAACGCGCGCGCGACGAACTGGTAGTACAGCTGGCGCAGCGTGAGGTTGAAGCCTTGGGCCTCGTAGTTGGCGATGATCTCGTTCGCCACGTCGACGATCGAGACCGTCTCAGCCTTCGGCTTCCAGTTTTCGTATTGGATCAGCGGCATGGTTATTCTCCTTGGTATCCGATGCCCTGTGCATCATCGACTGCGCCTTGGAACTCGTCTTCGTCCATCTCCTCCTCGAACGCATAAGAGGCTTGGTCCAGCTCGTCGGCCATGACTTCGATCATCTCGATGCGCTCGTTGAGCATATGAGTCTCTTGCAAGCTCTCGGGCAGGTTGTCGAGATTGTCCTGTGCTTCCCCACCGAGGTCGCGCACTTGCTGAGCAACGTCTTCGAGCGTTGATTTGATCTCGTCCCGTTTGTCATCCGTGCTGATGCCACCGATAACGTCATCTTCGATCGAGTACATCGTTCCGAGAAACGCCGACTGCGTGAGCTGCGATCGCGAGGGACGAGTCAGCGACAAGCGCTTGCCACCCCGGCGGAACTTCCACCAGAAATAGCTCTCGCCTGCTTTGACGAGCGAGTTGTCCTTGCGTGCCTTCTTCACGAAATGTACGCGCGGCATGTCATGTCCTCCTTGGGTTGATTGAGTTGCGCATCATAGGCTTCCATTGGAAGCTAGTCAACGTACACGATGTGACCGCTCGTGAGCAGCCCGCTGAGCGTGCTCTTCGGGGCCTTGACGATCCGACGAAGTTCAGCTTCCTTGAGCAGTTGGACCCTGCCTATCGTGCCTATGCCGTGCTCAGCCTCCATACCTTCCAGGAGACGCATGAATGCGACGCGCGCCTCGCCCTTCGGATAGCCTTTGGCGGGCTCCATGGCAACCTTGGCGTTTTGCCTGCGTCGCCGCTTGGGTGGAGTGCCGGGCCTGGTCTTGACCTCCTCCTTGGTCTGCTCAGGCACCTGGGTGATGACAATCTCCTTGACTTGACGCTTGCTGAAGCGGGCCAGAACCTGCCCGACCTCACCCTCTGGGACTGTGATTGATAAGGTGAACTTCATGATCCCCTCCGCGCCTTAGCGGCTCTGTTAGCTTTGCGCCTGGCGTTCGCTTCCATGAGCTTCTTGCGATAGCCAGGCATGAGGCCGCGACCGTCCAGTAGGTAGTCCATGCGTTCCTGCATGCGCGTATACTGTTGAGCGCGGTGTCGTTTCCGAGCGGGGCTGCGACCGGCCCACAGGCGTAGGCCGGAGTAACAAGTTGCGCATACCCCAAGGATGGGGTAGCGCACCTCGTTATCGCAGGCGTCGAACTTGCACGTTTCTGGCCTGCGGTTTGCCATTAGTTGAGTCTCCTTACGACTTCCTCTGGCGTGAGCACGACAGCCGTCGCTTGACCTCTTTCAGTCATCACGAGGTCGCCGTGTTTTACCGTCACGGTGCGGGTGAGGTCCTTCGCGATGTCCTGCGCTATAGTCTCAGCGCTGGTCACCGAGACCACCTTGTCCGCGACGCCCAGGACGCCTGCGAGTTCGAGCACCATCTCTGCCCGTTGGTCCTCGCTGTAGCAGTCCTTGATCAAGTCCTTGAAGGACTCCTGTAACACTTGAAGATTCATCAGTCTTTCTCCTTGAGTGATCGAAAGGTTGTGGCCTTGGTGAGCCCGTAGGCTCCTCTGAGTTCCACGGCAAGCTGGCCGGGCTGTGCCCTGGTAGGGTTGGAAAATGCATGTTGGTGTTTGAGCACCACTGCCAACCCCGGAAACTGTTTCTCGATCTTGATGATCTCGCGGACGATCGTGTCGCGTAGTTCGTAGATCGCGTCTATCTGAAGTTCGGCGAGAGAAGGTTCGGCGCTCATAAGTCGATTTCCTTCGCTCGCTGGACGGTCTTTAGATAGCTCAGTAGCTTGCTGTTCTTCACGAGGTCGATCACCGGGGCGGTGCCCAGGATGCTCACAGCGAAGCTGATCATTGCGCTGAAGTCCGCGAACACGATGGCCTCGTTCATCGTGTGACCAAGGTCGTTCGTGTCGCGCGTGATGAAGATAGTGCGCCCTTGAGGCTTGAGGGTGACCCTTCGGGCAGCCCCGGTATTGCCGCGCCGTATCGTGGCTCCGGTGACCTCTGGCTTGATGTCTGCTGTTGTCGTATCGCTCATTGCGTTTGCTCCTTCGGTTTATGGTCGTTGCAGTAGGCGCGGTTGCCCTTCATCCATTCGGCGGACTTGCCGCACCCTCGTGAACACATTCCCTGCGCTGCGTACGATCGCGCCCCGCCACCAAAGTGGCTGGCTTCGTATGGGCGCAGGGCTTCACCTTGGTTCAGTTGATTCCAGCTGAGCAGCTGAGTGAGGTCTTTCATAGCAGCTCCCTTGCGTGCGGGTCTCGCGCGCTGTTGCTGATGACGATCTCGCGGCAGCCGATCATGTTTGCGCGCAGATGAGTGATGATCCCCTCTAGTGTCGCGTCATCCTCGTCGTAGCCTGCGATGATCAGCTGACCTCCCTGGCCCATGCCACGCCCGATGACTTGGTAGTTCGTCGGCAGCAGTGGCTTGACCTTGGTTGACCAGCCGGTGGTGGTGATGAGTGCAACTCTCATGAGGCTGCCCTCGCCTGGTCACGTACCTGGGCTTCTTTCAGCGCGCGCACGTCTTCGATGGCGGTGCGCAGCGCGACTACGCCAGCGGTTGGGTCAACATCGAGCAGCTCGCCTGTGGTTCGCAGGATGGTTGCCTGTAGCCCTTCACGTGACCATTTCCCGCTCTCGTAATTGCGTTGCCAGTAGCCGTCGAGGACACCGTTGTCGACGAGACGTTCCAGGCTCCACGCTCGATGCTTGTAGATGGTCGCCTTGACCATGGAAGGGCGTGCTCGGAAGCGTTCCACTGCGGCGACTACAAGTGGTCTGACGAGGTTCTCAGGGTCGATCTCTTTCCACTTCTCGTCGGCTAGAACACCGCGCTCGATGGTGTCGATCTCACGCTGGAGAATCTGGATGTTGGTGTTGCGCTGCGCCATGTCGAGACGCATCTTCTCGATCGCCTTTTGCTCGCGTTCGATGTCCATTTGATTCCGTAGGATGCGCTGCCGTGCGTGTGTGAGTTCTTTCATGATTGCTCCTCCGCGAGCTTCGCCTCTTGTGCCCGGTGGTAGTCGGCGCATGCAGCATCCTTGATGCGCTTGAGGTTCCACACGCTGGTGCGCAGATACTCGCCTTTCACTGAGTTGTCCTGCCGCAGCAGCTCATAGCATGTGGAAAGGATCACTGCGTGCAGCCACGCTGGGTGCCAGTGACCGCTGTCTACGTTCGCCTTCCAGTAGCGATCCATGCTGCCGTCTTCGAGAGCGTGTAGGCGGAACAGGAAGGGCTGGCAGTGGTGAGCCTTGACCATGGAAGGGCATTCCCGGCAACGCTTCAGGGTGGCCTTTACAAGCGGCTTGATGACGTTGTCAGGGTCGATCTCTTGCCACTGAATGTTGCCTTTGAGTTCACGTTCAATCTTCTCGATCTCCCATTCGAGGTCGCGCTTGTTGATGCGGTCCACCCTGAGAGAGTGTTCGAGTCTCTCGATCTGTCCTTCGAGGCGGGTGATCGAGGTGCGGCGTAGTTCGATGTTGGCCTTGGCTTCTCGTATGAATGATTCGGTGCTGCTCATGATCTCAACTCCGTGGGAACTTTCCCTTCGTTGGATGAGCGCCACTGCGCCCGAAACTGTTTGATGGCTTTGCCGACCGGGTAGGGTCGACCACCCTCTCGGGTGTAGGTGATCTTGCCGGTGCCGTCCTCGTGTCGGACTAGCTCGGCATCGACCATGACGGGCTCCATGAATGTCTCCTCTTTCTTGGAGACCCAGGTGATCGACATTGGCAAGTCCTGGATAATGATCTTCAGGCGCTTGTCGTCTTCGTCGACGATCAGCGCATGGTGATGGTCTTCGCGATGATTGATGCCGCTGCCACGGCTGACGTGATAGCGAACGAGTCGTGTGTTGTGGTAAGTCACGTTCGATTCCTTTCGTTGATCGGTAAGTCCTATTTTACCATAGTGACTGTCCGCGCCCCCTTGTAGAAATGTTGGATCAATGACTTGCGCGCAAGTTCCAACGACAGCATGCGGCTTCCAACCTTGAAATCCCAACAGTCCAACAAAGGGGCAGGTTTTGTTCACGAGCGAGCCTTCGCTGCGTTCTTGCGCGCTTCAATGTCATAGACCATGTCAAGTTCCCAGCGGCAGTCGGTCAGCAGATCAGCGTTGTAATGCTTGCAGTTGCGCTTGCCCCTGAAACCTTGAAACGGGGTATCGAAGTCGTTCATCGCCGTGATCTGCCAGGTGTCGCCGAAGCTGTTGTCGAGCTTGGTGATCCTGAAGCGACCATCCTGGGTCTCGTAGTAGGTGTAGCCAGTGGAGCCCCAGCTCTCGGGCTCGACCTTGATGCGCTTGAGCTTGACGGTCATGAGGTCTTCTCCTCTGGTCTCCACGCGCTCGCATAGTCGACCGTTTCGTACTGGAACATCTTGGGCAACTCTTGTCGGTGGCCCGCGTGCTCGTGGTACCAGTACGTTGCGACTCTGATGGCTTCGTACGCATGGCCCGTGCCAGCAAACGAGAGCAGCGTGCCGATCCCAGAGAGCCGATGCGTGCGCATGCCCTTGCTGCTGGTTGCTTGCTGCTCAGCTTTGGTGATGGCGTCCCGGAGAACCATGTCTTCGAGCGCATTGAGCTGGCGTGGGGTCAGCCCGGCCTTGGCGAGTTTCGCTCTGGCTCCCTGACGATCTCGTTCCGTGATTTTCATGAGTTTCCTCCTTGTTCCCTTTGGCTTTGGCAGTCGTGGCATTCTGCAAAGCGGTGCCGCCTGGACCCGCCGCTATTGCAGCAATAGCCGCAGACGAGCCGTGAGCACCGATCGCATCGAAAGCGCCGCGTTTGCGGACGCTGACGTTCCTCGCATCGTTCGCAGACAGTCATCTAGTTCACCTCCAGGGAGATGTTCCAGTAGCGCCGAGGGCTGAGCACAAGGTTGTCGGCCTTGGCGCAGTCGTCGTGAGCCAGCTCGATGTACTTCAGCTCGTAGTCGACTCGGTCGTAGACGAAGTGGTGAGCCACGTCGCTCCCGACGATGACCTCGGGGAGCTTTTTGCGACAGACCGTGCAGAGTGTGGTCATGTGTTTTCCTTTTCTAGCGAGCTTCCCATGGAAGCCGGATTGGCCGATTCTCGCATTCCTTTGGAAGCCATGTCAACACTTTGTGACTGTGCTATCGTTGAGGCCATGAAGATGATCCTCATGCTGCTAGGGGGTCCGCTTGATGGGCAGAGTTTTGAAGCCGAGCTGGCCTGGCCTCCACCCGTGCGACTCTCGGGACAGGATATCCATCCCAGCCTGGTCGGCACCTACGAACTCGTGGATGGGTGGTGGGAGACTGATCCTCAAGAGCCGGTGCTGCCCTATGAGCTACGCCTCGACGAAGACTACAACCGTGTCGAGCGCGGATGGAACAGGTACCGGGTGATGAAAGCTGTCGCCGATCGTGTATGGAAGGCGACACGTCGCGTGTCACCTCCATGGACATCACCGAGTCAAGGCGCATGAACAATCGCGAGCTGGCGTTTTGCCACTACTACGCCAAGACCGGCAAGGCGATCGAGTCAGCCGAGGCTGCCGGGTTCAAGTCTGCGCGTTCTGGCGCTCACGCAATTCTCAAACGCCCTCACGTCCAGGAGCAGATCAACTGGCTGAAGGATCGTGTGCGCGAGCTGATGGTGCTCGATGTCGCGGTTGTGGTGAATGAGCTGGGCGCGATCGCGCTCACACGCACCGACGAGTACCTGGACCAAGACGAGGACGGTCACTGGTTCGGCAAGGCACCAGAGCAGCTCACCGAGCAGCAACGTGCAGCCGTGAAAGAGATCAAGGTTCGTGACATCTGGGAGGGGGAAGGGGCCGAGCGTCACCTCGTTCGCCAGGAGTTCAAGTACGTGATGCACGACAAGCTCTCAGCGCTCTACAAGCTCGGTGATCACCTGGGCCTTGGCAGCGGGGCTCCTACTGACCGTCGCAATCCATTCGAGCGCATGGACCAGGCCGCACTCGATCGCCTGGGTGATGCGTTCCGCCATGCGATGGAGAGTCACGCGATTGAGGGAGAGGTCGATGCCTAAGTGCTATCTGATGATCGAGGACGTAGTGGACGGTACGGACGCAGGCACGGTGCAGTTTGCTATGGACATGGGCATCGCGTTGAACGACGACGGCACACAGACGTTGCCCAAGACCGTCGAGGCGATGACTCCGGCGCAGGAAGCGATCTGGAATTTCTTCAACATCCTGAAGGGCATGTTCGATCGTCAGCACGCTGCGCAGATGCGTCGTGAGGTGGACTCGAAGATCGTGATGCCAGCGCACATCGCGGACGAGGACGGCAAGATACAGACGCACGGTGTCATCGCGTATGGCGACGCCAAGGTGAAGAGCTGATGCCGCTGACGAAGAAGGGGAAGAAGATCAAGGCAGCCATGGTCAAGGAGTACGGGGCCAAAAAAGGAACGAAGGTTTTTCATGCCTCGCAAAACAAAGGAACGATCACAGGGACCCATCGTGGAGGCGCGAAGGGTGGGCGGAGAGGAAATTAGGATTTACAAACTCGAAGGGTCCATCGACGACGAGCAGTCGCGACGAGCCCTGGAGTGGTCAATGAGAAAGGTCGACGTTGACCATGCCCCATGGACGAAGTTCTGGTCTCGGGAGGGCAGATGGTTTCACGTTGCGATGGGCCTGTACGTGCTCGCATGTGCCTTGCTCGTGCTCGCATCCATAGCCTGGCAGATGAGCGGGTAATTATTTGTGACAGATGCTGCGGATCAGGACTCAACATCCCCCACCCCGGAATCGAAGACATCCGAGCCGGACAGTACCGAGCAGAGCACGTCTGCCCTCGCTGCGATGGATGCGGAAACCGTGAGCGGTAAGCTCAGGCAAATGAGTGAGACGCTGCTGGACATTGAGCGACATGGAGCCGAGGTCGACGAGCCCGAAGGAGAGCGCTACGTGCGCCTCAGTGACTCGTTAATTAACGTCATGGCCGGGGCTCTCGCTGGTCTAGCCCAACGACTCGAAGGAGACCTCGAAGGCGCGTGCAGGATGGTCCTCGATAAGGGCATCTCAACAGGGAGTGACGATGACTCTCCTGCCACTGGGTTCCTGGAGCTTGTGGCTGAGCTGGTGGTGCAGATCGAGCAGGATCGCGGCATGTGGCGTGACCTCCTTGGTCTCATGGATTTCGCCGAGCACGAGAGCCTGTCGCCGACCGTGATCAGCACGCTCAAGCAGCGCTTCGAGGTCGCGAGGAAACACGGTTATCAGGTGCTCATGGGCACCGACTCTCTGCGCAGCGAGGTGCACTGATGCCGGTGTCCAGGATGAGCCATGGTCTATGTCCGTTCCCGACACTCACCGAGCTGGTGCCTGGCTGGGAGCGGATGTTCAAAGCATGGGACAAGGAGCTAGCTGATGGCATCGAAGAAACCACCGAAGGCGAAGAAGACTGCGCAGGAGCGTGCGCCGATTTGCAGCGTGTGCGAGAACCGGCACTGGTTGAGGGAGCCTCACGTGTTCAAGAAGGCGAAGGCGTAGATGCCAGGGACTAACGCAGGCACGGGACAGCCGATCTCATTCAGGTGCGCCAAGTGCCGCCTGCGAGCTGGCTCGCCCCCACGTGACTATCGCTACGGCTACGACGTGACGCTCACTGGCAAGGAGCGCGACCTTGGGCATTCGAGCGTGCGCATGACCAGGACCTCACGCCAGTACACGTGCCGTTATTGCGGACACGTAGGGTGGAGCCGTCACTTCGATCTCACGCGGCGCTGCTATCGCAATCCAGCGGTCTACACCGAGGCCCAGGAGGTCGTGAGACAGCGTGTGCGTCACGGCAGCTATGTCGCTCTCAAGGTGGAGGGTGGCCCGGTGCATCCAGACAACGGGTTCATGGGGGAGCCCTACGACGTTACGCCCAAGCAGCACGATCTGATGATCGACGCTTACTGCAAGCATCATTACTCCGAGGAGTGGGCAGCATGAAAGAGACGTACCGCATGATGTTGGCGATCCCGCTGTTGGTGTTCATGCTGGGAGCAGAGGAGAGTTGCGAGTCACCTCCTGGTGGGGTTGAGCCCGTTGATCCGGGTGGACCATTCGCACCATCGACAGGTGAGACATCAGCACCTCCTGAGCCAGGTGGAACAACGCCAGGCACAGGCGACCCACTACCGTCAGACCCAGGCAATCCGCTGCCGGGTGATATCGACCTCGACAACATTCCCAACAGCGAAGCCAACCAGCCAGATTTAGGTGGGAGGTGAAGGATGGGGCGAAAGGTTGATTTTGGCGCGATGTACGTGCAGTTGCAGAAGACGCTTGAGAAAGAGCGAGGTGAATTTGCCTTGGAGCTTCAGCGCAGGGACGAGAAGATCGCGAGCTACAAGGAAGCATTCGAGGTCGCATGGACGCACATCTTCAAGGATCGACCATGACTGATAAGGCACGGGACAAACCCGAGTTCGATGGCCTCACGGTGAAGGACGTTGCGGATAAGGCACGAGACGAGGCGCGCATAGACTTTCTGGCGCGAAAAACCCCAGACAACTACATCCACGGGAGCCATTTGCTTCTGGCGACATTCGAGATCGGATTCAAGGCTGCGTGGGATCATCTGTGGCCGATCGTGATCGAGAGATGCGAGATCATCAAGCGCCTCCAGAAAGAATGGGATGAGGCGCAGTTCCGTGGATAAGGCACGGGACGCCCTGAAGGAGCAACCATGACAGACGCACCGATCAAGATTGATGCTTTAGGCGCGTTCATCCATCAGCAGGTGGACACTGGGTACGTGTTCGAGGCTGTCACGTCGTACTGTGTCCTGGGCGAGACGCAGCACCCGTTTCTGACCTGGGCCATGCTTAGTGGAGAGTTTGAGCCGCTGAGCGTGATGTTCAAAGCAGATATCGAAGCCTGGGTGGGCAACGCGGGACCGCATGCCACCATCGTGGTGCGCACTTGGCCGGAACTCTCAAATGCACACGACGCTCGCCTGGTACAGCTGCGCGCAAGGTTGGTTGTGGTCAATCGTTTCTATCACGCAGTGACACCCACGTTCACACCGAAGCCTGAAGGCTCGATGCCTGAGCTGACCTCTGCGAGGGAGCCAGTCACATGAAATCAGAGATTGCCAGCGTGCTTGAGGAGAAGCGCATCAGGGACGAAGAGCTGGTCGAATCGAAGCGTGCTTACGGTGAGCGCCAGCGTGCTCTCAACATACCGGACAGTCCCACACTGTCCATGGACGACAAGCTCGATCTTGCGCAAAAGCGCGTTAATGCATTGGCACGCGCAAAGAATCTGGCGATCTTGAGAGGTGATCCTGTTGACTGACGACAAGAACAAGGCATTCAAGGACTTCATTGGCACCGAGACTCCCGAGGCTATGACGATAGAGTATGCGCAAGCCTGGGTAGAAGGTGCCAGGGCAACGTGGGAGCACCTGTGGCCTGCTGGGATACCTCCGGTGGGCTCTCCGGTACAGCAGCGGCTCTACAACGATGCGTGTCTCAGGGTCATGGAGCTGGAGACTCAGATTTGGGCCATCCGTGCTTTGGTGAATGAGCAGGCACTGGACGATGGCTTGTGGTGCGAGACTGAGGCGGCACCAGAGGCATACCTCCAGCAAGCGCTCAGGAAGTTGCACGAGGTGGTCGAGGGTGTCTCTGGGAGGGACATCGCCATGCGGCAGCTCGCAGATGCAGAGGCGTACGCGAAACCGCAGCGTGAGAAAGCGATCATCTGTCACTGGCTGGGCATTGATGCATCACAGTTTGCCGTGAGCAATGCTGGTGGGGTGTTCAGGCGTGAGGACCTTGAGCCAAAGCCGAAAGCGTTTGGTGAGTTCACGCCAAGTCCGGGAATGTTCCTCCACAAAGAGCATGCGGTGAGCTTCACTGCGGAACAGCGTGGTATGAATCAGCTGCTGGATGCGCACGCGCTCATGAGTCAGCGGAGGCCCAGAAAGCTGATCTTGCCTCCAGGTGTATCGGCTAAGGATGCGATAGCTGTGATGAATGCGGAGCCAGGCACGATTCAGGAGCCGTATCGTGAGGATGAAAACCAGCGCGTCGATCGAGGGGATCACGGGTCACTTCCAGAGCCTGGCGCAGAGGAAGGTGGGGAGGACATCTTCGAGATGCCAAAAGAGTGCATCAGGTACGACTGTGCCCACGCACCGCTTGTGAATGAGGGTGCATTCCGTGTCTGTTCGAAGTGTGGTGCATCGTATGGGGAAGCCTTATCACTGAGTGAGCAAGATGGCTGACGAGGTCTACAAGGAGATGCGGGATCACTTGGCGAGAGAGATGCGCAAGGCAAGCATTGGCCGGAACAACGATGATCTCCATGGGGCGCTCAGGGCGATGAGCGTGCTCCACCATTACACTCTGAATCAGCTGCTGGATGCGTGTGTACTTGCCGGTCGCCCAAACTTGTCACGGAGTGAGGGGTGACTCGTGGCGTGGGCCGGTCAAGACCGCATCGCATTCGAGACTGGGAAGAATGATGGCATCTTCGGGAGGGCTCGTGACAACCCATACAACATCGCCACAGTGCCTTCGAGCTTCAGGGCGTACGAGGAAGGCTATGACGAGGGATCAGAGTCCACCATCCCGCCACGAGGTCCGGCTGGGGTTGCTGGTCCAAGTGGTGGTCAGGGGTCTCAGGGTATCCCTGGTAACAATGGTATCGACGGTGGGGATGGCATCAGCTTCTTGCAGGGGCAGGGCGTGCCAGCGGGCTCGCTCGGTAACCTCAGTGACACGTACTACGACACGGTCACTAGTGATCTGTACCTCAAGACCGGCAGCTCAACCTGGACCTTTGTGGCTACGGTGGGCGACGTGAGCCTCGCGTTGCAGCTCGATGACACTGGTGGGGTGCCGCAGATACTCTACAAGGGCGAGGCGACCGCTGGTGAGGCAACGTCCGCATCCACATGGCGCATCCAACGCATCACCATTCAAACTGACGGTGACGTGGCGATCGTGTGGGCTGATGGCAACGTCGACTTCGACAATGTATTCGATGACCGGCTGGGGCTGGCGTACTCGTAAAACAGGAGAGACATGATGGCGCTCCCAATCGCTGCTGCGATGGCTATAGGTGCTGTGTTGAAGGTCGTTGGCAAGGTCGCGACAGAGCGAAGCAAGGCACCGAAGGAAGACGCAGAGTCTGCGATCGAGGACATCGACATGGGGGAGCCCATCGAGGATGGGGACTTCCCGCAACGTCACGGTAAACCGAGGAAATAACTATGCCTGGTCGAGGAGGAAAATACCCACTGCCGCCGAAGAAGAAGCCTAAGCCGAAGAGGAAGCGCCTCAAGGCAGCTGTTGGGAAGGCTGCCAAGAAGCAGGCAGCGAAGCCGAAGCAAGAGATACAACATGACCCCGCAGCGAGGGCGCAGCGCGTCCTTGGTCAACAGATTGGTTCCGTTGGCGGGGCAGCAGGGAAGACATTCGCACCAGCCACGAGCCTGGCAGTAAGACGACGCCGGGCCAAACAGAGGAAACGATGAGATGCCGAAGTTCGAGTTGGATTACTACGACGACAAGGACGAGCGCCAGAGCATGGTGGTCGAGGCGGAGAGCAAAGCTGCGTCCAGGGAGCAATGCCCAAGCGAGCGCATCAACTCCATCCATGAGGTCGATGACAGCGAGGAAGTGACAGGTGGACAGGGCGAAGGCGAGCCCACCTCAGATGAGGAAGTTCAAGCCGCAGCAGAGGCAGCTGAGCCCGGCGCGAATGAGTGACGACAGGTTCAAGTACCACACGCCGACAGCTGAAGCGGTAGAGCTTCACGAGGCCACCCGCCACTGGATCGCAACCATGGTCCAATGGATGGAGGAGAACATCCCTAGCTGCCGTGAGCGCAGCGTGGCGATCACTCACCTCGAAACAGCGATGTTCTGGGCGAACGCAGGCATAGCACGCGAGATCAGCGCAAAGGCCAATGAATGAGTGACGAGAAGGTCATCCAGCTCCGTCCCGGTGATGAGTACCCGGAGATAGACCCCGAGGTCATCGAGCGCATGGTCGACAAGCTCAACGAGCTGTTGACTCTGGCACGCTCGGGGCAGCTGATCTCGTTGGCTATTGTCTCCGAGCTGAGCGATGGGCCGAACAGTACGCTCACACGTGGGTGGGATGGCCTGGTGTCCATGTCCTTGGTCGGGACGATGGACGTGCTCAAAGCCGAGATCATGGAAGCGTGGAGTCACCCTCGTGACTGACTCCTACGGCTTTCGCATCCCGCTGCCTGGCAATCGCGCCACTAAACTCTATGGGCCCACGCTGCCATCCTGGGACGCTCCCTACGGCGACTTGTGCGAGTGGGTGCTGGACCAATACCCACATCCGAAGGCGAAGCGTACAGGCGCGTTCGGGCTGTCTGGTGTGGGCAAGGATGGCGAGGATGATCACATCGGCTTCGGCTTCAAGGAGTTCATCGAGAGGTGCCTGGAGAGCATCGACTTCACGGGGCATTACACGCGCCAGTGGATTTCGATCCTCAACTCAGGCACCCGCCGCGAGAAGTCAGACACGTCATGGTCATTCGGCTTCCCGCACGTACACAGCTGGGTGGACGCAGTGACGTTCACCCACATCATCCAGGAGCCCGAGGGTGGGGGCGAGCATGTCATTCTTCCAGACGGCAAGGAGGGGCGAGAGGTGGTGGTCAAGTCAACGCTTGGCGCGCTCACTTATGTGGACGGTCACACCTGGCATGGTGTGCGTCCGGTCACTGGCGCTATCGAGAGGATAGCGCTGCTTGCAACGGTCTATGGACCAAAGGAGCCAATGGTATGTTCGAGCTGATCATCGCATTCGGTGTCGGCGTGTTCGTGGGCTGGATCATCGTCGAGAAGCCCGAGTGGGCACGTAACCTCGGCGACAAGATCAAGAACTGGATAGGGATGAAGGGATGAGCTACATCATGACGTTCGGCGAAGCCACAGTGCGCGTCGAAGAGCACGATCAAACAGTCGTGGACCGTCTGTCAAAGGGCTGGCTCGGCTGGGTGTTGGACATCGACCAAGAAGGTACCCCGCATGTCGGCGTACAGCTTTATTTGGGCGAGCAGAGAAAGGTCTCTGAGACGCATTCGCGCGAGCTTATTGCGGGTGCTGAAGTGGTGGGTGAGGGCAAGATCACGCTGGAGACCGACGAAGGGATGGAAGGGCATCTTGATGACCATTGATGGGTCGCTGGTGCGCATCACCGAGCATAAGAAGCGTAAGCGATGATCAGGTACGTCATGTTCAACACGGGCCTGAACTTCTTCGTCGCTATCGACACGAGGGACGATGCCGAAGTGATCACGAAGCTACGCGATGGGTGGGAGGTCTACGAGCTGGGCACGCAAGGAGACCACAATTATTACGACGCCTCTCGCAAGCGCAAGCTCGGCGTGAGCGATACGATCGTTGCAGACGTATGACACCCTTCCAACAGGTATGGCTCGAAGCCCCGACGTTCGATTTGATGTCGATGGTGTTGACGCACCACGACTACAACAACGGCAACGAGATGGGCTCCACGATGATCGACTACAACACATGGAAGTGCGAGGCGCTGACCACGTTCATGAACTACGTCCTGGGCGTGCTGACCCATTGGCCTGAGCGCGGCAAGCTGCTCGCGTTCTCGGTGGTCACACCGCTGGGCAAGAAGGAGGGTGGCTGGGTCAAAGGCTACCCGCACAGACATCCGTACGCTTACCGTACGCTGTCGCATTACCTGTCACCTGGAGATGCCTTTGCGCCTCTCGTGGTGCTCGATGATGAGACAGAGAAGACCCACTTCCTGACGCCCGCAGAAGGGCTGACGGTGGTCATTCCGGGTGGCGCTTATCACGGCATCCTGGATAGCTCGGGCACCAGTCCCCGCGTCACGCTGGTGGTGCAGTCAGTACCCGAGGATTTGAAGATCGACGCAACGCAAGACTGGAGATTTGAAGAATGATTGACATCGTCTCTGATCCAGTAGGCGCACCCTCGCAGCCGGACCTCAGCATCAAGCCTGATGTTGTGTTCCTGCTCGATGAGTCCGGCTCAATGAGTTCTCATCAAGCCGAGGTGGTGTCTACGTTCAACGAGTACGTTCGCAAGGTGAAGGGCACGGCGAAGTCCGTCTCGCTCTACACCTTCGACTCAAGCGGCATCCGGGAGAAGCTCTACAAGATAGCTCCCGATCGCGTGCGCATGTTGACCACGGCTGACTACAGGCCGAGTGCAGCAACGCCGCTCTTCGATGCCATGGGACAGGTGATCGCGAAGTTCGAGTTCAACCAACGTCTGGTGCAGTTCTTCACCCATACCGATGGGCTGGAGAATGCCTCGCAAGAGTGGACGAAGCACAAGCTCGACGAGAAGATCGCACACTTGCAGCAACACAGCAGCTGGCTGTTCACGTTCCTCATGGAGGGGCTCGAAGGACGGTCAGCGCTGGGTGATTTCAAAGGACTGAAGATGGCATTCTCTTCGGAGAATCGCAGTGGTGTCATGGCCGCTGCGGTCATGTCGACGGTCAACTATTCACAGACGATGGACTCCAACCCAACGACTTACACGTCGACGGGCTCGGATGAAATCGACTTGGATAAGGGTGAGGAGATCAAACCCCTCGCGTCTGGGGATGTCACGTCTACCCAGGCACCGACGAGTGGAGGGAACAGCTGAGACAAGGAGGGGTGCAAGGATGCGCCCCGCTCTCGATGGTGTAGTACGGAGCGTTGTATGTGCGCCGCCCATTGCCGCGCCACATAGCTCAAAGACTAAGACGCCTCATCGAAAGGTTGAGGCGCTTGTTGCGCTTGTGGACAGGACGGCGAATGGTACTGACTTTTACAGGGTCAAAGGCAAGCGGCAACCTCACATCGGTCGGCACTCTAACGCTGACCGACACGGGGGCCGCGTTTACTGCGGCTGACTATGATCAGGGTGCTGGTGCGCAGGGCGGGCAGCGTGTTGCTGTTCTATGGAACAACGCGATCACCACCTTCAAGGGTGTGGCCCTGATCGACTCTTTTACCTCCACCACCGTCCTCAAGCTACTGACTGAGTTCCTGGACCCCCTCACTGGCGACACGGTGACTCAGGTCGTGGGAGGTAGTGCTGACGCTTACACGATCTCGCAGAACATGGCCGATCTTGTCGGCGGTGCGTTGTCGCAGAACGAATTTCAGTTCACGACGACGGACGAGATCATTTGGGGTGCCGCTGCCGATCCCGATGGCATCACGTTTTACGACGAGAACGTAACGCTATTGTTTGACAATGCTCTTGCTGGTGGCGCGGGCATGAACAATGAGTTCCGGGGTGGTTACGTTCAATTCGGCAAGGTACTCGACTGGGTGAACTTCGTCACCTCGCAAGGCTGTCACATCATGGTCGATGACCAGGCCACCAACTCGGAGATTATGACCGTCACCGACGCCGAAGCTAAGCTGGTGGTTGCTGGTAGCGTGATCCACAACCATCGGCACCAGGGCAGCCGGATGGGATCAGGCGGAGGTGGCACGGGCGGCAATGGTTCGGAAGCAGAATTCCAGATTTACATGAACTGCTCTACCAACGCCAACGTCGCATCCGGTCCTTCGACCGGGCAAGTATGGGACGCGAACGCTGCCGATCAGCGGCTCATCAACCTGGATTACTGGGGCACGGGCAACACCGGCACGAACGGCTCGGGCGTCGGGGTGCGTTGGGGTGATGGCACCATCATCGGTGGCTCTTACGGCTTCTCAGAGGAAAACGGTTCTATCGGTATGTTCGGCTCGGATGCCAACATCACGCACAGCATTGGGCCGGTGGCATCGGCAGTTGTCACCGGGTTGCGTTTGCGGGTGCTGAATATTCTGCAAAGCGGCAACAAAACTGTTTTCTATCGAACGTCAGGGGGCAGCGTTGTCGCCACGGTCACACTCATCAACATCATCAGTGACGACCGCAGGGCAGGCTTCGGCGCGTCACCGGGCAGCAACGCGAACAACAACGTGGGTCTGGACTTTAACTACGAGGAAATCTTCACCGGGCTGGTCCTGAATACTCGCTTGGTAGTCGAACGCTCCGTGGATAATGTTGTCGCTGACAGTGACGTTGCGGGTGCTGACGGTCAGGCATTGATACGGTTGTTGCATGAAGAAATCACCGGGCACACGTCCGACAATAAATTCACCGACTGGGATATGGGAGCCTGGATGTACGGTTTCGATCCGACCACGTCTGACATCGTCGAATCGACCACGCCACTGCTTGGCGGGGGTACTGGCGAGGATGTGATCTTCGGTGGTGCTCTCGTGCAGGCCACCGATGTCGGCATCACCGAATCGACCCAGGCCACGGTCGCTGCTTACACCGACATTGACATCACCGACCGACTCTACGACCGAGCAGCGGATTGGAAGATGCTCACCGATGCGAATGCTCAATACCCCACGGTCAAAACCAAGCTGGTCGCTGTCGAGGGCAACCTTGCTGCGGTAGCAGTTGGCACGGACATCGACATCGACAGTGGCGCGGCAGCGGTCTTTGCGGTCAATACCGGCACCGACCTGATAACTATTGACTGTGCCTTAGCCTTTGACCCTGGCGTTACGTTTGCTGGCATCAAGGCCGACAACATCCAGTTCCTGAGTAGCTCCACGATTGGCGACAATCTGATCCTGACCGGCATCGTCACGATCAATGCCGCGATGAACTTGACGGGTGTCACCATCAATGGCGATCTGCATATCGCCACGGGCGGCAACGACACGCTGGAATTCAGCAACGTCATCGTGACCGGCGACATACTGAACGACAGCGCTGGTAACACGCTGACGATCAACGCGATCAATGGCACGGCGATCACCACGACTGAGCCCGGCGCTACAAACGGATTAGTCAACATTCGCAACCCCGTTACGATCAGGGTCACTGGTGTGACTGAAGGCACGTCGATCAAGGTGATTGCTGATCGAACGGCAGGAACGGTCACCAAAGGTGACGTGCTGTTGGAAGGCTTCGCTGATGTCAATGGCGAGCTTGAGACGACGGACTTCAACTATGAGGCGGCGTTTGATGTTCTGTTCGTGACGGATACCAGCGACGCAGAAGTTCCACGCAGTGGCGATGATCTCGTAACGGATATTCCGGGTGCGGTGGCGGACGGTGATCTGATGGTGTTGTGGATCATCCATACCGATGACAATCCAGACACAAACACAATCACACCCCCGGCTGGGTGGGATGAGTTTCGAGCGAAGACACGCCATCAAACAGTTCACGCTCCTGATCCTTGTGTTATTTGGATTTTCACGCGCGTAGCAGACAACGAGCCTGCGAATTACTCCTGGGGGTTCTCCGTGTTTGGGCTGAAAGCGTCGGTCATGACGGTGTGGCGTAATACCAAGTACGTGATTTCAGAGGAAGCGTTGAATCAGCCCGGCTCCGTAGTAACGAGCATCGACTCACCTTCCATGACTACGACAGTGCCGAATGATACGGGGCTCTTCTATGGATGGAATGAGGACGATGGTGACCCTGGATGCCCGCCACCAGGGGTTGATTTCCAATGCCGTATCCGCCAATCGGTTTCAGCAGGGACTGAGGACGGTTGCGTGTTCTACGGTTACGAGGAGTTCCCTGCGGCGATTGTGAGCGGTGTGCGCACGTGGGGCACGTGGTCCCCGGCAGAGGAATCGTCAGGGGGCACAATTCGGCTGAGTGCCAGCGGGATGCCTGTGGTCGTGCGTACGCGCAATCAAGGCATTGCTGTTGCTGCGATCTCTAAAGATTCCAGCGTGCTTGTCGACCAAACTACCGAAGCGAACAATGTAACCGCTGATGATGTGGATTTGCTTCCTGTCGCGCCTCTCTTTGATGATGGGATTCACTTTGGTGCTACAGAGCCGTTTTCGCGGCTCAAGATTGATGTGACTGATGTCAACGGTAGCGGCTCGACCATTGTCTGGCGATATTGGAATGGAACCAATTTTGGCTCTCTTTCTGGCGTGGTCGATGGCACTAATAAGTGGGAGAACGCAGGCGAGAACATTGTTAGTTGGACGGTACCAAGCGACTGGCAACAGACCACCGTAAACAATCAGGGACCGCTGTATTACATACTTGCTCAAATATCGACCGTGGGCTCGGCAAATCAGACGCGAGCACGCCTCGTGACCTTAGATTCACCTAGATTTCTCCCGTTCATTACGAACCGGAACGTCTTTTCCACCGGCCTAACCGTCGCGGCTAGTTGGGTCAGAGATACCATTTCAAAATTTGATCCAGCGGATTAAGGGAGATAGGAGATGACCACACTAGCCATCCTCGGCGGCGACTGGTTGCTGAGCTTCGATGACGAGAACGATGGAGGTAATGCCGTCGCGGGACTTCGCAAGCTGGAGTACGTGACGGGCATAGTGCGAACGACGAACGAGGTGTACTCGGACGTGGCAGCGAATGCCGACTTCTTCCAAGCCATGGCGTTCGAGAACCCGATGCTGCCAACGACACCGAATGCGTACACGATGGAGAATCAATACTTCATCCCGCGCAGCTCGACGGAGTTCCTGAAGGAAGGAGCGGTCACTTCCGACTACACCACGCAAACGGGCGTGGGCAACGGGGTGATACGCAAAGAGTACGCAGTAGGAGGTGGAAGCAACTTCGTCACCGCTGACATCGGCAAGCAAGTGCTTGAGAGTGCGTCAGGGCCGGACAGCGGCACGCTGCTCGACTTCGACGTTGACCCGGACGGAACGCTCATTGCCTGGATCAGACCGGACGATGGAGCGACCGATGTCTTCGATGCAACCTCGGGCACCATATCGGTGACTGCCGATGGTGGAACCGGGACCGTCGATGTGACAGTGGTTGGCACCACAGGCGTTACGGTGTACTCAGCCATCCAGGCGATTGGCTCCGTGCCGACAGCGACCGAGGTCTACTTGGTGCAGGACCGCATCAAGATGACGGATTCCACCGGCACCTTCCAGTGGTGGACCACTGACTCAACGGTATCGTTGGGGATCATCTCGATCCTGATCCGCATCCAGGACATGGGAGTGTTGGTCGCTGAAGGCGACGTGGAGGTGTTCGCTAGACGCTATACCTCGCTGTACGACAACTTCCGCTTGAACGTGGCGGCGGGTGGATTCCAAGCACTGCCGCTTGCCTCTGCCGCAGACATCAACAACACCACCGGCTACTTCGATGGTGCGTGGGATGCGGGCACGGGCTCTGCGATGCTGGTAGGGGATGTGATCTCGAACACCTTCACTGGCAAGGTCGAAGGCAAGTACGTCGTCACTGCGGTGTCGGACTCGGGCGCAACCGGGACCTTCACGTGGTACGAGGTCGGTGACCTCACGCCCTTCGCGGACAACGACACCTTCACCAGCTCGAACCGTAACGGCACCATCCAGGGTTCACCTACGGCAGCTGTCGGTGGTCCCACCGAGGCCGGTGCGGGTAATGGGCTTACGGTGACGCTGACGCTCGGTGCAACCGAGGTCGATCACACGGGTGATGCAGTAGTAGAGCCTTACTCGGTGGAGGTGGATTCGCAGACTGATGTGCCGATCGCCACGGTCTACGAGGTGCTGAAGTACCGCACCAAGCGCGGCATCGACGCAACCGGACTGTTCGGCGCAGGCATCAACCTTCCAGGCGAAACCTATCGCGGCCTGGATGGGGTCTACGAGGTCGACAGCGTTGCAGCTTTCACTGAAGGCGACGATATCGACATTGTGGCGAAGGCGGACTACTCCTCGCGAGCAATGGCGAACCACGACACCAGGAGTCCTCCGCATATTACGTTGACCGACCAGCAAACCTCATTGCAGACGGTGGTCGACAATGATGCGCTCAGGGATGAAGGCACGGACACGGTGGTGATCGAAGACGGGGCAGGCGCAACGCTTTTCTTTGCAGGATCGGGTGGCGGCATCCAGACGTTCACCTCGCCGAAGTCATCCCCACTCGGGACCTTCACAGGCACGCAGATATTTGGTGCCAGAGGCGTGGTGTTCATCAATCCCCTGCCAGCTGATGCGCAAGCCTACATCCTTACCGATGACCTTGGCACGCTGAACAACCCGCCGAACACGGTGGCGTTCACGGTCAACAACACACTGGCAGAGGATCGTGTTCTCGTAGCACGTGACACAGGCACGCCAGGGGTGATCAATAAGGATCAGTTCGGCGGCATGACGGCAGTGGCGGCATCGTCCAAGACCATCACGGTAGCGGGTTCGGTGGACTCCGAAGTGCCAACGGTGGGCTTCCTGCGAGTGGTCGAGAATGTGCTGCAAGAGGAACACAAGTATTACTACACCAGCCGTACGACTGGCGCGGGCGGCGTGTTCACCTTGACCGATATCACGGCGTCGACCGCAACCGCAGGTACGTCACCGACGATACTCGAAGACACCACTGCGGACTTCATCACTGAAGGCGTGAGGATCGGCATGCTGGTGCAGGACACCACCAACGGTGACACCTACGAGGTGGTTTCGATTACCGACCTTGACACGCTGGTGATCAGGCAAGTGTTCGGCACGGGCGGCACGTTTGCTTCCACTGATTCTTACAACATCAACGAGACCATCCAGCTGTATGCCACGGGCGATGATCTCTACGATCTCATCCTCGACATCGAGGCGCTCAGCGGCACGGAATCCAACACCTTCGTGAAGACGTTGGCGGCGGACTTCGATGTGGTGGTGAACGTGAGGCAGGGCAAGATCATCTTGCCATTCACTCAGAACCAGACCGTGGGGGATGCAGGCGCAAGCGTGACCGTCGTGCGCACGCCTGACACCATCGCCGTCTAACGGAGGAGCGTATGCCAGCGAGCAAGAGCAACATCGGTCAGATCGGAGTTGCGTCCATTCGCATCATGGGGCAGACCATCGAGGAGCTGCCCTTTGGTGCGCGTGAGCGTGCGCTCGATCAGCTGTCCCTCGTGCTTGATACAGAGCGACAGAACAAGATCGAGAACATCCTGCGACGCTTCCCGAAGGCGAAGGTGCTGTACCTGGACTCGCGCATTACCGAGGCACAGGAGAACATCGTGCGCCTCGCAAGGACCAAGGCTGGGCTCAGGGAGAACGTCTCGGCTTACCAGGCGCTGATCAATGCCCAGCATGGCAGGGTGAGCTTTCACGAGATCGAGCCTGACATCAGGAAGGTCGCGGCACGTTCGGACTTACACATAGAGGAGAAGATGGCGCAGATTCACGAGTTGAAGCAGGACGTGGCGGACTATGAGATAGATGCGCTCAAGCAACAGATCGAGCAGTTCGAGGAGTCGATCGTGCGCTTCGATGAAACCATCCAGCAAGAGAACGACAGTATTGCTGAGCTGCGTGAGACCATCGGAGCGTGTCAGGTGCGTGACCTTGAGCTGAAGATGCTGGGCGTGAAGAAGGCAGTGATTGGATGACCTCGCGCACCGATGTAGCAGTCGACTTTGGTCCGTCTCCACGGATTGCGTTGGTGGATGCTCCATCGGTGACGTTCAATGCGCAGGACATCGTTGACACGTTGCGGGTAGCCGAGTCCTCGTTCGATGGCATGAGCAGCTTGAAGGTGTTGAACGCAAGCGGCAAGGAAGACCTTGGCGGGGGACGCTTCGTCGGTATCACCTCCACCAGCCAGGACTTGGTGATCGCTTTCGAGGCTCGCAAGACGCCAGCTGAGACGGGCACAGTGACGACGGGCTCAGGTGCGCCGGTAGGGCAGCCTCCTTTGATCACGTTCATCGACACGGCAGCCGACTTCACGGCAGCTAATGTCGCGCCTGGATCGCTAGTGATCAACTTCACTGACCAGTCATGCGCGGACGTGGTGGAGGTGGTGAGCAGTACCGAGCTACGCACCACGGTCTTGGTCAACGGCATTGGTAACACCTACGACAGTAGCGATGTCTATCAGGTGTTCAATATCATCCAGTGCACGGCAGGGGGAGGTAACGTCGTAGCGGTAGACGATCTGGGCGCAGTGATCTCCCCGATCCTGCCAACGGCATGGACACAGGTGATACTGGAGCGTGATACCTCGGCAGCGCTCGTCAACGCCGATGTCACTACGTTCTGGGATGCGTTGCTCGTGGATCATGACACGCCGGGATCATTCGGTGAGTGGATTGGCAAGAAGCTGCTGACCCTCGTCACCTTCTTAGGGCTCAAGTGATGAAACTTTGGAAATGGCTATTACTGGTTGCTCTGGTCGCGGGCCTGCTCTTTGTTGGGTATGGGATGCTCGTCGCCCTTGGGCCAAGGATGTGACAGCGAAGGTAGAAACAAACGTGGGTTGCAAGAACTGTGTGAAAGACGCACGCAAATACGGAATCGTGACGCGCAAGCTCAGGATCGAGTGGGGCATTGCGACGCTGCAAGGCATGCTGCCCGCGTCGTCGAAAGATGTAGACCAGGATCGGGTGCGAGTGAACGTCAACAATATCATCAGCATCGGTAAGGCGAGAGCAAAGGCGAACGATGAGGAGTGGGACAACATCGGGCTGGCAAAGCAGATGGAGTATCTCCAGTCGCTGACGGATATGTGGCCCGCAGAAAGCGCAGGACCTAGATGAGCACAACCGCCGAGGACATCAAGCGTCAGTGGACGTACGTGGAGGCTGAGCAGGCACGTCGTGAGATGCGCTCGTTCGTCAAGCAAGCCTGGCACGTGGTGGAGCCGGGCGTTGAGTTTGTCGGCGGGCCACACATCGACGCCATGTGCGATCACCTGACGTTCGTATCGTTGGGTGACATCGACGATTTGATGATCAACGTCCCGCCCAGGCACTCGAAGTCGACCATCACTGCGGTGATGTGGCCTGCATGGGACTGGACGTGGAATCCGTCTGATCAGTTTCTCTTCACCACCTACGCGCTGGACTTGACCATCAGAGACTCGGTGAAGTGCAGGCGCTTGATTCTGTCACCGTGGTATCAAGAGCGCTACGGCGACGCCTTTCACCTCAGCGGCGACCTCAACCAGAAGCGCCGCTTCGACAACAACCACAACGGCTATCGACTAGCGACGGCTGTCGGAGGTCAGGCAACGGGTGAGGGCGGCGACAAGATCGTGGTCGACGATGCCCACAACATGAAGGAGATCAACTCCGACAAGATACGCGACGGAGTAATCGACTGGTGGGACAACGTCATGTCGACTCGGGGCAACAACCCGAAGCGCCTTGGCAGGGTCATCATCGCCCAGCGAGGGCATCACGCTGATCTTCCTGGGCACGCGCTTCAGCAGGGCACGTGGGTACATCTCAACCTGCCAGGCTACTACCGTAAGGCAACGCACTGTAAGACGGTCTCCTTGCGCAATGGGCCGCTGCATAACCCAGCGAAACAACCTCCAGCAATGCTCGAACGCTTCAAGGAGCCGCTGGAGAAAGGTGAGAAAATCTGGGAGGACTGGCGCAAGGACGAGGATCAGCTGCTCGCACCGAATCGCTTCGGGCCTGACGAGATGGCGAAGCTCCAGGCGCAGCTCACCAACCGTGCGTTCGAGGCGCAGATTCAGCAGAACCCGTCAGCCGAAGGCGGCAACATCCTGAAGCTCAAGCACTGGAGACGATGGACCGACACCGATCTGCCAGCGATGGAAATGATTATCCAGTGCTATGACACCGCATTCGAGGAAGACGAGGAGGCCGACTTCTCCGCCAGGACCACCTGGGGCATCTTCGAGTACGAGGAGCGCATGAGCAAAGACTTGCCCTGGCAGCTGCGCTTCGATGGTCAGCCGCGCATGTGTGGCATCCTGCTGGAGCGTATGAACGAGCAGCTGGAGTTTCCCGAGCTACGCAAGGACGCGCTCGCATCTGCCGCGCAATGGAAGCCTGATCGCATCCTGATCGAGAAGAAGGCGAGCGGTCACTCGCTGGCTCAGGAGCTTCGTCGCGCGGGGCTACCCATCACCAAGGTGAGGGTGACAGACTCGAAGTACGCACGCGCACACGCAGCCTCACTGGTGCTTGAGCGTGGATGCATCTGGTATGTGAAGCGCCGCTGGGCGACCGAGGTGATGGAGCAGTGCGCCGCGTTTCCTACCGGAGAGAATGACGACCTCGTGGACACATTTACGATGGCCGCGCTGTGGATGCGCCGCCGCTGGAATGCCGAGTACCTGGACGAAGACAGCGAAGACGAGATCAATTTGATGCGCTCATCGAGAACGCGCAAACCGATTTACGGGTAAACAGCGATGGCAGAATCAAGCGAGACGAGAGAAGACCAACGGCGACGCAGAGCTGCGTTGACCGCTGACAATCTGGGCGTGTCAGAGATGCCGGTGGAGGATAAGACGCCTGCGGAAAGCGTCATTGGCGGCGTGAAGGTGAGCCTGCGAGGCAACCGCGCCACGGTGAACTTCAACCCTGGTCAGGACCGTGCCTCCAAGGTCGAAGACGACGGGCACATGGAGAACATCGCAGACGAGATCGAGCAGTCTGAGATTGTGGCGATCGTTGCCACGGTCACCGAGCAGGTAAGGGCAGACCTCGAATCACGCAGGGACTGGCAGCTGCGCATCGACCAGGCAATGATTTTGCTGGGGCTGAAGAACATCCCTCTCGATGACCTCCCCTTCGAGGGAGCTTCAGCGGTGACCTACCCGCTGATCGCAGAGGCGTGCGTGCAGTTCCAGGCGCGCGCGATCGAGGAGGTGTTCCCGTCCGAGGGTCCATGCAGGACCAAGCTCATCGGCGAGCGCACCACCGAGAAGGAGGAGCAAGCCGAGCGTGTGAAAGAGCACATGAATTTCCAGATGCTCGAACAGGATCGAGCGTACTTCTGGCACACGGACCAGATGCTGTTCTGGTTGCCATTGGCAGGGTCAGCCTTCAAGAAGACCTACTACGATCCGCTCTCGGACATGGTGGTCTCCAGGCTTGTGCACGCGGGCGACTTCATCGTCCCCTACATCGCCACAGACCTCAGCACAGCCTCGCGCTACACCCACCGGCTATGGCGCACCAAGGCCGAGCTGAAGCGTCTCATGGCGGGTGCCTTCTACCGTCAGGTGGAGCTGTCCCATCCAGGCTCGAAGACGACCGACACAGAGCAAGAGGACAGTGCGCAGGAGATGCGCGACATCGCCGACGATCGTCAGCAATCAATGCACGAGGAGGACCACATCTACGAGATTTACGAGATGCATTGTGAGCTGGAGCTGGAGATAGATCAGGACAAGTATCTCGAAGGCACTGCGCGGGAAATCGGTCAGCCACTGCCCTACATCGTCACGGTGAACAAGACCGACGAGACGCTGCTGTCGATCAGGCGGAACTGGCGCGAGGACGACGGGCTGTTCGAGAAGCGCATGTGGTTCACGCACTACAAGTATCTGCCTGGGCTGGGGTTCTACGGGTTTGGTCTGCTGCACCTGATTGGCTCCGTCGCGGAAGCCTCCACCGGCACTATCAGAGCGCTGCTCGACTCCGCCGCGTTCGCCAACATGCAGGGTGGATTCGTCTCCGATGAGGCGAAGCTGCCGATCGAGGACACCACCATCGCACCGGGTGTGTACATCCAGGTGAAGATGAGCGCCGAGGAGCTGAAGAATGCCTTCTACACGCCACCGTTCAAGGAGCCGTCTCCAGCGCTAGCGCAACTGTTCCAGATACTCGTGGAGACCGGGCGGCGCTTTGCGTCCATCACCGAGGAGATGACGGGAGACGCACCGAACACCGGACCCGTGGGTACCACCATTGCGCTCATCGAGCAAAGCTCGAAGGTGTTCTCCGGGGTGCACCGTCGACTGCACACCGCACAGGCCGAGGAGTTCCATCTACGTGCAGAGCTGAACTTCGACTTCCTCGACGAGGAGTATCCGTACGAGATCGAAGGCCAGGACATGCTGGTCATGAAGCAGGACTACGACGGGCGCGTCGATGTGATCCCGGTGTCCGATCCAAACATCTTCAGCAGCACCCAGCGCATCGCTCAGGCGCAAGCGATGATCGACCTGGCAGAGAAGTTCCCTTCGGAGTTTCGCATCGGAGAGGCGATCAAGCGCTTCCTGAAGGCAATCAAGGTGCCGGACTACGAGGAGCTGCTGGCGGGCAAGAGCGCGACCATGCGCAGAGACCCCGTGTCGGAGAACATGGTGATGCTCACTGGCGGGGGCAACAAGTCCTTCGTGGAACAAGACCATGACTCTCACATCCAAGTGCACATGGGCTTCCTCCAGGGGCTCAACGAGGATGCCATCGCGCTCGTGGGTCCGGTGATGCAGTCACACCTGGCAGAGCACTATGCGTACAAGTATTACAATGAGATGAGCCAGCAGTTCATGCAGGCGACAGGCGAGCCCTTGCCGCCACCGACGTTCATGGAGGATGGGCAGGACGAGGAAGAGATGCCGCCCGAGGTCGAGATCGCGATCAGTCAGATTGCGGCACAGATGCCTCCGATTGAGCTGATGCCACCGGACAGCCCGCCCGACCCAGACAAGGAGGACGAGCACCAGGCAGAGATGCGTCGCGACGAGGAGGAGTTCGCGGCTGATGAAGGCCGCAAAGGAGAGGCATTTGATGCAGAGCAGACACGTCTCGACAAGAAGGTCGACCGTGATTCCGAGCGCGCCGATGCCGTAGCTGCCGTTAAGGTTGACCGTGATGAGGAGACGCATGCCGAGGACCTTGATCACAAGGAACGATCCAATCGGATCATGCGTGACGCGAAGAAAGGACAGGGATAGTGGCGACCGTTAAACCAGCTGATGTCCGAGCTGCCCGAGAGTTCCTGCGCAAACGAGGAATTAAAGGGGTGTCCCCACGCAAGTTTGCCGCATCCGCTAAGGAGACCGGCATGAATTTCAGAGCACTGCTCGACTTTCTAGCAGGGGTAGCTAAACGCAATGACACTGATCAGAGACTTCGTGAGAGACCTGACAAAAATCCTGGGGCAGCAACAGGCTGAAGAGGCCAACAAGCTCATGTCTGGAACCATTGGTTCTTTCGACGAGTACAGATTGCACGTCGGCATCGTCAAGGGCTTGCGCCAGGCGGGTGAGCTGGCTTACCAGCTGATGAAGAAACGTGACCTCGCAGACGATGACGACGAGGGGCAGCTCGGGGACATGCCGCCCGATGGGGAGCAGGACTCATGAGTGAGGTCGACTTCACACCGCCCGAGAACGCCATCAACGTGGAGATTCCACAGCCCCTCAACTGGAAGATACTGGTGGAACCGCTGGCTGCACTTACACACAGCGTCGAAGGTATCGAGTTCACTGAGAAAACTCAGCAAGATCAAGAGTTTATCACCACGGTGGGCAAGGTCATCGCTATGGGTGCCTCGGCTTACTCACTGAATAAGCTCGACGACGCCAATAACCCCACCATTGGGTCCTGGGTGCTGTACCCCACATACGGCGGACAGCGCATCGAGATGGCCGATGGCAGGGTCTATCAGCTGATGAACGACGACCACGTGATAGCCGTGGTGAAGGACCCGAGTCTCTACCGGAAGAAGATTATATGAGGCTTGTCACTCAGTGTTGAGGCGCACATACTCCGGCCAGCCGATGGGAAACATCTGAATGCCAAGAGAGCCCTCCCAGCGAGAAGAAATCATTTTCGAGAACCTCGGTGGTGATTTGGACGACGAGTCCGAGATCATCGAGGTCGACCTTGACGCTAAAGACGGCGACGACGGAATTACTCGTAAGGCGCGCACATCTTCGGATGACGGTGAGCCCACGGGTGACGATGTGGACGGCGGCATCGACTACTCCTTCGGGCGTGACGATGACGACGGTGATGCCGACGATGGCGGCAAGTCAGGTGACGACAAAGCTCTAAGTAAGTTCGAGAAGCGACTTAAGCGTGAGCGACGTGTTACGCGCCGCGAGCGTGAACGCGCTGACAAAGCTGAAGCCGAGAATGTTCGCCTTCGCAAGCAAGCGCAGAAAGCCCGCACATCGAATCGCGACGAGCAGACTCGTGATCTGGACCGGCAGATTGATACCATAACGGCTGACCTCGAACAGGCAATCGAGGCTGGTAATACGAAGGAGCACGTTCGCCTAAACGGGCTTTTGACTGATGCCAAGGCCGAACGGATCGCTGCCAAGTACGTGCAACCCGACGACGATGACGACGGTCTCGACGATGGCGATGCAGGTACTGCTACAAGAACCCCTGAGACGAATGAGTTGACCGAAGAGTGGATGGAAAGGCATCACCGTTGGTACAACAAGAAGGGGTTCGCCCGATTCAATACCGTAGCTCGGGAGTTGGATCAGGAAGTCTTTAAGGACGGGTTTGATCCCGAAGATGAGGACTACTACGAGGAGCTGGATCGGCGGCTTCAGGAAGAGCTGCCAAATCTGTTTGACGAAAATGGTGATCCGGCTCCAAGGATTACTCGGCAATCTCGGCGACAGCAGCAAAGCAAGGAAAGGAAGCGCTCGCCTGTTGCTGCCGCCGATGATGCTTCTCGGGAGAGAGCCCCACTGGGCAATCCCGATAAGGTCGAACTCGGTCCTGAAGAGTTTGAAAACATGCGCACATTCGGGCTTGATCCGCGCAATGCAGAGCACGTCAAAGAATACGCTTTGAACAAGCGTCAGTCGGACGCTGAGGAGCGCACAAATGCCCGATAACAAATCACGAATTCCTGTCTCTGGTGTGGATGAACCCACCGATGAAGAGTTGGACAGGATGGAAGAAAAGGCTTTATACGAAGAGGTGCCCGTCGCAACGACCGGCACTACACATGAGACCTCAGAGTCTCGTGGGCACGACAGCCGTGTGGACGAGCTGTCGGAGGAACGTGCCACCCACCAAGACCAACCCCTTGGTCCATGGGTGCGACCCAGTTCGTTGGATGCTCCCGAACCACGTCCGGGAATGGTTCAGCGCTGGGTTCGTATTTCCATGAGAGGTGTGGACGACCCGCGTAATGTGAACTTGCGAATGCGAGAAGGCTGGAAACCGAGGCCGGTGGAAACCGTGCCAGAGGAGTTCCGTGTTCTTGCTGAGCGAGTGGAGCACCAAACGGGCCGACTCATAGTCGATGACCTCATGCTCTGCGAGATGCCAGAAGGGATTTACGCGCAACGTAAGGCGTACTACGAACAGCTGACGAGAGATCAGATGGCTGCCGTAGAACACGATCTCGAAGACACAGAGGTGCCGGGTCATCGAATAACAAAGACCCACACGTCAACAGTGTCTCACCCGCCCAAAGTTATTGGAAGGCGAGTGGAGGCCGCTGCTGACGACTGACTGAGGTTTCTCCACAATGGCTAACACCAATGCCCCATTCGGGTTTCGCCCGAACGTGCATATGGCTGGTGGCACCCCCTCTCGGACTCAGGGCTACAACATTGCATTCGATTATGCGGTGGCGTTGTTCTCTGGTGATCTCGTGCGTAGCACGGGTTCCGGGCGCGAAGTAGAAATCGTTCCTGACGGAACTGCTGCGCGCGTCTTGGGTGTGTTCGCTGGTTGCCAGTACGTGAACGATGATGGCGACATCATCTGGTCACAACGCTGGCCGGGAGTCGCTCTTGCCGACTCTGCAAAGATCGTCGAAGCCTGGATTTACGATGACCCAGGTCTTGAGATGATCGCGCAAGTCACCACCATCGCTGCGGCGGATATCGGTCTAGTCTTCGAGTGGGATAACGGAACGGGCAGTGCCCTGACCGGACGCTCGGGAGGCTTCATCGACCAAGCCCAAACAGGCGTGCCACAAGTCCGGGTGACCGGCTTGTCTCCTGGCATCGACGGTATCGTTCTATCCGAATTCGGCGCTTTTGCCAAAGTCCGCTGCATGTTTCTTTCGCATGAACGCGCGACTGTCGGCACCGCGACCGCTATCTAAGGGAGGTATGCAATCATGGCTGTTATGAATCGTGCCTCATTTAGAAAGCAGCTCCAGGAAGGTCTGAACACCGTGTTCGGCATGGAGTACAAGCGTTACTCGCAAGAGTGGCGTCCGATCTATGAGGTAGAGAACTCACGCAAGGCGTACGAGGAAGACGTGCTGCTCGCGGGGCTGGCAGGAGCGCCAGTCAAGTCCGAAGGGGCTCCGGTCTCTTACGACAGCGGCGCAGAGGCGTACACCTCACGCTACGTCCACGAAACGATTGCCCTGGCTTTCTCGCTCACGGAAGAGGCAGAGGAAGACAACCTCTACGGTGACATCGGCTCGAAGTATTCCAAGGCGCTAGCGCGCTCGATGGTGCACACCAAAGAGGTGAAGGGTGCGGGTACCCTGAACAACGGCTTCGCGGCTGCATTCCCTGGTGGGGATGGCGTACCGCTGTTCGACCTCCTTCACCCATTGTGGGGCGGAGGAACGCAATCCAACACGTTTACAACGCAAGCCGATCTGTCGGAGACCTCCTTGGAGGAAGCCAGCATTCAGATCAGCAAGTGGGTCGACGAGCGCGGCATCAACATTGCCGCAGTGCCCCTGCGTTTGATCGTGCCACCGGACCTCTGCTTCGTCGCAGAGCGCATCCTGATGTCGCAGTACCGTCCAGGAACGGCGGACAACGACATCAACGCGCTACGCTCGAAGGGCAAGATTCCCGGTGGAGCCCACGAGAACCACCGACTCACCGATCCCGATGCCTGGTTCATGATCACTGACTGCCAGGATGGTCTCAAGCACATGGTGCGGAAGAACATCCAACGTGGAGTAGAAGGTGACTTCGAGACCGGCAACATGCGCTACAAAGCGAGAGAGAGATACAGCTTCGGCTGGTCCGACTATCGCGGCGCATTTGGTTCGAGCGGCCAGGCGTAAGCCTAGCCACCTATGGGGAACAGGGGGGCACTTCGGTGCCCCTTTACCTAACGAAACCTTGACGACCCGAAAGGGACTGGAGACAGACAGATGGGTAAGAGATCGACGATTACTGGGTATTGGCGGCAACGTGGTGCGACGAATTCAAGCTCGTCACGCCTTGGTGGTCCAACCCCAGCAGTTCTGTTGGCATGCACGCCAGCAATCACATTTGACCCGACACTGGCGAACACTACGTTGGTCGCTGATCGGTTCCTGCCAGAGGGGGCTATTCCCTCCCACGCAGTAATCACCAACGCAGGCGGAACAGGCGGCATTGCCCCGACAGTCGATGTAGGGCTGGTAGGGACCGTGGACGCCTTGATCGCAGAGGGTGATGCGGACACGGCATCAGCAGCACTTCTAACGTCAGGCACCGCGCTGGGTACGCCGCTGGCTGCTGATACGCAGATCACCGCAGGGGTGGGCGCGTCGGCTGCAACAGGCGGCACCGTGACGGTACGGGTGTTCTTCTACATGAACGACGACGCTTCGCTCGGCAACTGATTAGGGGGTGATCCATGGGACACCAAGCATCACGCCCCATTGTCGTGACGTTCACGGATACGGATGACCCGGTCTATGTGCCGATTGCGCGCGAGCGGGAGTACATCACGATCACGGGCGAGACGACGGGCACGGAGATTCAGGTTGACTACACGAATGAGAACATCGTGCGTGCGCAAGCGAGTTCTTACGATGTGCACGGCGGTCCCTTGACGGCACCGGCTGATGCTAACTGGGAGGTCTTGACAGCAGTCCTGCAAGCAACGCCGGTCAACCAGCAGCTGCGAGCATTTGCTTTGAGGCTGAACATGACTGGCACGGGTACTTCCACCGTGCGCATCATGCAGAGCACGTAAATGGCAACCAGCGGCACGTATATATTCGCGCCGACTTTGGCGGACTGTGTTGATGAGGCGTTCGAGCGTTGCAGGGTTGATCCCTCGACGCTCGATACTTCTCACATCATCAGCGCCAGGCGTTCCATCAACTTCATGCTGGTGGAGTGGGCCACCGAGGACAATCAGGATTACCGCATCGACCGGATTGATGACTTCCCGCTTGTTCAAGGGCAGGCTGAGTACGTCATAGACCCGGACATTGACGGGCGCATCATCGACATCAACATGGTCTCGCTCACGCGCAGCGGTGTGGATACGACGATCTTCCCAATGTCTCGCCAAGAGCTGTTCGACATTCCCGACAAAGGATTCGAGGGGCGACCGAGCCGGTACTTCGCGGACAAGGCGAGGGACCTCATCACCATCACGCTATGGAACGTGCCAGAGAACAATACCGACACGTTGCAGCTCTACGTGATGCGCAAGTACACCGACACGGGCGTCGCCTCCAACGAGCCGGACATCTCGTACTACATGCGCGAAGCATTTGCGGCTGGGCTCGCCTGGAAACTCGGAGAGAAGTTTGCGCCTGAGCCCATCTTGCCGCGCCTCAAGCTAAGGGCGGACGAGACGTTCAAGACGGCAAACGGTGCACAGCGTGAGCGCGGCGACGTGATCATCGTCCCCGCATCCAACTACAGGCTGAGACGTGGTGGCAGGGCAAGGTGAGCAATACACGTAATCGCAGGCGTAGATACGCGCAGGGTCATAACGCGATCGCGGAATGTCAGCGCTCGGGTCAGAAGATGCGCTATCGGGATATCGTCCATGATGGACACATCCCCGGCTTGCTCGTGCATCCAGACTGGTACGAGGAGCGCCACCCCCAGGAGCTGCCCATCGACACTGCGGATGCCATCACCCTGTGGCGACCCGCTGTGGAGATTTCCGTCAACGCGGGCGAATTCGACACGCTGGAGCTGTTCAATGCTTTTGTGCCCACGTTGTGCCCCGCCAGTCCGCAGGACCTCGTGTTCTTTGAAAACACGACGCTGGCGGAGGACGGTGTGGTCGGGGGGCTCAAGTACACCCTTGAAGATGCGGTCACCTGGCAGATAGGCTTCTGCCTGTTCATCGAGCTGGA